>Ga0256847_1001148_pt1 | contig 14207 bp, 8 predicted proteins | sample TeddybearmetaG_FD_189099 | JGI IMG/M metagenome (GOLD analysis project Ga0256847, IMG submission 189099) | Hydrothermal vent microbial communities from East Pacific Rise, Pacific Ocean - Teddybear | ecosystem: Environmental > Aquatic > Marine > Hydrothermal vents | place: Pacific Ocean: East... | reverse complement strand
ATCCTCGAGGATTTCCATGGCTTCTTCGCCGTCGCAGGCCTCTTCAACCTCGTAGCCACGCGAGCGCAGTTGTGAGGCGGCAATTGAGCGCACGCCCTCTTCGTCTTCGACCAGAAGGATGCGGCCGCGACCGGAAATGTCTACCGGCTTGGCGGCTTCGAACAATTCTTCTGGCGTGACGATTTCAGGCTCAGGGATCTCATCTGCTTTCAGCGCTGGCAGATAGATCTGGAAGGTCGTGCCTTCGCCGATCTCACTGATCGGGCAGATATAGCCTTCAGACTGTTTGATGATGCCGTAGACGGTCGACAGGCCAAGCCCGGTGCCGAGACCCTTTGGCTTGGTGGTGAAGAACGGGTTGAAAATATTTTGCAGGTTCTCTGGCGAGATACCGTGGCCAGTATCAGCGACCTCAATCAGCAAATAGTCATTGTCCTCAACATAGCGGAAGCCATTCTTGTGCGCATCCGCAGCGGTGGCGCGCGAGGTTGTGATCGTCAGTTTGCCGCCCCGGCCACCATCCATCAGCAAGGCATCGCGGGCATTGGTCGCAAGATTGATAATTGCCGTTTCAAGCTGATTACGGTCAGCCTTGATCATCGGCAGATCGCGGCCATGCACAACATTGAAGTCAATCCGCTCATCGATCAACTGGCTAAGCAGGATCGAAAACTCGGACAAGAACTCACCCGGTTCGAACACTTCACGGCGGAAGGTTTGCTGGCGCGCATAGGCCAGCAGCATCTGAACCAGATCCTTGGCGCGGATCGAGAATTCATGAATTTGCTTGAGATTATCAAACGATGGATCACCAACCGGGTGCATCGTCATCAGGTGATCATTGTTGAGCAGGATGCCGGTCAGGACGTTGTTGAAATCATGCGCGACACCGCCCGCGAGTTTGCCGATGGCCGACATTTTCTCGCCCTGCGCGAGCCGCATCTCAAGTTCTTTTTGTTCGCTCATGTCGATAACATAAGCGACTTCAGGCTGTCCGCGCTGGTCCAGCGTCACGAAGACATTCACATGCGTTTGTTCGTCATCCGACAATTGTAGACCGACCGGCTTGTCGATTGAATCAAGCAAGGTTGCGCGCAGCTTGGCTTCGCCTTCTTCGGCAACGAACAGGTCAATGAAGCGCGTACCCGGCGACGCACCCCCGCCAGCCAGCCCCATCAGGGCCCGGTTGCTATCGGTAATGATTGCGCCTTCCAACGAGCCGCCCTCAAGCCGCGCCGCGCCAAACGGGGCGTCGTCAAACATTGGGTCGCCATCCGGATTTGGTGGCCGGCTAGCCGAAGCCGCCAACAGTCGGCTGTCGCCATCAAGCAGGCTTTGAGAATTGGCCAGAACTACGGTACGGCCCGTCGCATCAGCGCCTTTGCCGTTCCAAGTGGTGATCGTCTGAACCGGGATTTCGACGCCGTCACGCGAACGAATCATGATGTCGGCGCGGCCCGGCACGCCAGACTTGCGATCCCGGCGCAGCATTTTCACAAATTCCGGGCGCATAATGTCGTCGAGCCGGACATTCTTGGCTGTCTCAGGCAGGCCGAGCAGATCGCGCAACCATGAGTTTGAATAGGTAATCGTGCCGTCGGCCCCAGACGAGAAGAAGCCCATTGGGGCGTCTTCGACATATAGCGCGCGCATATCTGCTGCGCCCGTGACATCTTGAGAGCCATTGATCCTGCGCAGACGCCAGATCACTCTGTCGCCTTTCAGCGGGGCGACCGACGCCTCGTACTGAACCGGCATGACTTCGGTGCCCATGGTCATGGCTGGCAGGGTCTCACGACGCCTCTCACCCGCTTTGGCGGCCTTTGACAGGCGGAAGATTGGCGCAGCCAGACCCGGCGCAGTGCTGAAAATACGGTCAACCGAAACCGGCCCCATCGCATCAGATTGCCCCATCAGGGCCATTTGTGTCAGCTCGGAATAAGCCGGGTTCGCCGACAAAGGCGCGCCGCCCGCATCAGAAATAAGAACCGCTTCGTCGAGCGCTTCAATCCATGCAAAGCGCGTGGTTGACGGCTGCATCGCATCGGCCATAGCGCCGCGTTCCGGGAACAGACCCATCTTGCGGCCCGCGCCGCGAATGATCCAAAGCAAGAAGACCATGCCGCCCGCCGCCATCGCGATCAGCAGGATCAATCCGGTTGGCCCGCCCGCGGTTGGCCAAGCTGCGGTTGCACTGGCGGCCGCCACCGCGAACATCAAGCATCCCCAAAAAGCCAGTTGCAGCCAATCAATTCGGCTGAAAGGCCCCGGTTTATTTGGGGTCTCTTGGGGCATCTCTACTTCAGCCATTCGGCGCACTCCTGACGGGGCCATTGGGCGCCCGCTGATTCGTATTCTTTTATAACGGTCAAAGTGCACTCGCGCACCTTACCAATCCAATACTCTTTTTGGCACCGAAATGGTTAATCAATAAACAAGGCTGGTTAATACCTGCCAATAAATTATACAGATCACAAATGTAACGGAGACCCCAATATGCGCCGCACACAATCTGCTCTCGCCATCCTCGCTTTTGCCGCTGCTTCTTGCACCACCGCCCCGGTCACTGAACCAGCGCCGACGTCAAAGCCCACCAGCGCTATCGCCGCAGCGGTTACTGAGTCGCCTGAAGCCGAAACGGTGCGCTTGAACGAGTGGTTCGAGGTCAAGTTCAGCGAAGCGGTGACGCGCAGCCCGATGACGGCGACCTTCCTCGGCAGCCGCGAGAATTATGGCCAATGGGATGATGTCTCGAGCGCCGCGCAAGACGCCGAAATGGCGATCCAGCGCGCCAATGTCGCCGAGATGAAAGCCGCGTTCGAGTTCGATAATCTCGACCATCAGGGGCAGCTATCCTACCGCCTCGCCGAATATGAACTGGGACAGCTTGAGCGCGCGGATAAATGGCGCACGCATAGTTACGCGTTCAACCAGATGTTCGGGGCGCAGTCGCGTATCCCGTCTTTTCTGATCGCGCAGCACAAGGTCGACAGCAAGGCCGATGCGGAAGCCTATATTTCCCGTCTGGAGGGCGTCGAGACATTTCTAGGTCAGCACTTGGACAATGCCAAAGCGTCGGCAGAGGCCGGCATTCGCCCACCGCTATTTGTCTATGAGTTCGTCTTGGGCGATGCCACCAATGTCGTGACCGGATACCCGTTCGAAGGCGGCGAAATAACCGAGCCGTCACCGCTCTATGCCGACATTTCCGGCAAGATAAATGCCTTGCTGATCGCAGACAGTATCAGCGAGGAAGAGGCTGACGATCTTGATTATCGTGCCCGTATCGCGCTGCTGGATCATACCCATCCGGCGTATGTGAAGCTGATCAATTATCTCTACCATGACCGCACGCAGGCCAATGCGGACGATGGTGTGTGGAAGCTGCCTAACGGCGATGCCTATTACAAGGATCGCCTCGCGCAGATGACGACGACGGATATGAGCGCGGATCAGATCCATGACCTTGGCCTTAGCGAAGTGGCCCGTATTCACGGCGAAATGCGCGCCATCATGACCCAAGTTGAGTTTGAGGGTGAGCTGCAGGATTTCTTCGAATTTACCCGCAGCGATGCGCAATTCTTCAAGCCGAATACGGACGAAGGCAAAGCCGAATATCTGGCTGAGGCGACCGCGATGATTGCCGAGATGAAGATCGCGTTGCCGTCAGTGTTCAACACGTTCCCGAAAGCCGATCTTGATGTGCGTGCGGTTGAAGCGTTCCGCGAGAAATCAGCTGGCAAGGCGTTCTATAATCGCCCGGCGCCGGATGGCTCGCGGCCCGGCATCTATTACGCAAACCTGTATAGAATGCAGGACATGCCGACCTATCAGATGGCGGCGCTGGCCTTCCATGAAGGCATTCCCGGTCACCATATGCAGCTGGCCATCTCGCAAGAGCTTGAAGGCCTGCCGAAATTCCGCAAGTTTGGCGGCTATACCGCTTATACCGAGGGCTGGGGGCTGTATTCGGAGTTTCTGCCCAAGGAAATGGGCTTCTATGAAGACCCCTATTCCGACTTTGGCCGCCTCGCGATGGAGCTGTGGCGCGCGGCGCGTCTGGTGGTTGATACCGGCATCCACGACAAGAAATGGTCGCGGCAGCAAGCCATCAACTATCTGATGACCAATACGCCGAACCCTGAGGGCGACGCGATCAAAGCGATTGAGCGCTATATCGTCATGCCGGGACAGGCCACGGCGTACAAGATCGGGATGTTGAAAATCCTCGAGCTACGCGCCGCCGCCAAGGCGGAACTTGGCGACGCGTTCGATCTTGGCGCGTTTCACGACGTCATCCTGAAAGATGGTCCAGTACCACTGGCCATCCTGCAGGAGACAGTTGAAGCTTGGGTGGCGGCGCAAAAGGCGGGCTAGCCCGCCCTAAGCGCTACTCGATGGTCTCTTGAGCTTCCATGATGATCACGGCTTCCCCGGTTGGGGTGATCGTGGCCTCAGTGGTCTTCTGGCTCGCCGCTTTGGTGATGTCACCGACATCGACCCGGATCGCGAAGCTGCGGCCGGATTCAGGACCATCCTCTGGCGTGGCGGTGGCGCGGATGCGGAGATATTGAATGCCCTCCACCTCAGCGCCGAAATTGACGGACCATTTATGGCTCGACTGATCGGCCATCTGGAAAGTCTGTGACACCGATGCGCCCGACACGCTGATGCCATCATCGCCGCTGGCCTCGAGGGTCAGCAGGCCGCTGGAATAGCTCTCGGTAATCGTCAGATCGACGGTGCCGCGATCACCGGGGCCAACCGCTGCGCGCTGGGTGTGAGCGATCTCAACTGCCGCGCCGGGTTTGACCGTGGCGTGCATCTCTGGCGTCGGCTTGTCGGCGCGCGCTTCGAGACTTGCCGGGCCGGTCTGTTCAGACGCGCTCTGCTGCGCACATGCAGTAGTCAGCAGGGCCGCAGCCAGAGCGAGATATGGAAGTGCTTTTACAATCGGTTTCATTTTGCTGTCTCTTCCCATCTTATTGAACTGTGAAATCATAGCAGGCGTCGCCGGAGATGCCGGCAGTGGCAACGTTTTGATCGTCGTAGGCCTCAACCACGTGCAGTCCAGCATTGAGGTTTACGGTAACTGTTTCAAATTCGCCGGCCGGGGATTGCGCGATCGAGAAAATCTGATCGTTACGTCTGACAATGAAATCGGGATCGCGCGCCGTGGCGCTCGCCCCGCCGCCGATAATTGTTGCCCGTCGCTGCATCCTCAACGTGTGCGAACCCGCCGTCGCTACGGTGAAGGTCAGATATTCGCGGACACCAAGCTTGTTCGCAGTTCCGGCATCGTCGACCGAACAGACGATGACAGCGGCGCCGCCAACCGTCACGGGTTTGTAGACCGGCAAGGCATTTGCGATGCCGCCCGCATTGGTTTCGCCAACCCCTGTATCGCCCGTCCCATCAATCGATTGAGCCGCCAGCAAGGCTGTCAAATCAGCGGCAGATATGGCGGCGTCGTCTTTCAACACGTCTCTAAACGAGAAGATCGTGGTGAAGGTCGGCGTGGTGGTAAACTGCGTGCTCGTGAAGGCTGTATAGATCGGTCCGAGACCAGCAGAAATCACGTCGGGGCCATCATCAGCACTATCGAAGACATCATAAAGGATCGATTGAATCGAGCCTTCATTAAACCAGCCCTCATTGGTGTAATTATTGTTCTCCATGCTGAAGCTAAAGCCTGAATTGGCCCCGGCAGCGCCGCTATCGCGGTAGACCGGGTCATCAAGCAGCATCGCCGACAGGGCGTTGCCCCAACCTTCGCCAAAGGCAACGCGCGGGTCGAGCCTGTCACTGCCGCCATGCGGACCGCCAATTGAGTCAGAACGCGAAATCTGATCCTCGAAATAGTGACCCCATTCATGCACAATGACATGGTCGTCGAATTCATCTGTGTCATTCGCTGCATCACCGAGAACACGAATGGTCGGAATACCAGCCATTTGCGTATAGGACGACGTGCCGATTTGACCCAAAGCAACATCACCGGGGGCGGCTACGTTATTGATACTCCAGAACACTTGCAGATTGGGAAATGTGATGGCCGGATCGACCACTGCAAAGTCAGTCACGCTTTCGTAAATATTGTCGAGCATGGCGAACGGCGCAGCGGCGCGAGTTGCGGCCGCGGGGTAGCTGGAACTGGCTGTGTCCCACCCAGAGGCGGCATTCAAATTACGAGTTGAATTGGCTGCGCCGGAACTGGTCAGACTTCCAGCCAAGACGTAAAGCGCATTGCCGGTTGTATTATCCAGCACCTGTACATTCCAGATCGGAGCGGCCGTCTGTATGATCTCCGCGCGAACCTGAACGCGAACATCCGTATTCGAGCTAACTGTAACGGAATAATTCCCGGCCGCGTCAGTTGTATCACTGTCCAAGACAGTCCCAACAGTATCAACCACCTGAACCGTTACACCGCGCGCCGGCGGCGTGGTTGTTGCGGCAAAGTTCAAACCACTGTTGGACAGGCTCAAAGGCACTCGGTCGTAGGTGATCAGGCCGCTAACCGTAACCGTCGCGGGCGGCGGCGGGGGGGGCGGAGGTGGGGGTGGAGGCGGCGGAGGGGGTGGCGGAGGAGGTGGAGGCGGGACAACAGTTGCGCCGCCCCCGCCGCCGCCGCCACATGCAGCCAGCAGCCCTGCCGAGACCATAATGATTGCCATAGCACTCGCCGCATTTTTCAAGCCGCTTTTATATGTCCGCTGTCTCATGCTCTCTCCCATGCAGAAATCATCGCTCTGCTTTGTTTATATATCCGGCATCTAGCACTGACCCGTGGGCCAGGTAAAATGACAAAATCGATTTCTGCCAACCTGTCGGAATTTTCACCCGGCAACAATCATTCAATTGCAGCGAGCGATAGACATAAGAACGCCGACGTCGCGGCCAGATGGCGTGTGACGTCGGCGCCCTGATTATGGTTCTGTCAGCATGGGCTTCAAGCGCGCCTTGCTGACAGAGAGGTGTGCAATCGCCTAATAGCTCTTGCGCAGTGTAATCCCCACTGTGCGTGGCTGGTTCGTACGGAAACCCAGCCGGGCTCGCCCGCCGCGCTCTCTGTCAAAGGACAGAATCGCATCTTCACCGGTTAGGTTATTGATATAACCGGTCACGCTCCAGTCCCCGAAATCCAGTCCAGCACTGACATTCACGGTGCTGTAGGAATCAAGCTCGAGATCGACCAAGGAACTTGGGTCTTCCGCCCCGGTCAGTACGCCGCGCGCAAGGCCCGTCGCGGTTGGTAGTAGACCGCCCGGCTCCTGATCGCTTGGCTGGGTGAACTGAGTGCCGATATATTGCAGCGACCCAGAGACAAATGCCTCAGCGTCGTTACCGGCCCAAGGTGTCGCCCAGTGATAATAGCCTGAGACCGCAAACTGTGTCTCTGGCGTCGATGGCAGGCGGTTACCATCACGGATGCCGCCGATTACGGCGCTCGTGCCATCAACCACGGTTGCGTCGAACTGCGACTCGATCAGCGTCCCGGCAAAGGACAGGTCGAGATTGTCACTTGGGCTCCAGCCGAGCTCCCATTCCAAACCAGCCGAATGAGCATCCGGTACGTTGAACACGACCCGCGACGAACATGTCCCGGCATCCAGCGTCACCTGCAGATCAGAGATGTCGTTGTAGAACACCGCCGAGTTGAAGGTCACATTACCTGTCTGCGCCTTGAAGCCGGCCTCATAGTTCCACAAGGTCTCGTCATCATAGGACTGGAAGCCGCCGAAAATGGTCAGATCGGCTGGGCTACACAATGTCCCGTTCAGAGGATCATTCACGCCGCCAAGCCGGAAGCCTTGAGAGGCCTGCGCGTTCAGGGTGAGCTGATCATTGACTTCATAGCTCGCCAGAATGCGCGGGTTAAAGCCATCCGACGCGGTTGTATCGACCGTACCGCTGTCGCCATTGGCAAACAGGCCGCCAGAACTGATCGTACGGTCTTCTTCAAAGTCGTAGAAGCGCCCGCCAGCGGTGACCGTCAGCTGATCGGTAAACTCGTAGCTGGCTTCACCAAAGATCGCGATCTGTTGCAGCGAATAGTCGAGATCGGAATTGAACGGATTGTCAGCGCCAAAGCCGTTGGCAACCGCTGCCGATGTTCCGGCACCAAGCGCAATATCAGTCGCAGCGTCATAGCCCGCAGTGGGCAGGCGCTGCTTATACGAGCGATCTGCGTCGGCATAGAACGCACCAACCAACCATTGCAACGGGCTGTCGGTTGCAGACGTCAAGCGCACTTCTTGGGTAAACGACTCGTAGGCCGTGGTATCGCGCAGGTTTGACGGCACATCGAAGATCGCCGGATCAAACGACAAATCAGCTGACACAGAATGGGTCAACGCACTGGCATCGCGGCTGACCAGAATATCGCGGTCAATAAACGATGTGACCGAGGTCAGATCGACACTGCCAAGCTCGAATGTCGCGGTGAAGTCGGCGATCATGGTCTCGTCCTTGAACGCTTCATCGCGCAGCAGGAACTGGCGGTGTCCACCAATTGCCGGAGTGCCGCTGAGCCAATTGAATGCCTCAGAGCGGTTGAAGCCATCGGCCTCGATTTCCTGATACACAATGCGCGGGGTCAGCGTGATCGTAGAACTCGGCTTGAAGGTCACCGCGACACGGCCACCGGTACGATTGCCCGAATTGACATCTTCCTCGATGCTGCCACCGGGTTTGATCGCGTCGATATAGCCGCCATATTCAGTATGGTAGCCGACCAGACGGATCGCGCCTTGGCCCTCGCCAAACGGAATGTTGACCGCGCCTTTGAGGTGGCCGCCAGTGCCGCCGCCTTCGATCTGATTGATACTGGCTTCGGCTGAGCCTTCGAACTCGTCGACATTTGGCTGATTGGTGATGTAGCGGATGGTGCCGCCAACCGACCCCGACCCAAACAGCGTGCCTTGTGGCCCGCGCAAAGTCTCGATCCGGTTTAGATCAAACAGATCAAGGTCTGGCGTAAACAGCGACATCGAGATCACACTCTCATCAAGATACACGCCGACCTGTTCTTTGACGCCGGGTTGGTCGCGGACAATCTGGCCCGCAGAAACACCGCGAATGGAGACCTGACTCTGGCCCGGCCCGAGGTTCTGGATCGACAGGCCAGCGACAGAGCGCGCCACGTCTTCGAGATTGCCAGCGCCGGTGCGAGCAATATCCTCGGCGGTCTGAGCATTGATCGAGAACGGTACGTCCTGAATGGTAGCGGCGCGTTTGGTCGCCGTCACGATCACGGTTTTCTGGCGTGCTTCGGTGTCGTCTTGCGCGGCCGCGGTGCCGACCATTCCGGCGCTCATCGTTAGCGCCAGAGCGGTTCCAGCGAGTATTTGCATCTTCAGGGACATGATAATCTACCTCTTGCTTGTGAATACTTACCGCCAAGCTGGCAGAAAAACCTCAACCTGCCCAGCGCGGCGAGATCAAATCTTGCCCGAAAAGACAAAAGCCCCAACGTAAACTCGACCAAAACGCCGTAAATCGTCCGTTTTCAGCAAAACTGTGCCTCTGGTGACACACAGGTTCCGCCCGAACCGCAAAGATTGCTGCGATCACGAAGCGCCGCGCATTGCCCCTTCCCCCGGCGCAGACTCTCGTTAAATTGCCTCCAACCAACAGATAAGGGGCTGACATGTTGAGCGAGATCATTGCCGAAGTATTTTCCACCAGCGGGCTGTTCACCCTGCTCATGCTGCTCTTGTTGCAGGCCGTGCTTGGCTTTGACAATCTGCTCTACATCTCGATCGAGTCGAAACGGGTCGGGCCTGAAAAGGCGTCGATGGTGCGCAAATGGGGCATTGGTCTGGCGATCATCATGCGCGTGGTGTTACTGATCTTGATTGTGAATATCTTCGGCCTGTTGGCTGAACCGCTGTTTAATCTCGCGCTGACAGGCGTGATTGAGGGCGAGTTCACGCTGCAAGCGCTGGTCACATTCGGCGGCGGCGGTTTCATCATCTATACTGCAGTGAAAGAGATCACCCACCTGCTCTCGGTTGACCATATTGATCAGTCTGAAGGCTCCAAGCCCAAATCCGTAACCCAGGCGATTATCATGATCGTGATCATGAACATGGTCTTCTCATTCGATTCCATTCTGTCGGCGATGGCGATTGCCAATACCAAGGAAGTCATCGGCGGCGAGACGGTCATGGTTGACGGTCTGGCCAAACTGGTTGGCGGTGAAATTCAGACCGATTACCAGATCTGGCTCATATCGATCGCGATTATTGTGTCTGGTATCATGATGATGCTGATGGCTGATTATGTCGCTGACTTCCTCAAGAAGAACCGGATGTATGAAGTGCTCGGCCTGTTCATTCTGTTCCTAGTCGGCGTCTTGCTGGTCACCGAGGGGGCCCACCTTGCGCACCTGAAATTGTTCACGTTCGAAATCGACGCGATGAGCAAGTCCAGCTTCTACCTCGTAGTTGGGGTGTTGGTGATCAGTGACATCATCTCGACCAATTACCAGAAACGGCTATGGACGCAGCGCGAAGCGGAACTGAAAAGTGCCGGTAATGTCGACGAAGCCGCCAAAGCCGTCGATGAGTATATTGAGACGCATTAAGGGCGGGCGCAGCTCTTTCCTCCCCCATTCATGGGGGAGGTGGCCCCGCAGGGGTCGGAGGGGGCGGGCCGGCCACCAACTTAAGTCGCCTCTCCCCCCTCCGCCCTTCGGGCACCTCCCCCCGCAAGCGGGTGGAGGAAATACCCACACTTATCCTCGCCCATCACAGGTGGTAGTCTATCGCGGTGAATTTGGCTTTGTAAATCAGTCCAGCGCGCGGTGTAGTTTGCGGGTGATCTTGACGGCGACTTTGTTGCCTTTGCGGCCGACTTGGCCTTCGAAGGCGACGGGGCCGTCGCGGCCGCCGGACAGGATTTCAACCGGCTGATCAGATGGCAGGCCGAGCAGCAGGGTTGATCCGGCTTTCAGGCTGGTCAGGTGGCTGAGCGGCACCGAGAGACTGGCAATCCGCGCCGTTACCACTGCGGTCATCGGTGTCGTGCCGCGCAGCGCGGCAGGCGGCGCAGTTGTGATTGCACCGGCGGCAATTTTGATCACAGCAAGCTCAGAGCGCAGGCCCTGCGCCTCGACGCTATATTCAGCAATCGTCACCTCGCCAGCAGGCAGCAGGCTGGTGACATAAGGTACATCGGTTTCAATCGCTTGCAGACTAAGACCTGTACCGAGCGCGGCCGCAACCGGGCCGAGCAATTGTTCAAGCAGCGCGCAATCAATCGCGCTCAAGGTCCAGCCATCGCCAATCCGCCCGGTTGACCCGCGCGCGCCGCAAGCTTGTGCGATCAGCGCGTCGGCGAGCGGTCCCGGCAGGCAGACCAGCACAGACGTATCGGTCGCATTGGTCCCAAAACAAGCCACAGCGCCAGCCTTGCCGGTCATCAATTCCGGCAGCTTGCTGGTCTGAACCGGCTGCACATCCCGCAACCCAATTGCCGCCTTGATGCCAGAGCTTTGGCCCAGAGACAACGACAGACGTGCCGCCAGCAAGCCCGCCGTCTGGCTCATCGCATCGGTTGCAGGGCTAGGCTGCTTGTTGTCGTCGAACTGCACTGAACGGCGCGGCTCAATCCGTTCCGGCTCGAGCGGCAGTCCAATATCATCGGGCAGGTTCGGGCGTAGCAAAGCCTCGATCTCGGCTTGCGTCAGGACATTGCCCTTGTTGCGTAGCGGGCGGTCTTCATCAGCAGCTGATGCGAGTTTTGGCGCGTGCACGGGCACTGGCTTGGACGCGGCCACATCCATGGCCCAGTCACTATCTGCAATCTTTTCAGAGCGATTGTCACGCATTCTGCCTGCACCTTATCATTCTCGAAATCATGCGATGGTACGGTTAATGAAGCGTTAGGATTTTGGAGTCCGTGGCTAGAGAATCAGTCGCGAAGACTAATCGTCGCGAACGGTACGTTCTTTGCGCTCATGGCGCTCTTGCGCCTCGAGGCTGAGGGTCGCGGTTGGCCGCGCTTCGAGGCGCTGAATGCCAATCGGCTCGCCCGTATCATCGCAATATCCGTAAGTGCCCTCGTCGATCCGGCGGATCGCAGCTTCGATCTTGGAAATCAGTTTGCGCTGGCGATCACGGGTGCGCAATTCCAGCGCCTTGTCACTCTCGGCTGAAGCGCGGTCGACCATGTCGGGGTGATTGCTTGATTCGGCGCGCAGATTGCCGATTGTGGTCTTGGCTCCATCGAGGATTTCAGTCTTCCAGTCTTCCAGCTTCAAGCGGAAATAAGCCTTCTGCTTGACGCTCATAAAGGTCTCGTCTTTGGAGGGTGTGTAGCCCATCAGGTCGATATCAGTCATGGATCAAGTCCTCTACCAAGTTGCGCGCCGTATACTGCCAGTGTTTCGGATTCGCAATCTGAAATAGCAATCGCAATAAACAGGCCAGTTGCCCCCAATTGATCCTCAATTGTGGCGATCCGGCGGCGCGCAGGTGTCATTTGCAGTCACACGAGCATCAGGACTTGATTTCAACCACCAGCTCGTGCGCTATAGGTTATGCGCCAGTATGCGCATGCGCCTGTGTAATCGAACTGGACCTTATCTGATGACATCTCGTTGGCGACAGCGCGAATCAGGACGCCCCTCATCGTGGCGTCAATCGCTGCTGTTCAACAGTTTGTTACTTCTGCTTCCGATCATGGCGGCGCGGATTGTTGCGAGCGCCTATACGTCCGATATTGCGACCGATCCGATGGGGCTCGAAGCCCGCACCGAGACCCGCGCACAGATCGAACAGAGCTTCAAAAAGATCAGCGGCCCAGAGGGCAAAAAGAAAGAGCATTGGGCGATGCGGGTTGAACAAACCCTGCGCGAGCGCGATTTTTCAGCGGCGCGCGGCTATTTGCTGGCGGCACCTCTGATGCTCAATCGTGACGAATCGCTCGCCGTGCTTGCAGCGGCCGAGGCGGAAGATTCCGGAACCAGAGATCAACGCTTGGCCCGGGCCTCGCTATTGTTTTTGCCAGACCCGGTTCGCGCCAGCTACGAACGCGCCATTGCGCCGCCGCAAATCGCCTCGATGATCGATCCGGTTGCCGACGCCCCTGCTGAAGACCCGGATGCCACAGATGCAGCCGAGGAAGAAACGACTCCGGACCTAGAACTGAGTGGCCCGCCACAGAACGCCGCGCCATTCATCGGTCAAAAAGCTTTCTTCCTGCTCGGAGACCCTGCCGATCTTGCCCGCCAAAGCCAGCGCTGGCTGCGCGACGAACAGGTCGACAGTGTGCAATTGCGGCTGCGGGCACTCGGCCTGATGAAACAACGCGAGGTCAGTGATACGAGCGAAGCCTTTGTAAATGCCGCTTCGGTTCTGCGCGCCGCGCAACGCTCTGGTCGTCTGAGTCAGCGCTTTGATCGCTACATTTCCACCCGGATCGAAAATGCCTTGCCTGAGGGCGCCTTGCGAACCAATCTGGCTGATGCCTTTGGCCCAGTAATGACCACAAGCCAGCGCGGCGAAATGGTCATGACGGCCTATGCCGAAGCGATTGATCCAGAAGCGCTTGCGCGCCTGACCAAAGACATGGTGATCATCGCGCGTCTGGCCGAGATTACCAGCTCTTCCGGAGCGCTGACTCTGGTTGAGCTAGCCTCTACGCCGGACGATATGCGGCGAGCACTCTTATTGACTGAATCTGGCGGTGAGCGATCTGTGGCGCTGGCCCGGGAGCTTGGTTCGGACGTGCTGGACCTTGCTCAGATCGGGGTGAAGTGGACGCGCACATTGGTGCTTCAGGTCATGGCTCTGATGGCGCTGGGTATGGCCCTGTTATGGACGGCCTTGTCGGCGTTCACGCAGGCCGAAACCATCCGCCCCGCCAAGCGCTAGAGGCCAAACGCGCCTTTGATCCCATCGATCAGGAGCTGCACCGATAGCGCCGCAAGGATCACACCGAATATCCGCGTGATCGCGCCAGCAACGCTCTCGCCCATCGCCTTGACCAGCGGTCCGGCGGCCAGAAAGATCAGCAGGCAAATCACCATATTCGCGGCGATTGCCGACAGAACCGCACTCTTGGCCGCCCATGTTGTGCTCTCAGACATATATAGCATCGCGGTGGCAATCGATCCGGGACCGGCCAGCATCGGGATGCCGAGTGGGAACACCGAAATATCGTCAAGCTGGCCGCTATCATCTTCGTCAGCCAACACG
>Ga0256847_1001147_pt1 | contig 14213 bp, 12 predicted proteins | sample TeddybearmetaG_FD_189099 | JGI IMG/M metagenome (GOLD analysis project Ga0256847, IMG submission 189099) | Hydrothermal vent microbial communities from East Pacific Rise, Pacific Ocean - Teddybear | ecosystem: Environmental > Aquatic > Marine > Hydrothermal vents | place: Pacific Ocean: East... | reverse complement strand
AACATTCATTAATAATATTGCAAGCATAACACCTTCTGGGTATGCTGGATTAAATACACGAATCATTATAGAAAGAAATCCTATAAAGAAGCCATAATACCATTTCCCTTTATTTGTTTGCGATCCTGTAACAGGATCGGTTGCCATATATACAACACCAAAAGCAAAGCCTCCAAGTAGTAAATGATGCCAAAAAGGTGTAGTCATTAAAGCGTAAAATTTACCTGTTTCTGATATCCATCCCGAGTCTGCCACCCAGTTAAAAATAAGTCCCATTGCTAGAGCTCCAATTACTGATGACAACATTATTCTCCAGCTTCCTATTTTAGTGAATATTAAGAATAAGCCACCAAGTATTATTAATAAGGTAGAAGTTTCACCAACCGAACCAGGAATAAATCCGTAGAACATATCCCAAATAGAATATACAAACTCTTTACCTTGGGCTAGGCTACCTAAAATAGTTTCGCCCGAAATAGCATCGGGTTGTCCAATCATATCAACTGCGCCTTCAACCCAAACTTTATCACCACTCATCCATGTTGGATAGGCAAAAAATAGAAATGCTCGTATCGTTAGTGCGGGATTTAAAATATTCATTCCGGTTCCTCCAAAGACTTCTTTTCCAATTACAACACCAAATATAACTGCTACGGTTAGCATCCAAAGTGGAATATCGATTGGTACAATTAAAGGAACTAACATTCCTGTTACAAGAAATCCTTCTTCAACTTCATGTTGCTTAATGATTGCAAAAATAAACTCAACACCTAGTCCTACACCATACGATATTGCTAAAAGTGGAAGTATTTTCCACATTCCTATAACTAGGTTATCCCACATCCAAAACGAAGCGCTAAAAAATCCGTTTGCAACGGCTTCAATTTCGCCAACTGCTAAATTATGTTGGTAACCGGCGTTATACATTCCGAAGATTAAACAAGGAATTAAGGCTAAAATAACCGTATTCATAGTACGTTTTAAGTCATCGGCAACACGAACATGAGATCCAGATTTGGTTGTATCGTTAGGTGTACACAAAAAGGTATGCAGCGCATTATATGCAGGCGCCATTTTTGTGCCTTCGTATTTGAGTTTTAACGTATGTAATTTTTGTTTCAATCCCATAACATTATCCTATTTCTTTTATCATTAAATCCAAGCCTTTTCTAATAATTTCTTGGTGTGGTTGTTTCGACGGACAAACGAATTCGGTGAGTGCAAAATCTTCTGGCGCTACTTCGTACATTCCTAATTGCTCCATCGCGTCTAAATCTCCAACCATACATGCTTTTAAAATTTGCATTGGATAGATATCAAGAGGAAAAACTTCTTCGTAAGTTCCAGTTACAACAAAGGCTCTATGCTCACCATTAGTATTGGTATTTAGGTTAAACTTTTTATTTGGAAGCAACCAGCAAAAAGTTAATGCTCTCGTTATCGATCGTTTATTAAAAACTGGTTTAGCCCATCCAAAGAAATCGTAATCATTTCCTTCTGGAATTGAAGAAACTATATTATCGTAATAACCAAGATACCCTTTTGGTGAAATCGTAGTTCCTGTTAAAACATCGCCACTTATAATTCTTGAATTTTCATTGTTTAAACCAGAATCGTATACAAAAGTTGCAACCTCTGAGCCCAAAATTGTTTTATAATATTTTGGAGTTTTAACCGAAGCACCGGCAAGTGCAATTACACGCTCGGCATTATATTTTCCAGTTAATAACAGTTCGCCAATTATTACAAGATCTTGAGGCGAAACCGTCCAAACTGTTTCTCCTTTATCTACTGGCGCGATTTTTCCGATTTGTGTACCTACATTTCCAGATGGGTGTGGACCCGAAACACGATGTAATGTTATATCGTTTAGTGATGTAAAAGGGGAATCACTATTTTTTCCTACTGAAACATGTACAACTCCATTAGTTAATTTACTTAAAGCAGTAACTGCAGCTTGTAGCTCGGCTTCTTTTCCTTTAAGTGTAAAATCGTAATCGGCAGCTAAAGGAGCACTTGCATAGGCTGAAACAAAGATTGCTCTCGGACTAACATCTGGATTTGCGATAATATCGTACGGACGTTGTTTAATAAACGACCAACAACCAGAAGTTAATAAATGTTCCTTTATTTCTGAAGGTTTCATCGAATCGGGATTAATAATCCCAAAATCGCGATATGTATCTTCGGTGTCGGCTTCGATTACTAAATCGGTGATTATACGTCTTTCTCCACGCCTAATTTCAGTAAGCGTACCACTTACAGGTGACACAAAACGTATTGCTTCGTTAGATTTTGAATAAAAAATATCGTCTCCAGCTTTTAATTTCGCTCCTTCTTTTACAACCATTTTAGGTGTAATAAGATGAAATTCTGATGGTTTAATATTAAATGTTCGTGATCTAGGAGCCCGTGAGAGTTTAGTTTCAGCTTTTCCTTTTAGTCGTAAAGCAAGCCCTTTTCTAATTCGAATGTCTTTTGACATATAATACTAATTGTATGAATATTGTCTTTGATTCCTTGTCTCAAATAATCAATATTTTTGATAATTGAGATTCGGTGTGCAAATTTAATATTTTATGCAGCAATTTCATAATAAATAACTATTATTTTCTTCTTCTTTATAATTCTAAAAAAAATGAAAAACTAAGGCATAAATTTTGATTATATTTAGCCCTTTAATAAACGTATATGTTATATCGAATTCTTCTAATTGTTTGTCTATTTTGTTTTTCGGTTCAGGCTCAGATCATGGAAACCATTCCTCCCGAAAACATTAAAACCATAACCTTTAATGGAAATATTAGTCAGAGCAACCTTCCTATTTTTAGATTAGGAGAACGGCTTCATATTACTTTTGACGATATTATTGGCGACGAAGAAGATTATTATTACATTATTACGCATCATAATTTCGACTGGTCGCCTTCCGATCTTTCAAAAGGTGAATACATGGAGGGTTTTGATGATCTTAGAATTTATAATTATAAAAATTCACTTAATACGCTTCAAATATTTTCACATTATCAACTCACCATCCCGAATAAAGACACAAGAGCCTTAACGAAGACTGGAAATTATTTATTAAGTATTTACAATGATTATGGCGATATAATTTTTTCAAGAAAGTTTATGATTATCGATCAAATTACTAGCGTAGAAGTATATATTAAAAGGGCCCGTGATTTTAATTATATTAACTCAAAACAAATTGTACAGTTTACTATTAACTCGCCAGGAAAACATTTAATCAACCCAAAACAAAATGTAAAAACGCTTATTATTCAGAATAATAATTTAAAAAATGTGATAACTAATTTAAAACCACAATACACACTTGGCTCAAAATTAGTTTATAAATACGACCTTGAAGCTTCATTTTGGGGCGGAAACGAATTTTTACATTTTGACAATAAAGATGTACGCGCGGCAACATCAAATATTAGAAGAGTCGAACTTGATGATATTTACCACAACTATTTGTACACAAGTCCAAATAGATCTGAAAGACCTTATACGTACAACCCAGATATAAATGGAAATTTTTTAGTGCGAAATATTAGTGCCCAAGATAACTCGATTGAAGCCGAGTATGTTTGGATGCATTTTGCGGTTCAGTATTATGACGATTTGAACGGTCGTGAAATTCATTTATACGGAAACTTTAACAACTATTGTATCGACGAAACCACAAAGCTACGATACGATTCGTACAAAGGAAGTTTTCAAGGCGTAAAACTTTTTAAACAAGGTTTTTATAATTACAAATACGTGCTTGTAAATACTGATGGATCGATTGACGACGGTGCTATTAGTGGTGATTTTTGGCAAACTGAAAACGAATATACGGTACTTGTATATTATAGAGAATTAGGTGGACGTTACGATAAAATTATTGGTATTGGAGCTGCAAATTCTACAAATATTTCTAATAATTAAAACCATTAATTACATTAAAATTATTTTATAGCTTCATTAGTATAACGTAGTTTTATATCTTTATAACTTGCCGATTCTTCATCAAAATAACTACATGTATCAATAGGGTTTGCATATAAATGTAAACTCAAGCAAGGAGAATTTGTTTTATTTTGTAATTGATGTAAGGCTATTTCATCATTAATATAAAAACTCTTTCCGCTTTCAAGCTGGCTTGTTTTAATTTTTATAGGCATTTCATTTTTATCAAACTTATATTGATGTTCGGTAACCTCACCACTTACAATATACATCCAACAATTTTGCTTGTTATGACAATGAATAGGCGTTTTTTGCCCAGGTTTCCAACAAATTAAAAGTAATTCAAAATTATCGGTTCTAACAATACAATTACGTGTGTAATAACCTTCTTCCCAATTAGTAAATTTTTCGAATTCAGAAATGGGAATAGAAATCTTTGAAACTATTTCGTCGATTTCACTTTTATTTTTGTCAACTAATAAATCAATTAATTTAGAAAGGGTTTTTATTTGTTCCAATGGTAAGGATTTAAAAAAATTACTGTTTATTTACTTCTTACATAATATAACAAAAAAGTTTAAATCCAAACCATTATCTTTACATCTTTTCTAAACAACTAATATTTCACGTGATAAAAGAACTAGAATTTTTTCAAAAATTAGCAAAAGACTTACTAGAAAAAGAGCAAAGTAATCCAGTTACAAAACCAGTTTTGGTAGAAGAACTATGGGAGAAACTTGATATTTCTTTAATTAATGAACCTATCCCCGACTCCGATTTTGAACATATCCTTAAAAACGTAGTTTTAAATACGCCGAGAACGGCAAGTTCAAAATTTTTTAACCAGCTTTTTGGAGGTAGAAATCCAAAGGCTACTTTAGGCGATTTGTTAGCTGTAATGCTAAACAACAGCATGTATACTTATAAAGTTGCCGGACCTCAAGTTGGTATCGAAAAAGAAATTATTCATAAAGTTTGCGAACAAATTGAGTTTCCAAAAACAAGCGGCGGCACCATAACATCTGGTGGCTCAATGAGTAATTTAATTGCTATGTTAATGGCAAGAGATCAATATAATTCGACAATTAGAAGCGAAGGATTTTTACATCCTTTATGTATGTATACTTCGGAAACTTCGCATTATTCTTTTAAAAAAAATGCTGCAATAATAGGCCTCGGAAGCAAACAAGTGCGAACTATTGCTACAAACGAAAAAGGAATTCTCATTCCCGAGAAATTAGAACAGGCGATTAAAGAAGATATTTCGAAAAACCAAAAACCATTTTTTATAAATGCAACTGCGGGAACTACTGTTTTAGGTGCTTTCGACCCTATTGAAGAAATTAGTTTTATTGCAAAAAAATACAATTTATGGCTACATGTTGATGGTGCTTATTGCGGAAGCGTCATTTTTAGCAAAAAATATAAGCATTTAATAAAAGGTGTTAATCTGGCAAACTCTTTCAATTTTAATGCACATAAAATGATAGGCACTCCCTTAACTTGTTCGGTGCTAGTTACTCAAAATAGGAAACATTTATACGATTCTCTTTCAATTGAAGCAAACTATTTATACCAAACCGACGAAGACGATTTTAATTTAGGAAAAACCTCCCTTCAATGTGGAAGGCGAAATGATTCCTTAAAATTTTGGACTTTATGGAAATCGATTGGCACAAATGGATTGGAAGCTATCGTCGACAAACAATTTCAATTAGCCAACGTAGCTCGAGATTATGTTAGAAATAATAATGATTACACTTTTTATAGTTTCGATGATTCAATTTCTGTATGCTTTAATTATAAAAATATTTCGGCCGAAAAACTATGCACCTTATTATACGAACACGCCGAACTTATGGTTGGCTTCGGCACATTTCGAGATATAACATTTATACGTTTAGTAACGATAAATTCAACAAACTCAAAAAATGATATTCTTAGCTTTTTCGATGTTCTTGAATCTTTTGTAGAAAAATACAACTTAGCATAGTAGTTTCAATTTTTATGAAATGATACCAAAACAAAAGGAACATGTTTTTATTTAATTCGAAATTTGATGAAAACTAGTTTTATTAATTATATTTCTTTCAGTATATTTACTTGATGGACACCAATAAGCTTGCTAAATCTTCGAATAGAAAAGCCGAAATATACAGAGGCGCAAAATGCTTAAATTGCCAGCATCCATTAGAGTTAACCGACAAGTATTGCGCTAACTGCTCACAACTAAATACTACAAAGCAACTTGCTCTAAAAGATTTTTTTAACGAATTTTTTAGCAGTATTTTTACATATGATTCAAGGTTACGCTATACTTTAAAGGACCTATTATTTAAACCCGGGACGATTACAAAAAACTATGTAAACGGCCAACGGTTAAAATATGCTAATCCATTTCGATTTTTCTTAAGCGTTTCAATTGTGTATTTTATTCTTCAAGGTCTTATAACAAGTATTACAGGATCAAGTGATATTATTAAATTTAATGCAGATGGAACTGATGCCGTAAATCTAACCGAGCTGAAAGATGAAATTCAAAAAGGAACTAACAATCTTAATTTTAATATAGATTCATTAAATCAAGCAATCGATTCTATTGTTAATACTAACGCTGAAAAAGTCAATAAAAAAGATAGTATAAAACAAGTTGAAGAACATTATATTACTGAAAATGAACTCGATACTTTAAACTGGTTTAATAATGTTGCCGAACGCTTTTCATTATATAGAACCTATTATAAAGAAACAAAAATAAAAAATGCCGAAACCGCTTTAGATAGCTTAAATCATTACAAAACGGCCACCAATAAGTGGCTTTACAATAAGAATGATGCCATTGATAGAATTGGAGAAGACCCCTTTGGATTTGCAAGTTATTTAATGAATAAAATTCCCTTTTTCTTATTCTTTTTTGCACCATTTTTTGCGCTTTTCTTTTGGGTTTTATTCTCCTCTAAAAAATATAGCTACATGGAGCATCTTGTTTTTATATTCCATATTTTTAGTTTTATGTTCTTAGCATCTCTTATTTGTCTCATTCCTGATACAATTTTTAAAATAGATATCTTTATAGCAGTTTTAATGTTTCTAATTGCACCTTTTTATTTCTATAAAGCTTTAAGAAATTTTTATAAGCAAAGCCGCATCATTACAATAATAAAATTTGTATTTTTAAATATTGTATTTTTTATAAGCTCATCAATAGCTGCATTATTATTTATTATAGTTTCAGCAGCAGTATATTAACATGGTACAACAAGTTACACAAGGAATTAAAATTTCGGTAAAAACCAATTTTGAAGGCACATTTTATAAAAATTATAAAATGCATTATGCCTTTGGTTATGAGGTAACTATTGAAAACCAAAGTAAAGATTCTGTTCAATTAACTTCTCGTCATTGGTGTATTAACGATTCGCTAAACGAAATTGAAATAGTTGACGGCGAAGGTGTTGTAGGAAAAAAACCTGTTTTAAAACCAGGCGAAAAACACTCGTATAATTCGGGTTGTTTACTTGCATCGCCATTTGGCTCGATGAAGGGACATTATAATATGATAAACTTTACAACTACAAGAAAGTTTCGGGTTATCATTCCAAACTTTAAGCTGAGTGCACTTTTTGCATTGAACTAATAGCTGCAGTTTTGCTAAATTTCAGCAAGTCAAATCTATACGTTTTCCCCTCTTGTATTACATGGCAATATTCACAATGCGAATCGTATACAAACTCATATGGTTTATAAATTGAAAATCCCATAGATGTATAAAACACGCCTTCAAAATCTACATTATGAAGCTCATTATATCTTTTAATTATATACAAATCGGCAGAAGACGATTCGTCTTTAATAAGCTCAAACCATGCGTTACTACCAATTCCAGAGAGTTTTTGCGCATTTTCAGGCAATATTGGTAAAATATGAGCTGCATTGTTTTTTTGTTTTTTCTTATGAAAGTAATTCTTTAAATTTTCTTTTAAGGCATTACCTTCAAACTTACAAATCTTACCTTCATATACTTCAAAAATGGTTGAGTCACAAGCTGCTTTTTCAACATTACCAACTGTACTTGGCGTAAACTTATAATTCCATTTTAATCCTTTAATTATAGAGGTTTCATTAGTAGAAGCTAAAATAGTATCGGTTACAAAACGCGCACAATTACTTCCCTCTTTAGCAAATGCACCATAAGGAACATTTCCTCTACTCTGAAGGGTATTTATATGTTTTTCTGCTTTTTCAAAATTAATATGATTACAAACTGAAGCCAATATTCTACCCGAACCATGTGTTTTTTCGGGATGTGCATCTAGCCATAATAAAAATTTATCTAGATTCTCAAGTTTTTTATTTTCTGAAAATTCGGCATTAAACGGAATTTTTAACTCAACATCGGTATTCATTCCACGAACTCTACCTCGGCCATTTGGAGTAACATATCTTCCAAAATCGAAATATTTCGCTATTCCAGTTTCTTCATTAATTAACACCAATGCAGCATGTCCAGCTTTAATATACTCTCTAGTTCCAAGCCCGACTAAAGGTAAAAACTTGCAAATCAATTCGTCGCTCATTTTCACAAATGTATCGGGAAATGCTATTACAATAATTTTTGCGTTATAATTCACAAGCTGTTATTTTTTTTGAATGTAAATCTTCATAATGCATCTTCAGTTTATCATCAAATTTAGTAATCCCTGTTATACTTTTTGTCTTAACAAAAAATCGATTCATAATTAAATTTGTATCGCTATTACCTTCTCCTGCATCATGATGAAAAGTCATCAAATTATCGTACGTTACTTTTTCAAAATTTAAAAAACGTGTAAACCATTGTTGCCTTTTTTCTTTTATTTCTTCTGAATATAATTGCGAAGACGACCATATTTTTGGTTTAATAGGCAAGTCTTTCATGTATTTGTTAGTTCCATCCCAAACAAATTCATTCAAAGTCAATTCATTTTTCCAATTAATAATTATTAATGTAAAAGGCTCTATATCATTTAACTGAAGCGCATCTATTTCATCAAAATCATTTTCAGCAATTAAAAGATTTGTAACAAAAACACCACGACTCATTCGGTATGTTTTTCCATGCTCATGTGTTTTAAAGCCTCCATTTAACAAACAAATTAATCGATTTCGAGAACTCAATCCAATCCAAGTACCTCCAGCAACAGCATCTTTTGGAAAAAGCACATTTACATTTTTAATACTATAAATTTCAGGAGGCAATGTATCACGATTGGGCGATTCATCACGATTCGAAATAAGCATAAAATTAGTATGTCCTACTGGAACAAACGAAACTGTACACATAGTTGATTATGTCTATTTTTAATACTATTACTTACAAGGTTTCAAAAAAATACTTAGCAATTTAATAGTACTAACATACGGAAAATAATGGAGCTAAATTTGTACCTTTGACAAATTTTAATTTTCAATTTAAAAAACAATTAATTATGGCAAAAGGATTTTTTGAAGTTCCAGTTGCAGTAAACGAACCAATTTTAGATTATGCACCTGGTTCTCCCGAGCGAAAAGCAGCATTAGATGCTTATAAAACACTTTATAACAACCCTATAGATGTCCCTTTACATATTAATGGCGAAGAAATATTTACTGGAAACACAGGAAGTATGTCACCTCCTCATGATCATAAACACAATTTAGGGACTTATCATAAAGCCGAAAAGAAGCATGTTCAATTAGCTATTGACACAGCTTTAGAAGCTCGTAAAAAATGGGCTGCTATGCCATGGGAGCAACGTGCAGGAATATTTTTACGTGCTGCCGAGTTAATTGCTGGACCTTACCGTGCAAAAATAAACGCAGCAACTATGCTTGCGCAATCTAAAACAATTTATCAAGCCGAGATTGATGCTTCTTGCGAACTCATCGATTTCCTTCGTTATAATGTACAGTTTATGACTGAGATTTATGCCGAACAACCAGAGTCTACATCGGCAGCTTGGAACCGTGTTGAATATCGTCCACTTGAAGGATTTATATATGCCATTACACCTTTTAACTTTACTGCTATCGCAGGAAACCTTCCTGCTAGCGCCGCCCTAATGGGTAATGTTGTTGTATGGAAACCTAGCGACAGCCAAGTATTTTCAGCAAAAATATTAATCGATATTTTTAAAGAAGCTGGTGTACCCGACGGCGTAATAAATGTCGTTTTTGGAGATCCCGTAATGATTACTGATACCGTATTGGCGAGTCCGTATTTTAGTGGTTTTCATTTTACTGGATCAACACATGTTTTTAAAGATATTTGGGCAAAAATTGGCGCAAACATTCATAATTATAAAACCTACCCAAGAATCGTAGGTGAAACTGGTGGAAAAGATTTTATCATTGCTCATAAATCGTCGAATCCTATACAAGTAGCGACTGCTATTTCGAGAGGTGCATTCGAATTTCAAGGACAAAAATGTAGCGCAGCTAGTAGATGCTATATTTCAAAAAGTATCTGGCCACAAGTAAAAGAACGCCTTATTGAAGATGTAAATTCTTTTAAAATGGGTTCTCCCGAAGATATGAGTAATTTTATTACGGCTGTAATTCATGAAGGTTCTTTCGATAAATTAGCAAGCTATATCGATCAAGCAAAAACCGATACTGATGCCGATATTATTGCAGGCGGAAACTACGATAAATCGGAAGGTTATTTTATCGAACCTACAGTTATTGTTACTGAAAATGCAAAGTATGAAACAATGTGTACAGAGTTATTTGGACCCGTAATTACAATCTACGTTTATGAGGATGATGCATGGGAAGAAACATTGCATTTAATGGATGAAACGAGCGAATATGCATTAACTGGAGCAGTTTTTAGTGAAGATCGATATGCCTTAGAAATAGCTGTGAAAATTTTAGAAAACGCAGCCGGAAACTTTTATATTAACGACAAACCAACTGGAGCTGTTGTTGGGCAACAACCTTTTGGCGGAGCTAGAAATAGCGGAACAAATGATAAAGCTGGAAGTAAAATGAACCTGTATCGTTGGATTTCGCCTCGTTTAATAAAAGAGACATTTGTTTCTGCAGCCGATTACAGATATCCATTTTTGGGGTAAATATAGAATTTGTCTGTTCGAGCTGGCGCTCGAACAGACATCAATTATTTTATTATAACTCAATTATATCTTATACTTCAACGGAAGGTGTACTACTTTTTTAGTTTCGAAAAAAGGTTCATCAAAATAGTTTGATAAATTATAAATAGTTGCTTTTGGAAAAGACTGTAATTCTTCTGTTAAGTCTCCTCCTTTTAAATATAAAATACCATTTTTAAGTTCGTGTGTACTTTTTTTGGCAACACGCTTGCGAACCCAACCAACAAAGGGCTCCATTTTAGTAACCGCACGACTAATAATAAAATCGTAGTGTTCGGTAAGGTTTTCAGCTCTAATACAAGTAGCTTTAACATTGCTAAGTTCTAATTCTTGAACAATACCTTCAACCACTTTTATTTTTTTCTGAATAGAATCGACTAAATGAAATTGCGTTTCAGGAAACATAATTGCTAAAGGAATTCCTGGAAATCCACCACCAGTTCCAACATCAAGAATATTGGCATTAGGCTTAAAATCTTGAATTTTTGCTATAGCAAGGGAGTGTAAAACATGACGTAAATAAAGCTCATCTATATCTTTTCGAGACACTACATTTATTTTAAGATTCCAATCTTTATAAAGTGTTTCTATTCTTGAAAATCGCTCTAGTTGACCTTCAGTTAGGTTTGGAAAGTAATTATATAATGTTTTCATACTCATTAGGCTATTGCAAAAGTATAATTTCTTCATAAATTTTACACAAAGAACAGTAGTTTTTGCTATAAGATGCTTAATTTAGCCACTTAATTTTTTTTGAAATCCCCTTAAATAAAATTTATTGTGAATTATACTCAAATAACTTTTTCGAGAAAAGATTCTGCAAATTTCTTCAGAACGCTCAACAAACGTGTTAATCAATATTTTAAGGATAATAATATTGCTAGAACAGGAAACTGGAAGATTTACATTAAAACTATTGTAATGTTCACCCTTTATCTTGCTCCTTATTTTTTATTACTCTTTTTAGATTTCTCTGGTTGGATTCAACTTCTTTTTGTTATTGTAATGGGAATTGGGATGGCAGGAGTTGGTATGAATGTAATGCATGATGCAAACCACGATTCGTATTCATCAAAAAAATGGATTAACAAATTAATGGGTGGAAGTATGTATATTCTTGCAGGAAATGTTTATAACTGGCAAGTACAACACAATGTATTGCATCATACTTATACAAATATTCATGGTCATGATGAAGACCTTGATGCAGGAAGAATAATTCGTTTTTCTGAACACTCCAAATGGTATCGCTTTCATAAATTTCAGCATTTTTATAGTATTTTTCTATATGGTCTATTAACTATAAACTGGGTAATTTCTTCAGATTTTAGACAAACAAAAAGATATTTAGCTCGAAAACTTTCATATGGTAAGTTTCCAAAACCTGCTGCGCAATGGAGCCTTTTAATTTTTTCTAAAATAATATATACAACAATATGGGTAGTAATTCCTATTCTTTTCTTCGGAATTGCATGGTGGAAAATACTAATTGGGTTTTTTATTATGCACTATGTTGCTGGATTAATTTTAAGCGTTGTTTTTCAATTGGCACATGTTGTTGAAGATACTGAAATGGTTAACCCTACTGAAGACGGTAAAATGAAACATACTTGGGCTATTCATCAATTATTTACTACTGTAAATTTTTCAACAAAAAATAAAATTGTAAACTGGTTTACTGGCGGTTTAAACCATCAAGTAGAACATCATATTTTTCCACATATTAGTCATGTGCATTATACAAAAATTTCAAAAATTGTAAAGAAAACAGCAAGAGAATTTAATCTCCCATACCACGAATATAAAACAACTCGTAAAGCTCTTATTGCACATTTTAGGCACTTAAAGCAAATGGGCCGTAAACCTGCCTTATCTGTTTAAAATTAGTTAACATGAATTTAAAGTTATCTAACCGAGTTAATAATATGGCAACCTCAGCCACTTTAGCAATGGCAGCTAAAGCTCGAGAATTACGTGCAGATGGAAAAGACATTATTGGTTTAAGTTTAGGCGAACCCGATTTTACAGTTCCCGAATTTGTTAAGGAAGCAGCAATAAAGGCAATTAATGACGACTATCATTCGTATACTCCAGTAGATGGTTATGGCGATTTAAAGAATGCTATCATCACGAAATTTAAACGGGATAACAATCTTAATTATTCACCTGCTCAAATTGTAGTTTCGACCGGCGCTAAACAATCGCTTTCGAATCTTGCTATGGTTTTACTAAATGAGGGTGATGAAGTTTTATTACCTGCTCCTTATTGGGTTAGTTATAGTGATATTAGTAAAGTTGCTGGTGGTGTTCCTGTTGAAATTTCAACAACGATAGACACCGATTTTAAAATCACTGCTGAAGCGCTAGAAAAGGCTATTACACCAAAAACAAAAATGATTATTTATAGCTCTCCTTGTAATCCGAGTGGCTCTATTTATAGTAAAAGTGAATTGCGAGCCCTAGCCGATGTCTTGGTAAATTATCCAGATATTATTGTTATAAGCGACGAAATTTATGAACATATAAACTTCGAAGGAAAGCATTTTTCGATGGCCGAATTTGATGATATGTATGACCGAACTGTGGTTGTAAATGGTGTTTCAAAAGCATATTCGATGACGGGTTGGCGAATAGGATATATTGGCGCTCCAGATTGGATTGCACGCGCTTGTAATAAGATGCAAGGACAAGTAACTAGTGGTGCAAATTGTATTGCACAACGTGCAACCATTACAGCTTTGGAGAGTTCGCCTAGCAAGATTCAATTTATGATCGATGCTTTTAAAAAGCGTCGTTCACTTATTTTAAATTTACTTACTGATATTCCTGGTTTTAAAGCTAATATTCCTGAAGGTGCCTTTTATGTATTTCCAGATATTTCGTTTTACTTCGGAAAGACCCTACGTGGAAAAGAAATTAAAACTGCTTCCGATTTTTCTATGTATTTATTAGAAGAAGCGTCTGTAGCTACTGTTACCGGTGATGCATTTGGTGATGCAAATTGCATTCGGATTTCGTATGCAGCTTCCGAAGAAAAAATTATTGAAGCTATGCATCGTATAAAAGAAGTTGTTGTTTAAGTGTTTTACCAAATAGAATTACCTATTCTTCCAAAAATAA
>Ga0256847_1001146_pt1 | contig 14214 bp, 13 predicted proteins | sample TeddybearmetaG_FD_189099 | JGI IMG/M metagenome (GOLD analysis project Ga0256847, IMG submission 189099) | Hydrothermal vent microbial communities from East Pacific Rise, Pacific Ocean - Teddybear | ecosystem: Environmental > Aquatic > Marine > Hydrothermal vents | place: Pacific Ocean: East... | reverse complement strand
ATCACTGGTTCATCCCCCTGATATTCACGATCACCCTCGCCTTACCCGCGTTGGTCAATGCCAAAACCGACACACGTCAACCTAAAATTGACCGTTTTATCAGCAACATGGTAAAACAACATGGCTTCGACCAGAAAAAACTCACGGCCTTATTTAAGCACTTTAAATTTAAGCCCAAAATCATCAAACTGATGACCAAACCGGCCGAGTCGATGACCTGGGTGCGCTATAAACCCATTTTCATCACCGACAAACGCGCCCAACAAGGTTGGGCATTTTGGCAAAAACACGCCAAAACGTTAGCCGCCGCCGAAAAACACTATGGCGTGCCGGCAGAAATTATTGTCGCCATTATTGGGGTAGAAACGTATTATGGAGATCGCACCGGGAGTTACCGAGTGCTGGATGCTTTAAGCACATTGGCGTTTGGTTACCCCAGGCGCGCCAAGTTCTTCAGCCGTGAACTGGAGCATTTTCTGTTGCTAACCCAGCAAGAAAAAGTCGACCCTCTGAGCATCAAAGGGTCTTATGCCGGCGCCATGGGCATTCCACAATTCATGCCCAGCAGTTACCGACATTACGCCATTGATTTTGATGACGACAAACGCAAAGACTTATGGCACAACCCCAGCGATGCGATTGGCAGTGTCGCCCATTACTTCAAACAACACGGCTGGAAACCTGGGCAAGACATTACTTATCATGTAAAAGTAAAGGGCAAAAAAGTCAAACAAGCACTCAGCCGTAAAATAAAATTAAAATACACGTTAAAACAATTGGCCGCTTATGGCGTGGTGATTCCAAAACACCTCAAGCAAACCCGCAAAGGCCTATTGGTTGATCTGACCACCAAAACCGGTAAAGATTATTGGCTCGGTTTACACAATTTTTATGTGATTACACGGTATAACCACAGCACCTTGTACGCCATGGCGGTCTATCAACTCAGCCAAAACATCGTTAAACTAAAAACCGCCCAAGGCAAGGATAAAACATGAGACCCTCTCTCCGCTTATTTTCTATACTGCCGTATGCCTTAATCGCGGGGTGCGCGCAAACCGCACCGCCAGCACACAGCCAGCAAGACAGCGCCCCTCTGCATCCCCCTGCTGATCTACTGGCCATACCCAACGCAACCCCTCAGTGGGAACCGAAAAGCCGTTATGGTAACCCTGAAAGCTACAGTGTCATGGGCGTGCGTTATGACGTTATGCCGAGCAGCCAAGGTTATCAAGCAACCGGCATCGCCTCTTGGTATGGCACCAAATTCCATGGTAAGCGCGCCTCCAGCGGCGTGCCTTATGATATGTACGCAATGACGGCCGCCCACAAAACCTTACCTTTACCCACTTATGTCAGCGTAAAAAACCTCGACAATGGCAAAAGCATTGTGGTCAAAGTGACGGATCGTGGCCCCTTCCACACGGGTAGGATCATCGATTTATCTTATACTGCGGCGTTCAAACTCGGTATAACCAAAAGTGGCACCGGGCACGTCACCGTCACGGCCATCACACCGAACAAAAGCACACTGGCGCAAATCTCACCAAACCCCACCTCAGAGACGACCTTAAACCCGCCGTTATATTTACAAGTGGGTGCTTTTGGGAGCCGTGATAATGCCCACCTACTGCGACGCACGTTGATTAAAAACAAAGATCTAGGCAATATCACCATCTTTAACCCGAACCCTGAGCAATCACTCTTATACCGGGTTCAAGTCGGCCCCATCAAGACTCAAACAGAAGTGGATCGTTTGACCCAACGGTTGGCACAATTGGGAATTTCGCAGTCACAGTTGATTATTCCGAGCAGTCCCATAGAATAGGCTGCCAGGATGTTGGAACCCTCGAACAATAAAAAGGATAACGCAGTGGTGAATATCTTCGTCAAATCAATCTTAGTAACGGGCTTTTATTGGCTGTGCTTGCTACCCACAGTTATCGCATCCCCAATCCCCTCGCCGCCCACACTGTCTTCGGCATCGTATATTTTGCTGGATTTTAATACCGGCAAAGTCTTGGCAGAGAAAGATGCGGATGTGCGCCGCTCCCCCGCCAGCTTAACCAAACTGATGACCGCTTATGTGGTGTATAAAGAACTCACTGAAAAGAATATTGCCTTATCGGATATCGTCAACATCAGCAAAAAGGCGTGGCAAACCGGCGGCTCTCGTTCGTTTTTGGAAGTGAATAAAAAAGTGCCGGTCGAAATTTTATTGAAAGGCATGATTATTCAGTCTGGTAATGACTCCAGCGTGGCTTTGGCCGAATATATTGCGGGCAGCGAAGAAACCTTCACCGACCTCATGAACCACCATGCACAGCAGCTCGGGATGACCAATTCAAAATTTGCCAATGCCAGCGGTTTACCGGCAGACGATCACTACAGCTCATCACGTGATATTAGCATGCTAGCCAGAGCCATCATTCGCGAATTTCCCGAATTTTATTCCTGGTATTCATTACGTGAATTTACCTACGATAACATCCGCCAATATAACCGCAACACGTTACTGCGACGTGATCGATACGTGGATGGCTTAAAAACCGGCTACACCAAAAAAGCCGGTTATTGCCTGGCGGCTTCCGCCAAACGGCATGGCATGCGCTTAGTCTCCGTACTGTTAGGGGGCTCCGGGAAAGACATTCGTGCCAGTGAAACGCAAGCTTTATTGAACTACGGTTTCCGTTTTTACGAAACACACCGTTTGTATCGAGCCGCAGAAACTGTTTATAGCAGTAAAATATGGAAAGGAGAAAAAGACCATATCACCCTGGGCATTGAACAAGATTTTTTTGTCACCATTCCGCGCAAGCAATATAAAAAATTAGCCTCATCCGCAACCTTAGATGCCACCATTGTGGCCCCGATCACAAAAGGTGCTGCCATCGGCGTCGTCAACATCAAATTCCGTGATGAAGACATCGCCAGCATCCCATTGCTGGCATTAGAGGATATCCCTGAGGGTAGCCTATGGGGTAGTATGGTAGACAGCGTTAAATTATGGTTTAAATAATGGACACAATCACAACAGAATCTGTTTTTCTCAATGGCGAATTTATACCCCTGGATGCAGCCAAAATCTCCGTATTAGACCGCGGTTTTTTATTCGGTGATGGCGTCTACGAGGTGATTCCCGCCTATCGACGAAAATTGTTTCGGGTCACGGAACACTTACAGCGCCTAAATAATAGCTTACAAGGCATTCGCGTCAACAACCCGCACTCAACCGCAACTTGGATTGATTTATTTCAACGCTTATTAGCGCCACACAGCACTGAAGACATGTCCATTTACCTACAAGTCACCCGTGGCATACAAGCCAAGCGTGACCATGCCTTCCCGAATGACCTCGTGCCCACCGTGTTCATCATGGCCTCCCCGATTCACTATGCTAGCCACATTGCCAACGGTGTTAGCGCCATTACCTTAGATGACATTCGGTGGTCTTATTGTCACTTAAAAGCCATTACCTTATTGCCCAACGTACTCTTGCGCCAACAAGCAGTAGACAACGACTGTGCCGAAGCAATCTTAATCAAAGACGGTTTTGCCACCGAAGGGGCCGCCACCAATGTATTTATCGTGGACGCCAATGGCACCCTGAAAACCCCGCCCAAAAATAATGCGGTATTACCCGGCATTACGCGAGACCTGGTACTCGAACTTGCGGGCATTCACACACTCAAATTTGAAGAATGTCAAATTTCAGAAGCCCAGCTACATTCTGCGGCAGAAATCTGGATCACCAGTTCAACCAAAGAAATTGTGCCCATTGTTCGCTTAAATAACAAAACCATCGGCAACGGCAAACCTGGCCCACTATGGGTCAAAATGACCGCTTTTTACGCCGCCTACAAAGACAAAATACGGCGTGGAGAAGTCACCTAACCGTGAGTATTGACGACCAAGCCTTATTATCTTTTCCGTGTGATTTTCCCATCAAAGTGATGGGCTTAGCCACGCCTGAATTTCAAGCTATTGTGCTAGATATCGTTCATCAATATTGCGACAAAACCGATTTACGCACGGTCAATACCCGCGCCAGTCAAGGCGGGAAATACCATTCAATCACCATCACCATTAACGCCACAGGGAGGGAGCAACTCGATAAAATTTATCTCGCGCTAAGCGAAAATTCACATGTCATCATGGCTTTATAAAAAATAAAAATAATAAATAGGAGCACCGTCATGACCTTTACCCCCTCGTTCGCTCGCGTATTATTCGCGAGTTTCGGGTTTGCGGTACTATTCGATATCAGCTTGATTTTAATGCTGTCGATCAGTACTGACGTTCGGAAACCAGAACCATTATTCTATCTCGCCATGTTTGGCGTGATTTACATCATATGCTACGTGACTATTTTTTTGTCTAATTTAAAATCAGTCAGAGTCACCCAGCATCACATCATCGTGCATCACCATTTCGAGCCCGCCACCAAGATTCATTGGCAAGACATCAATTGGGCAGATTATCGAAAACGTTCGTGTTGTTTGTGGCGTATTTTTAACCGCGAAGGCAAGCGTGTGATTATTCCGCATGGCACTTTATCGATGAAGGATGAAAAGACCTTATCACGTTATATTGTCCAAGCATTGCCTGAAATTTTGTTAAGCAAACCCTTATTTCAGCGTTCACCCGCCTAAACCAACACACCCGCACCACACGACAGCGCTTGGTTTCCATCAAGCGCTTGCAGAATGCCAAATTAAACACTATGTTTAGCGCTCATCCATCCTGCCACAAGAGTGACGAGTGACTCATGCCCAAACAAAGCGAAGCGGATTTCCTTGCGACTTACCAAATACACGACTTTGAGGTTCCACTCACCTCTGTTGATGTGGTCATTTTCACGGTGCAGTCAGAACAACTCCACGTCCTCTTGGTCAAACGCGCAGAGCACCCCTATTTCGACCAATGGGCACTGCCGGGGGGATTTATCTTATTGGAGGAGGATGGCTCACTGACACAAACAGCCGCACGCAAGCTGTATGAAAAAACCCACGTCAAGTCACCCTACCTAGAGCAATTACAAACCATCGGCAATCGCCACCGAGACCCCAGAGGGTGGTCGGTCACTGTGGTGTATTTTGCCTTGATTCCATCCGATGGGGTACGTTTGCATCATGGCTCAGGCACTTCTGACGCGCAGTGGCACCCACTTAGCGATGGCCCACTGCCCACCTTGGCGTTTGATCATGCAACGGTATTAAATTTGGCAATATCTCGACTCAGAAGCAAAGTGGAATACACCAATTTACCGCTGCATTTATTGCCAGACATGTTCACACTGTCCGATCTACAGCGTGTTTTTGAAATTGTATTGAACCGCAAGGTCGACAAAAGCGCCTTCCGCCGACGCATTCGAGAAGCCAACTTACTCACCGAGGTCACTGGCCAAAAACGCTTAGGCAGTAACCGCCCTGCACAGCTTTATCAAGTCAGGGATCCCAGTTACACACACTTTTTTGCGCGTAACATTATTGGCAAAACGCCAACAACGGCAGCCCGAAAATAAATCAGACTACCACTCGCTAGAAATGCCAAACAAAATTTGCGCTTTCTCTTTTGAATCATCATCTGCAGCCAAGCGGAAATTCAATTGATAATCTTTTTGATCTGACATCCAGTTAATACCGGGTTTTCTCAGGTTAAAACTGACGCTAGAACTGTCTGTCAGTGATCTCGCAATGCCGATGTCCTGGCTGCGTTTATCAAACCCTTTCACATAATCATGAATACCAAAATCCATGCCGTAACCCAAGTCATACTTAGTATCAACCAATTTTTTAAATTTTTGTTTCAGGGTAGCCAACCCATTGCGTTTTTTTCGCTTATATTTCACTTGGGGTTTTTGCGTATTGACTAACAACGGCGTGAGGTAAGCCTCAAGGCATACGTTATCATCACATTTTGCACCAACAACAGGCGTATACTCATCCGCAGATGCGGTCAAACAAAAAACCATCAGTCCCGAGCAAACGATCCACTTCATGTAAATCCCTCTATTGTGTACATTCAGGCTGCCCCAATGGTCATCTTCCGATAATGTCGCCAAACAAATCCATCCTGGTTTGAGATTGTTGCAAAGTATAGACGCTTCACCCGCCCTTGGCTAACAAATTTGGGCAAATATTCTCGTTATCAAACATAGCATTAGAGATTATTATTAAACGTTAATACAAAAAAATCGCGGTTATTTTTTGATTATTTGTAAATCACGCGAACCGATTGATAACCGGCAATCGCACAGACTTTTTTCACCATTTCATCACTCGGTTTCACCGTCCAGGCCGAGCCAAGCCTTAACCGGGCGGTTGCCAATGCGCCATGATAATCAATCCAAATCGGGCAACGACCCTCTCGGTAATCCCCTAACACACTCGCCAATTGTTCGATGGACTGCGTTTGCGCTTGATCCCCACGGAGTGAAATAAGAATTTTTTTGGCAAATTGTTGACGCGCCTCATCCAGGCCATAGACTTTTTCAGCACTGACTTTTAAGCCCCCCGAATAATCATCCGTACTTAACGAGCCTTCAATCACCACGATATTGTCTTTTTGTAACACCGCCGCATACGTCTCATAAACCTCACTAAAAGCACTGACCTCCAAGCGGGCAGTGCGATCATCCAAGGTTAAAAATGCGATTTTACCCCGGCTTGAATTCATCGTACGAAAAGCAACAATTAACCCTGCAACCACACACGGAACGCCTTTACGCCACCCCCGTTTTTCACCCTCCGCCCCAGACATACCCGACGGCAAAACAAGGTCTGCAATTTTTGCCGTGGTCAATTGGCGCAACTCTTGTTCAAAACGATCAATCGGGTGCCCGGTCAGATACAAACCCAAGGTTTCTTTTTCCCCATTCAAACGAACATCGTCTTCCCATTCGGGATAATCGGCTAACTTCAATTCCTTGGCCGGACTCACCGTTGAATCTTCAAACCCAAACAAATCCATTTGCCCAATGGCTTGGGTTTTTTTATATTGCTCTGCGGCTTTAATCGCGGACGCCAAATGCTGCCACAAAGTCGCTCGATTGAGGCCTAACTCATCTAACGCACCGGACCGAATCAATGCCTCCAGCACACGCTTATTGCATTTACGCAAATCCACTCGACGACAAAAATCAAACACATCTTGATAACGCCCATGCGCATCTCGCTCGATGATAATGCCTTCAATCGCGCCTTTACCAACGCCTTTAATCGCCCCCAGACCATACACCACGGTTGTTTTATCTGGCGCAGTAAACGCAAAAACCGACACATTCACATTCGGTTCCGTCGTTTTCAGCTGCATATCACGACATTCTTCGATCAGAATCACAACTTTATCGGTATTATCCATATCCGCCGATAACACCGCCGCCATAAATGCGGACGCATGATGCGCTTTTAACCAGGCCGTTTGGTAAGCCAATAATGCATACGCGGCTGAATGTGATTTATTAAACCCATAACCTGCAAATTTTTCCATCAAATCAAAAATGTAAGTTGCCGTCGCCTCTTCAACCCCCCGCTGAGTACTCCCCTCAACAAAAATACCCCGCTGCTGCGCCATCACTTCTGGTTTTTTCTTACCCATCGCACGGCGCAACATATCTGCGCCCCCTAACGTATAACCGGCTAAGACTTGGGCAATCTGCATGACTTGTTCTTGATACAGAATGACCCCATATGTGGGCTGCAAAATGGGTTCCAAATCAGGATGCGGGTACTCGACTTTCTGTCGGCCGTGTTTTCGATTAATAAAATCATCCACCATGCCCGACTGCAACGGCCCAGGCCGAAATAAAGCCACCAACGCCACAATGTCCTCAAACACATCCGGCTGCAAACGACCAATCAGCTCTTTCATGCCACGTGATTCCAACTGGAATACGGCGGTTGTTGCGCACGCCTTGAGCAAATCAAAGGCTTTTTTGTCATCAAACGGCAACGATAAAATATCTTTCTTTTCCCCTCCTTCTAACTGTTGGATATTGTTTAAGGCCCAATCAATAATCGTCAGTGTGCGCAGCCCCAAAAAGTCAAACTTAACCAAGCCCACCGCTTCGACATCATCTTTATCAAATTGCGTGACCATATTGCTGCGATCCGCTTCACAATACAGTGGCGCAAAATCGGTTAACGCCGAGGGCGCAATCACCACCCCGCCCGCATGTTTGCCGGCGTTGCGGGAAATGCCTTCTAACGACTTCGCCAGATCAACCAGATCTTTGACTTCATCGTCCGTTTCATACAACTGTTTAAAATCTTTGCTTTCATCCAAGGCTTTATTCAGCGTCATGCCGATATCAAACGGAATCAATTTGGCAATGCGATCAACAAAACCATACGGGTGCCCCATCACTCGGCCAACATCCCGCACCACCGCTTTCGCGGCCATCGAACCATACGTAATAATCTGCGAGACTTGATCCCGACCATAACGGTTGGCCACATAATCAATTACACGATCACGCCCATCCATGCAAAAGTCGATATCAAAATCCGGCATGGAAACCCGCTCTGGATTCAAAAACCGCTCAAATAATAAATCAAATGCCAAAGGATCAAGGTCGGTGATTTTTAACGCATACGCCACCAAAGAGCCCGCACCAGACCCACGCCCAGGCCCAACCGGCACCCCATTGTCTTTCGCCCATTGAATAAAATCGGCAACAATGAGGAAATAACCGGGAAACCCCATCTGACAAATCACATCCAATTCAATTTTCAGGCGTTCATCATACGGTTTCCGTTTGTCCTCAAAATCGTCTGCCTCGCGCTCCAACAGAAAATCCAAGCGCTGCTCTAAGCCTTTGCGTGACTCTAACGAAAAATATTCATCGATGGTTAACCCGGCTGGCAACGGAAATTCCGGTAAATAATACTTACCCAACTCAATTTCAATGGAACAACGTTTGGCGATTTCAACTGCGTTTTCCAGCGCTTCAGGCAAATCGGCAAAACACTCAGCCATCGCTTCTGGGCTTTTGAAATACTGCTCTGGCGAATACCGTTGTGGTCGGCTTGTATCGTGCAACACATAACCATCATGAATACACACCCGAGCCTCATGGGCATCAAAATCAGACGGCACTAGAAAGCGCACATCATTACTCGCCACAACGGGTATCTGTTGCGCCAACGCAAACGCCACGGCGGCTGAGACAAACGCATTCTCTTGTCGGCGATGCGTGCGGCACAGCTCCAGATAAAAACGGTCACCAAACAACGCCAACCAAGCGTTACTGAGGGTTTCTGCAACGTCGGCCTTACCCTTGATCAAAGCTTGCCCAATATCGCTGTGTTGCCCAGCCAGCGCGATCATATGCGCACACTCATCCGCCAACCAGGCCATTTGAATCACGGGTTTACCGGTTGCCTGACCATCGGTATAACCTTTCGACACAATCCGCGTCAAACTGCGATAACCGGCTACATTTTGCGCCAGTAAAACCAACCGAAAAGGCGTTTGCGGGCTGTCTTCATTGTGCACATAAATATCCGCACCAATGATGGGTTTAATCCCGGCACTTTGCGCGGCTCGGTAGAACTTAACCAACGAGAATAAATTACTTTGATCGGTGATCGCAACAGCGGGCATGCCCATGTCAACCGCCGCTTGAATCAGCGGTTTAATGCGCACAGTGCCATCAACCAACGCATATTCTGAATGCAAATGTAAGTGAACAAACTGGCTCATAACGCGCTTAACTCAACTGTTTTTTGACCGGGGCAAACGAACGACGGTGAATCGGCAAGACCCCTAAGGCGGCCATCGCCTGGATGTGTTTTTTTGTGGGATAGCCCTTATGGCGGGCAAAACCATACCCTGGATATTGGGCGTCTAAGACAACCATTTCACGGTCCCGCGTCACCTTGGCCACAATGGATGCCGCGCTAATACAAGGCTCTAAAGCATCACCACCAATGATTGCACGACAAGGATACAGCAACTCGGGACAACGATTCCCATCGACCAATACTTCGGCGATATCGCAGGTTAACGCTTCAACCGCTCTTTTCATCGCCAACAATGACGCTTGCAGAATATTTAATTGGTCTATTTCTTGGTGACTTGCGCGACCGATGGCATAGGCGAATGCCTTTGCTTGAATCATGCCGAATAAATATTCGCGCTTTTTTTCCGTCAGTTTTTTCGAATCGTTTAAGCCGTCAATCGGCTGCTCCGGATCCAGCACCACCGCCGCTGCCACCACCGGCCCCGCTAAAGGGCCACGGCCGACTTCATCAACCCCTACAATACAATGGCGCATCACAAATGACTTCCTTGTCAAAACCCAGTTGGGTTAGTGGCCGTCTCAACTTACGTTTTTAATTGCTCATGCAACAACGTCAGAATCCGTGTGGCGGTTGCATTTTTGGCCGCTTTGCCTTCTTTGTCTAACACCACGATCCGCGTATTCGCACCGCCTTCTCGCAGATAGACAATATACTGGCTTTTATCTTCTTTCTCTTTACTCGACCAAAATGCCAGCTTGGACAAAATGCCTTCTTCTTCCGCATCATCCACATAAGGATCGGTATAACGCACATAAAACAACCCCCGAGAACGATCTCTATCTTCCACTGCAAAGCCGACTCGATCCAACGCTAACCCGGTCAAGCGCCAAGCCCGAGAAAAGACTTCATCCATCAAAATCGAGGCATCCCCTTGGGCATCTTTCACCAACTGCGCTCGGGGTTTGTGGTTCACTTTTTTGGCGAGTAATTTCTCGGCTTTTTTATCCTGCACACCAAAATAAACCATCACCCGGTTCAACATCTCGGCTTCCAATTCTGGGTCTGAGGGCCTGGGCTGCCAAATGGTGGTATCTTGCCCGCCGCCGACTTGGGAAGCCACAACCTCTTCCATCCCTTTATGCGACAAATAGAGTTCGGTCTTACCTAAGCTGACTTTTTCCAAGCGCACCCGAAATTTGTCACGCGTTGCAGCAGAATACAGCGAATCGAGGGCTTTCTTGAGAAAATTTCGAACGAAATCATCTTTAATATCCGCCCGATTTTCCGCCCAATCGGTTTCCATAATGCCAATTCTGGGGTCTTCCAACTTCAAGAGGAAACCGCTGTCTAACCAGAATTCTCGTAATTTTGGCCACACTTGATCCGGCTCAGCTTCAATCACTAACCAACGTTTATCGCCATCCCGTGCGACTTGAATATTATCCTGATTGGGCAACACTCTCGCACGATAATCCACACTGCCAAGCGTCGTATTCGGTCGGTAATCACTATAACTGCCGTCTTGCCCGGCCAGTTCTGGAATCGCCAGAGAATCCTGAACCGTCGATGAAGTTAAGTCCGGTGGCACTTCTAAGGTGCGCCCTACCCGACTTTTTTTGTATTCTACCCGCTTATCAGGGAGTGACTCAGTGACACTGTCTAAGGTTTCGCAACCTGCCAATCCGAGACCCAACAACAGTAAACTTGCGACAGTCAGTTTGTACTTCATGTTTCCTTTACGCCTCTAAAACGCCCGCGTGCACCATTGCTTTTATTAATATATCGCGGTTCTTTTCTTCTAATACGGTTAACGGTAAACGCGTCCCTGTCGTCATCATCCCCAAACGATGGAGTGCCCACTTGACGGGAATGGGATTGGATTCAACGAATAAAGCCTGATGCAACGGATCCAAACGGGCATTAATCTGCTCCGCCACCGCTCGCTGCCCATTGATCGCGGCCACACACAGCGCGTGCATGAGCTTGGGCGCGACATTATTTGTCACAGAAATGACCCCATGCCCCCCTTGTAACATAAACGCCATCCCCGTGGCATCATCTCCACTGAACAACTTAAACTCGGGTGGGCAAATTTTCGCAATGCGTCTGGCACGGCCTAAATCCCCGGTGGCCTCTTTAATGCCAATGATATTCTCAATCGCCGACAGTCGGGCGACCGTTTCTGGCAACATATCACATGCGGTTCGTCCGGGCACATTGTAAAGTAACTGAGGGATCGCAACGGTTTCAGCGATTTTTCGATGATGTCGATACAACCCTTCTTGGGTTGGTTTATTATAATAAGGTGTAACTAACAAACAGGCATCGGCCCCGGCTTTTTGAGCGCAGGTGGTCAATTCAATGGCTTCCGTCGTTGAGTTTGCCCCGGTTCCCGCGATGACGGGAATCCGCCGCTTAACATAATCCACCACACATTGAATCACCTCACAATGCTCTTGCATATCTAAGGTTGCGGACTCGCCCGTTGTGCCCGCCACAACAATGCCATCGGTGCCATTTTCTAGATGGAAATCAACCAGTTTTTCTAAGTGCTCCCTGTCAATTTCACCCGTTTCCTGCATCGGCGTAACCAACGCAACCAGACTGCCTCCGAGCATAACTTTTCCCTTCTTTTTTGGGCTTGACAACAATCGGCCCATCTTATCACCCCTGCTGATCAAACCCAAATTTACAGCTTTTTGCTGGATTGCCTAAAACAGTGCTTCTCAATCAGCTATTCTTGAGTAAAATAGCCATGAATCCTTAGGAGCGCTGCATGAGCGAAGAAAAATTTATCCGCGAGATCCGAATCAATCCCATCGTTCCCAGTGAGTCCGTCTTAATCTCATCCGCGCGCGGCAGTCGCCCCAGAAAAGAAGAAGCGCGCATTGAACGCAACGCGCAAGCGCATGTGGATCGCTGCCCTTTTTGTACCGGTAACGAGGACAAAACCCCCCCGCTGATTGCGGCGTATCCGGCGGAAGGTGATTGGGCCATACGCGTGGTTCCTAACCTTTTCCCCGTGCTCGGCAATGATGGCCCGAATACCACATTATCTCTAGGCTTACAGCAGATTATTGACGGTTACGGGCACCACGAAGTGATGGTCGACCACAGTAACCACGGCATTTCCATTAACGAAATGGAGGAAGCGCATTTATGCCTCTTACTCGGCGCATACCGTGACCGCATGACCTACCTGTACGAGTCCGACCCGCGCATTAAATATGTCCTCATCTTTAAGAATTTTGGGCCCGCAGCAGGTGCCAGCATCCCCCACACACATAGCCAAGTCATCGCCATGCCGGTTGTGCCAGAAAATGTGCACAATGAAACCACTCACACATACCAGCATTACCAAAAAACCAATCATTGTATTTTTTGCTCCCTCATTGATGAAGCATTAACCTTCGAAACCACCATTTATGAACGCGATACTGGGGAGGTCAAACGCCAAATCAATGTTGGCCAGTATGTGATTGAACGCAGCAAAAAATTTATTGCGATCAAACCCTTCGCCAGTCGCTTTGAATGGGAAGTGCATATTTTACCCCTCACCCACCATGCTGACTTCACGGCGGCGAGTGAAGAGGATTTGGCCGATTTTGCTTATATTTTAAAACGGACCATGGCACGTTTAGATCACGTTATCGGTGGCGCTCAATATAATTTTTTCTTACACTCCCAACCTCACGGCAAAGACTATGAAAAAATGGCCCCCAGTTATCACTGGCATTTAGAGATTTGCCCAAGAACCAGTATTCCCACAGGCTTCGAGTTAGGGTCTGGGTTATTTGTTAGCACCATCAGCCCAGAAGATGCCGCGCAACAACTTAGAGACGTTAAACTTTAAAAAAACAGGAAAAGGAAAACCGTTGTCATTAAAAATTATTTCCGGAGAGAAAAGTCAGTCGGCGACCAATAAAAGCTGTTTGGTCATTTCTGCCTTGGGCAAAGACCACTCAGGCATTGTTAACGATGTTTCAAAATCTATTTTAGATAGCGGATGCAACATCGTCGATAGCCGCATGAGCATCTTAGGCGGCGAATTCGCACTCATGCTCATGATTGAAGGCAATTGGAATACGTTAGCCAAAGTCGAAAGTGGCTTAAAACAGCTTGAACAAAGTATGGGCTTAACCATCATCTCCACGCGCACAGAAAACCGTGTGCACACACAAAATTTGGTGCCGTATATTGTTGAAGTGGTGGCTTTAGACCATCCCGGCATCGTGCACCAGTTAGCCAATTTTTTCACGAGTCACAGCATTAATATTGAAGACTTAAACACAACAACCTATGCTGCGGCACATACTGGTGCAAAAATGTTCTCTGTGAATATGACCATCGAGATTCAAGCCGAGACCCATATCCCTCGGCTCAGAGATGAATTTCTCGATTTTTGTGACCAACTCAACCTTGATGCCATTATTGAACCCGTCAAAGGGTAAGGATAGCGTATTGTGAG
>Ga0256847_1001145_pt1 | contig 14217 bp, 14 predicted proteins | sample TeddybearmetaG_FD_189099 | JGI IMG/M metagenome (GOLD analysis project Ga0256847, IMG submission 189099) | Hydrothermal vent microbial communities from East Pacific Rise, Pacific Ocean - Teddybear | ecosystem: Environmental > Aquatic > Marine > Hydrothermal vents | place: Pacific Ocean: East... | reverse complement strand
GACACATAATTTTGAACACACCCAAAACAAAATAGACATTCATTGATAATATAAATATCTTACCCTTTAGAACCTGCCCGATATCTTTGGTTATACGACAGGTGTCAGTGAAAAAACCAGTTTCTTCACTGTAGAAGATTTACGGTATCACCTAAACAATCTTCTACTATTTCCTGCATGAGTGCACATTACAACAAACAGATCCAGATATAACTCAAAAAAACGTTCACCGGCTCTCCAATAGATACCGAAAGACAGCTTGTGCAACAGGCTATTTTTTGTTGCGTGTAGAACTTGGACGAACATTATCTGGCAAAACATTACCACCAAAATTATTAAGACAAAAACATCCTGATTTTCCTTCCTCATGATAGACAAAATCAAATCCATATCATCAAGCAGTATCTGGAATTGATACTGCAATCAGATTCGGATTAAAATTATCATCGGTATTGGGATCGAGCAGCGGCAAAGTAACTTCTTTTTTGTGACACTCGTTAAAAATACGGGTTTCACAGGTTTCACAAATTGATTTGTCCAGCTTTGAATAAATATGGCCAATTGCAGCGCCTTTAGTATCAAAAAAATGGCTATTTCCAATCTGTTTGATGAAACAGGCCTTTGCTGCAAATTCATAAACAAATGCTTTCAAACCCACGAAATACAATCCGCCATTTTCTCTAACCAATCGCCTATTTTCTGTCACCAGGGCTTCGGCACCCGCTAAATCGATGAAGTTAATGCCACTTGCAACAATCAAAACGTGTTTAATTCCTCTGATATCAGTAATTTTCCCCAGATGTTTCAGGATGTGGTTGATTGAACCGAAATAAATTGACATATCAATTCGGATAATCTTTAACTGCGGACATTCATTCAGGGGTTTTTGGCTCGTATTAATCAATTTCCGGTTATCACTTCCGATTTCGCCATCCAGGGAGAGGGTGGGTATCCTCGGTGTTGAAGTTTTGGCTAAAAATAATACCAGGGAGAGGATGACACCAAGATAAATTGCAAATTCCAGCTCGAGAAATAATGTTGCAAAAAAGGTAGTCAGCAGAATAGTAGATTCGGATTTGCTAAATACTAACGTTTGCCGAATATGATGAAAATCAATCAGTTTATAAGCGACCAGCAAAATCACACCACCCATCGATGCTATCGGCAAATACGCTGTAAGTGGTGCAATCAGAATCACGATAATCATTAAAATCAAAGCAGCAAAAATAGCTGATAATGGCGTTCTGGCACCCGAAGAATAGTTCAAACCAGAACGTGTAAAGGAACCAGAACCGGCATAACTAGACATGAAGCTCCCGCATATATTTGACAACCCCTGGCCAATAATTTCCTGATTCGCATCAATGCGTTGGTTAGATTTTGATGCAACTGACCGGCTAATTGAAACAGCCTCTATTAAACCAAGAAGTGCAACTGCAAAAGCTTCAGGCGCTAGCTTTCTAATAGTTTCGATCGAAAAATCTGGTGTTGAAAAGGGTGGTAGGTGAGCAGGAATTTCACCAACCAATTCGATTTCTGACGTGAAATTCTTAAAAATTAACGCCACCAAACTACCGACAATCATTCCCATCAGTAGGTTTGGTAATTTTGGAAACCATTTCTTTGTTGCAATCGCTGTTAGTAGTGTCAGCAATGCGATGGTAAATAAAAAAGTATTGAAGCCCTCGATTCCCTGGTACAAATCAATCCATGTGTGTAGAAATGACTCTCCTTTGGGTACCACGATTCCGGTAATATATTGCATTTGACTGGTGAAAATTAAAATCGCTGCGCCAGCTGTAAATCCGATAACAACAGTATGTGATACAAAGTTAACAATTGCACCGAATCGGGCTAGACCGAAAACAAACTGGTATACACCGGCCAGAAATGTCAGCGTTAGCGCTAAATTCAAAAACTCAGCAGTACCGGGTTCTGCATGATGACTAACCGCCGCAAAGACCACGATAGAGATTGCTGTAGTCGGGCCGGATACCAGATGAAAAGAGGAGCCAAACAGAGCTGCAATAATGGGTGTCACCATGGCCGTATAAAGGCCATATTCTGGAGGTAGACCTGCAATAGTTGCGAAAGCAACGCCTTGCGGCAATACAATAACGGCTCCCGTTATGCCTGCAATAAAATCTGCCTTTATCGTTTCCCTACTGATCATTTTAAACCAGATAAGGAAAGGGAATACTGACTCTAATTTCATAATGTGCTTATATCCCAATATTCTAACTTAATAAATCACAATAATAGCTATTCACCCTGATTCATTGGGTGATAGATTTAAAAGAAATAAAATAATTAAATTCAGAAAACTATATTATTGCCGTTACTACAAACTCAGAAACTTTATCCTGGAAACGTCTTTAATATTATAGCTAATATATGGAAAGTACTTACATTATCTATCAGTAATTGAGCATGTTGTACTAAAATAGTTTTAACCGATCATGCCTGAAGATCCAAAGCTTGAAGACATTCGGAACACTCCAGTTTTTGGAAGGTGATATTCATCATTACCTCATTACTTGTAGTATCAAAATTATCATGCTGCTGGTCGAGTAAATTTTGGATTGCAGTAGTCACTAAACTTCACCATCAGAGTATCGATGAGAACAGAAGCACCTAATGGATAGACTCAAACAAATTCACTCATGTCTGGCAATTAGCAAAGCTGTCATCTCATTGCGACCAGTAGTGCGCCAACGGCAATTAAACAGACGCCAATCCAATTCCCTGTTGACAGTTTTTCACTTAAAAATACGACACCGAATATAGCGACCAAAACAACACTCAACTTATCAATCGGCGCAACCTGTGATGCATTTCCAATCTTAAGAGCACGAAAATAGCACACCCAGGATGCACCAGTGGCAAGCCCGGAAAGGCAAAGAAACAGATAACTTTTCGCTGTGATCGAGTGCAGGGGCTGAAACTGATTGGTTGCTAAGAGGATTCCGCCAAGAATTATTAGAATAACAATGGTTCTGAAGAAAGTAGCGAAATCTGAGTTGACCTCATCGATTCCGACTTTTGCAAAGATAGCAGTAAGCGCTGCAAACACGGCAGAAAGGAGCGCCCAGAATAGCCATGATGTAAAAAAGTTCGTCATGTTAGGCATTTTCATTCGCAATACCGGTGTATATAGAGAATATATATTGATTGATTTTGGTTAATTTTGACTCCAGTAAAACAATTATTACACCCGCCATTACCGCAACAATTGCCGATCCCACAATATCAAATGGATAGTGAATACCACACAATACTCGCGCCAAACCTCCAACAATCCCCAATATACTAAGAATTATTCCTGTCTTTCTGGTCTCTTTTAAAAGCAATAAAGTTATGGATATTGATAGCATAAATGTCGTGTGATCTGATGGAAAGGATGTCTCAGGTACATGATTGATTATTGTTTCTCCAAGATTATCCATGAATGGCCTAGGATGAAAATAAAACAATGTAATTAGCAAATTAATTGAAACGCCTAAAATAGAAGCATAGCTTGCATACAATACATTATTTCTATTATTGGCTTTATTTGAGAACCAAAAATATACTAGAACAGATATAAATAAATAAGGTAGATATTCTGCAATAACTACAGCCAACCAGTCAAACCACGCCGTTTTGTTTGCCAAATTATTCAGTAGTAGAAAAATGCTTTTGTTTATTTGGTCGATCAATTATTAATCCCGTTTAAATTTAGCTCAACAATTATTTTGTACCCCCAGCTAAGAGAAAAACTTAATCAAAATTATTTAGATTCAGCGAAATTAGATTTAAAGCTGCGCTTTATTTATAAATAAAATAATAGCATTTTTATATTTGTAAATTGTTACTACTAAACCAAAAGACAGGCTCGCTTCTCATTGCTCTATTCATTTATAGTAATACTTTGTTAGAAGTGACTTAATTCGAGTAACTCATTCAAGTGCTAACGAATCTATTCTCATCAAAAGTCGGGGCTTAATGTAAATATCGAAAACTGAAAACACAAAAAAAAACCGGCTTGTGACGAACCTATTGATCTGTATCAGTTTAATTTGATCCTGGTCTGGTTATAGTTTCAGTGTAAAATTGATTTAAATAATTTGGAGTCGAAATATGTCCGAAACCACAGAAGATGCACTCAATGTAACTCTTGCTCACCCCGGTACTAATTATCTGGCTCCGATTGAAGAAATCGATAATATGCCGAAACGCGCTATTTTTCCTACGGCCAACTATCCATATGAAGAGAAGATGAAAAAAGCCGAGTATGAAGAGCAAAAACAGCTGCTACAAATCGAACTGGCAAAATTTCAACGCTGGATCAAAGATTCGGGACAGAAATACCTGATTATCTTCGAAGGACGGGATGCGGCAGGAAAAGGAGGAACGATCAAACGTTTTACCGAACACCTGAACCCTCGTGGAGCGCGAGTAACGGCATTAGAAAAACCTGATACCCGAGAACAGGGACAATGGTATTTCCAGAGGTACATTAATCATTTGCCAACATCAGGTGAGATCGTTTTTCTTGATCGTAGCTGGTATAACCGAGCTGGTGTCGAACGGGTGATGGGATTTTGTACGCCGCAGGAATACCTCGAATTCATGCGTCAGTGTCCGGAAATGGAACGTATGATCACTCGCAGTGGAACTTCACTCATTAAATTCTGGTTCTCTATTAGTCGCAACGAGCAATATCGACGCCTGCAATCGCGCCAGCATGATCTGCTTAAACAATGGAAAATCAGTGAAATTGATCTCGCGTCCCTGGATAAATGGGACAATTACACCGAAGCCAAAGAAGCGATGTTCTTTTATACTGATACCAAGGACTCACCCTGGACAGTTGTAAAATCTGACTGCAAGAAACGCGCTCGACTGAATGCAATCCGACACGTATTGGCTCAGGCTGATTATCCAAACAAAAACCAGGACATTGCCTGTCAACCAGATAAATTGATTGTTGGCTCAGCGGACACAATTTACGAAACAGGTGAAACTCATCTGCAGCACCCGCCGTTTAAAATTTGATCTAAATTTTAAGGAGCCAGATCTTCGATCTCGGTTAAAGAAGCAGGGTCATCAATAGTCGATGGCACGGTATATGACTCACCATTAAAAATTTGTCGCATGGTTTTGCGCAATATTTTACCCGATCGTGTTTTTGGTAATCGAGGTACTATATATACTTCTTTAAACGCCGCAACAGCACCAATTTCAGCCCGTACCAACGTGATCAGTTCTGCTTTAATTTCTTCAGGATCTGATTCAATGCCACTCTTAAGCACTACAAAACCTACTGGCATTTGGCCTTTTAAATCATCGTTACGACCAATAACGGCACATTCTGCAACTGTGTTATGCTTGCCGACGATCTCTTCCATCTCACCGGTAGAGAGCCGATGCCCGGCCACATTAATGACATCATCCACACGACCCATGACAAACAGGTAACCATCAGCATCTATATATCCGCCATCGCCACTGATGTAATAACCTGAACAGCGGTCAAGATAACCTGAAATAAATCGTGACGGATCGCCCCAAATTGTCGTCAGACAGCTTGGAGGAAGTGGTAGTTTTATCGCAATATTACCCTGTTCGCCAGCAGGCAACGGCTTGCAAGCTTCATCAAGAATTTCTACACTGTAACCAGGGCATGGCACGGTAGCTGATCCTGGCTTAACCAGCATTTTTTCGATCCCGGTCATGTTGGCTGCAATGGCCCAGCCTGTTTCTGTTTGCCACCAGTGGTCAATGACTGGCACATTAAAATGACTACTGAGCCAGTCATAAGTGGGCGGGTCGAGACGCTCGCCAGCAGCAAATAGAGTTTGCATGCTGGACAGGTCGTATTTTTTAGCCAGCTCGGCATCTGGATCTTCTTTTTTGATTGCGCGAAAAGCGGTTGGTGCTGTGAATAATGCTTTGACTTTATACTCTTCGATGACGCGCCAGAATGCACCAGCGTCCGGTGTCATAATGGGCTTACCTTCATACAAAATCGTCGTGCAGCCGTGCAACAAGGGCGCGTACACAATGTACGAATGGCCTACTACCCAACCGACATCAGATGCTGCCCAGAACACGTCACCGGGATCGATATCATAGATGGATTTCATGCTATATTTCAGCGCCACAGCATGTCCGCCGTTTTCACGGACTACGCCTTTTGGCTTACCGGTGGTGCCGGAGGTGTAAAGAATATATAGCTCGTCACTGCCTTTTACCGACGTACAGTCTGCTGCCTGCGCTTTTTGTAACTCGTCGTTCCAGTCTTTATCCCGACCTTCAACCAGGCTTGCCGTTGCCTGTTCTCGCTGGAAAATAAGGCAGGTTTCTACCGAATGCTGGGCTATCTCAATTGCATTATCGAGTAGAGGTTTGTATTCAATGCAACGTTGTATTTCTATACCGCAGGAGGCCAACATTATGACACGAGGTGTGGCATCATCGATTCTGACGGCCAACTCTGGTGCTGCAAAACCACCGAATACTACCGAATGAATTGCACCCAGCCGCGCGCAAGCCAACATCGCGATAGCCGCCTCAGGGATCATCGGCATGTAGATGATGACACGGTCGCCTTTTACCACACCCTGGTTTTTTAACATGCCAGCGCAGAGCGCTACTTCATCACGCAGTTGACGGTAGCTGTAGGTTTTTTTCGTGTCGGTGACGGGTGAGTCATAAATCAACGCCAACTGATCAGCTCTGCCATTATTTACATGGAAATCTAACGCCATGTAGGCAGTATTCATTTCACCATCGTCAAACCAGTGATCCATGCCGTTTGCATCTTTACTCAGTATTGTCTCTGGATCTTTAAACCAGTCTAGATCAGCGGCTTTCTCTTTCCAGAAGGATTCTGGGTTGTCTTTTGAATGTTGGTATTCTTGTTGATAGGTGATCATTTTTTATCCTCCAGCTGTTGTTTTTCTAAAAAGTCAAAGTCATTCACTGCCGACTGCGCAAACCTTAAGACGATAACCTGTCAGACCTTTGATATGAAATGATATTAATCAAAAAACCGGGTAAAAGATTCAACTGGTTCTCGCGCCGTACGATAGCTGTTGACCAATGCATCTTTATCTTCGTAACCCAGAGCGATACCGCAAATCATGATGGAATCATCCTGATAACCCAACATTTCTTTGGCCATTTGAGGAAACTCTCCCAGCGCAGCCTGAGGACAGGTCGCCAGCCCATGTGAGATTGCGCTTAACATCACCGACTGAATAAACATGCCGTAATCGATATAAGATCCGGTTTGCATGATGCCATCCATAAAAAACAACAGCATTACTGGCGCATCGAATGCGCGATAATTCGCCGCCCACTGATCAAGCTGTCGTTGCTTGTCTTCTCTTTTAATATCAAGCGTTGAATACATCAGCAACCCGCAAGCCTTGCGACGCGATTTGTAGGGTTCTTCCCATTCCGTGGGGTAGTAGGTGTAGTCCATCTTACCCTTTTGACCACCTCGAAAAGCCTGCTCCATTTGTTGCTGTAGTTTCTGCCTGGTTTCACCCGTTAATACGGCAACTTGCCAGGGCTGAGTATTGGTACCGGATGGCGCATGACCGGCATCTTCGAGAATAGTCTCAATTAATGATCGATCGACAGCTTTATCCAGGAAAGCTCGGGTGGAATGTCTTTTCTGTAAGGCTTCTGAAACGTTCATTTTTTCCTCTTCATTATATTTTTACGAATCGTAATAATTTTGGTAGGTTACAACTCGACAATGTTAGTTCTCTACACGCTTCCTTGTTTTTCTACAACCAGTATCCGTGCCTCACCAACAGGATGAGCGACATGTTCTGTACCCGTTGACGCATAGAAAATATCTCCTGTTTCCAGTAATACTGACTTTACTTCTCCTGCCAGACGATAGAGCATTTTTACCTGGCCATCTAAAACCACAAAAACTTCTTCACCATCATTTACGTGCCACTTGTAAGGTGAATCTGTCCAGTGCAACCGGGTTGTAATGCCGCCCATGTTGGTTATATCTTTTGCACCCCAGGCTTTGTCAGCTGTAAATTCTTTGCTTCTTATGATTTCCATTTTACTAGTGTGCTGTCCCTGCCTTCTGAATACTTCAATAACCCGTCCTCGATGTCAGACCAGTTTGCTTTGTAGTTGGTGAATATATGCGCATCAGGACGCAAATCTATATCACTATCGAGGGTTCCGAGTGTAAACTCAATTAACTCGCCATTATCTTGGGACGGCGTAAATGTCATACTTGAACCACAAAATTTGCAAAATTTCCGTATTGTATTGTTGTTTGCGATATAACTAGCCAGGTTGCTCTCTCCTTCGACCCAACGGAAATTTTCCGTTTTGGCTTCACCAAATGTAGCAAAAGCAGCACCGTGAAATTTGCGACACATAGAGCAGTGGCAGTGACCCAAATTGGGTTCTAATTTGTCGACTTCATATTTCACCGATCCACACAGACATGAGCCAGTGTAGGTTGTTTTCGATTCTGTTGTCATTTTCAAACCCTCTTTAATGCGACATTAAAACAGGCACAATCATTGAAGATAATAACAAACGCGATACACCACCGAAAATTTTCTGTTTAATCGTGGGCGTTCCATAACCCCCCATTACCAGCAAGTCTATATCATTGTCTGCAATTTGATTCAGGATAACAGTTGGAACATTGTTAATTCCAGGCTCAATACGTTTAATACGTGCGTTGACATTGTGATTCGACAGATGCCTTTCCAGACCCATTACCAGAACTTCACTTTTATTTTGTTTTTGTTTCTTGCTCTCCACTACCAGAATCACCACATCCTTTGCATTGGCTAATACTGGAATAGCATCATGAACTGCGCGGCTTGCAGCGGGCGTCCCGTCCCAGGCAATCATTATGTTTTTAAATGGAATTTTATTGGCTCCGATATAGGGCATGAATAAAACCGGGCGACCACTGAGTAACAGGACCTGTTGGGCAAATTCCTGCAACCGTAAATAACTATCTCTGGATGGATCAGGCTGATGTAGCAGAACAATGTCATAGTTTCGGGCATAGTGCGCCATCTTCACAGCGCTAGTATCTGCATTACCGTAGATGATGATTGTATTGACCACAAGACCAACCTGATCAGCAGCCTGAGTGAACTCTTCAACCAGTTGAAGTGCTAATTTTTCAGCTATTCGCTCTATTGCCTGTTCATCATTTATCTTTGCATGTCTAGGTTTCAATGATGCCAGAGAAACACCGGTTAAATTAGCAGTATGTTTTTCAGCCAGATGAAATGCAGCGTTCATACGATCTGTATTACTCGTACTATCATCCAGAAAAACTAAAATGTCTTTGTAGCTCAATGATCAATTGCCTTCAGATTAATAATATGTCCCAGTACAAAATATTGAATTTCACTTATGTTTTTCACCGCTGTTAAATTCTGGAACTGATTTCATGTTTCTGAGCTTGTCTAACACACTTTGCTGGTTAGAGTCATCCGCCTCAATATCTTTCATCAACAATGCAAAAAGATGCGGATCTTCATTCTCCAATAATTTTTCGAAAGCATTTTGTTCGTGTTTATTGGCGTTTTCGTAATGAAAATCCAGGTAGTGAGACAGCACGATATCCAGCTCTTTCACCCCTCTTCTACAATGCCACCTTAGTTTTGATAACGCTGACATCGATCAGGGGTTCTACATTTTTCGCTTAATCATCAGATGTTTGATTTCTGCAATGGCTTTCGCTGGATTGAGATCTTTCGGACAGGCTTCTGTGCAATTCATTATGGTATGACAACGATACAATTTGAACGGGTCTTCCAGTTCATCCAATCGTTCGCCGGTCGCTTCATCACGCGAATCAATGATCCATCGATAGGCGTTCAACAATGCTGCCGGACCCAGGTAGCGATCACTGTTCCACCAGTAGCTCGGACAGCTTGTTGAGCAACAGGCACACAGAATACATTCGTATAATCCATCCAGTTTCTCGCGATCTGCTTTTGATTGTAGTCGTTCGGTATCTGGAGAAACCGGTGCATCGGTTTTCATCCATGGCTCTACTGAGGCATATTGTGCATAAAATTCAGTTAAATCGGAAACCAGGTCTTTGATGACCGGCTGATGGGGCAAGGGATATACGTTTACATCACCGTTTATCTCGGCAATCGATTTGGTACAGGCGAGAGTATTTCCACCGTCAATATTCATCGAGCAGGAACCACAAATCCCTTCCCTACAGGAGCGCCTTAACGCCAGACCTGAATCCAGTTCATCTTTTATTTTCAACAAAGCGTCGAGCACCATGGGACCACAGTCATCCAGGTCGATTTCAAAGGTATCAGTTCGAGGATTTTCGCCGGTAACGGGATCGTATCGATAGACGATGAATTTTCGAATATTTTTCGCGTCTTTTGGTGCAGCAAATTCCTTGCCTTGCTGTACTACAGAGTTTGCTGGTAGATTGAATTCGGCCATTGTTTGTTCCTAGTAAACACGTTTTTTAGGCGGGATAACTTCACAGTCATCCGACAAGGTGTACATATGTACAGGGCGGTAATCGAAAGTGACCTTACCCGCATCATCAACCCAGGCCAGGGTATGTTTCATCCAGTCGTTATCGTTGCGATCTGGGAAGTCTTCGCGTGCATGACCACCTCGGCTTTCTTCGCGGTTCAGTGCACCAGCTATGATGGCCTGAGCTTGGGCGAGGAGGTTTTCGAGTTCCAGAGTTTCCAGTAGATCAGTGTTCCACTGGAGTCCACGATCCTGAATACCGACTTTGGCAAAGCTATCAAACACCTCCTGCATTTTATCGACCCCTTTCTGCATATTTTCTCCAGTACGGAAAACGGCTGCATAAGTTTGCATCGTACGCTGCATATTCTCGCGAATTTGAGAAGTGGGAATATCACCTGAAGCGTTTCTGGTTTTATCGAAACGTGCTAGCAATGTTTCAACAAGATCATCCGAAAGTGGTTTGTGCGGCGTATTGGGGTTGATCAATTCAGCAGCGCGAATCGCCGCTGCACGACCAAATACAACAATGTCTAATAGCGAATTAGAACCCAGACGATTAGCACCATGCACCGAGACGCAGGCGCATTCTCCAATCGCCATCAATCCCGGCACGATGGCGTCCGGGTCATCGCCTTTGAGAGTAACTACTTCGCCCTGATAATTGGCTGGAATTCCGCCCATGTTGTAATGCACGGTAGGTAATACCGGAATTGGATCTTTACTGACATCGACACCAGCAAATATACGTGCACTTTCTGCAATTCCGGGAAGTCGTTCATTGATTACTTCAGGACCAAGATGCATTAAATTGAGGAAGATATGGTCTTTATTGGTTCCTACGCCTCGGCCTTCATTGATTTCGATGGTCATGGCACGAGAAACCACATCTCGTGAAGCAAGATCTTTCGCATTTGGCGCATAACGCTCCATAAATCGCTCACCTTCAGAGTTGGTGAGATATCCGCCTTCACCTCGCACACCTTCGGTGATTAAGACGCCAGCACCGTAAACACCAGTTGGGTGAAACTGTACAAACTCCATGTCCTGCAAGGGCAACCCTGCGCGTAATACCATCGCGTTACCATCTCCGGTACAGGTATGTGCAGAGGTTGCTGAAAAGTAAGCACGACCACTACCGCCGGTAGCCAGTACCACCTGATGAGAGCGGAAACAGTGAAGAATGCCCGTGGTTAAGTCCCATGCCATAATACCTCGACATTCACCATCTTCCATAATGAGGTCAGTGGCGAAGTATTCGATATAAAATTCGGCCTTATGTTTTAAGGATTGTTGATAAAGCGTATGCAAAATTGCGTGACCGGTACGGTCAGCCGCCGCACAGGTCCGTTGCGCAACGCCTTCTCCAAAATTGGTCGTCATTCCGCCAAAAGGACGTTGATATATTTTACCTTCTTCGGTACGCGAAAAAGGCACACCATAATGTTCCAGTTCAATTACCGCAGGAACCGCTTCACGACACATATACTCGATAGCATCCTGATCACCTAACCAGTCGGACCCTTTGACAGTATCGTACATATGCCATTTCCAGCTATCTTCCCCCATGTTCCCCAATGAAGCGGACATACCACCCTGCGCCGCAACGGTATGGCTTCGAGTTGGAAATACTTTGGTAATGCAGGCGGTATTCAAACCCGCTGTCGCCATGCCCAGTGTGGCGCGCAGGCCTGCGCCACCCGCACCGACAATCACCACGTCATATTCGTGATTGATGATTTTATAATCTTTTACAGCCATGTTATTGGCTCCCCAGTGCTATTTTTAGTATTGAGAAAACACCTACTGCCATCAGGAAATAGCTGAGGAATTTGACCAATAAAATGGCGGCTACGCGAGGGCCATAGGATGAAATATAGTCTTCAAAAATCACCTGCATCCCCATATGCGCATGTTGAAAAGAGACCAGCACGATCAGAACCATCATGATGCTATTAAAAGGAGATTGAAACCAGGTACGGAGCACTCCATAGGAAATTTCAGGTAGTAAGGCAATACTGAAGCAAAACCAGATAACCATTGGGACCAGTGCCAATGCTGTTAGTCGCTGAACCCAGAATTCATTCGAAGCATCTTGTGAAGCGCCAAGACCCTTTGATTTTGCCAGTGGTGAGCGTAAATCGTCCATATTAAGCCCCCAATGCCATTAGCCAGGTTAAAATTGTTAAAGCTACTGATGCTGCAAGAACGATCTTGCCGGATTTGTGTACGTCTTCGAGTTCAAGCCCTTTCCCAATATCCCAGAAAAGATGCCTGATACCATTACAAAAATGATAATAAAGCGAGAAGGTAAAACCTATTAGACCCAGAATGCCAAACCAGCTTGATAACAGTCCATGCATCCATGACCAACTCTCAGAACCATTCGCAGCAACCGCTAACACCCAGACCATCAAGATCAAACCTGTAAATAAGGCGACACCAGTTGCTCGATGTAAAATTGACAGCTTGGCAGTAATGGGCAGATCATAAACCTGCAAGTGTGGCGACATGGGTCGCTTATCATCCCAGGACATTTTTATTCACCTTTAAAAATCAATGCAACGGCCATTTTTTTCCCAATCTCCGTATCGGGTTGGATCGAGTCGAACAGGTTTGTCTGCTACAACATTAGCTGATGTAACCTGATGATCCATTTGAGTTTTTTCCTTCGTATTTAACGACTCTGTCTGAATCGCAGATACGGATTTCCTTTGGTTTTTTTTATCGTCTTTTTTCACGCTATCACCTGTTCTTGTCGAGCATGGAAACGCTTTTGCTTTAATTATTCTAAATATTAGTGACTAGTTTATATAATCCTGGAAAAATCAGTTGAACCTACTGTGATTCAACTGATTTTTCCAGGATTTATGAGAGATGTTTGACCGTTATATATTCTTTTGACTGCATCTCTCTCAACCTGCTTGCAGTCCGCTTAAATTCAAACGCTAATTTTTTGCCAGTATAAAGCTTATCGGGTTTGGCTTCAGCAGATACAACCAGATTAACATGAAAATCATAAAAGCTGTCAATCATGATGACAAAACGCCGTGCTGCATCTTCTATATTGCTGTCCATTACCGGTATGTCTGAAATCAGCACTGTATGAAAAAAATGGGCTATCTGGATGTAATCTTCGGCAGAACGCGCTGTGTTGCAAATTTGATCGAAAGTGAACCAGACCACACCATCGGCCCACATTTTAACCGGAAGGCGGCGGCGATTAACGATGACGTCGGTTCTGTCCTGATGGAGTTCGATCGCAGAAAGTTTATGAAATTGCTCCTCTAAATGTTGATCGGCTATAACACCGCAGGCTAAATGATAAAGATCATCCTGTTCCAGTGATTTCAACCGGTAGTCCAAATTTCCACCCATTTCCACGACCTGTGTATATTGTTGTAGTAATTTAATAGCCGGTAAAAACTGCTCTCGCTGCAACCCATCTTTATATAATTTTTCGGGTGGTATATTCGAAGTCGTGATGAGTACAACACCTGATTGAAAAAGGTATTTAAACAATCGGCCCAGCAACATTGCATCGGTTATGTCATTGACGTGCATTTCGTCAAGACAAAGCAGGCAGGTTTTTTCAGCCATGTTTCTGGCGACTTGCTTTAGAGGATCTGAAACACTATCAAGCTGATTGAGTTCGTCATGAACCAGTTGCATAAATCGATAAAAGTGTAATCTTAATTTTTTATCGACAGG
>Ga0256847_1001144_pt1 | contig 14226 bp, 11 predicted proteins | sample TeddybearmetaG_FD_189099 | JGI IMG/M metagenome (GOLD analysis project Ga0256847, IMG submission 189099) | Hydrothermal vent microbial communities from East Pacific Rise, Pacific Ocean - Teddybear | ecosystem: Environmental > Aquatic > Marine > Hydrothermal vents | place: Pacific Ocean: East... | reverse complement strand
GATCAATGGGCAAGTTAATTTTGGCATCAGGATCTGATGCCTCGATTTCAGTTCCCGGTTCTGGAGTATTTTGGCCTTCTGCTAACAGACTATCGATGTCAAATGAGTCTGAGGTCAGTTCAAATTTCACATCAGGCTGCTGATAATCGGCCATATCAATATAACCTGTGAATCGATTATCGTTCAACGCCAGTTCAAGGTCGGACAGATGCAGGCTGCTTTTATCATGATTCAATTTCAGTAGTTTTGAAGACATGACTGCTTTGAGTTTCTCATCGGCAAATTGCGGACCAATTAATATTGCCTCTAATTCCAGTACGCCGATTGTCAACTGCTTTTTATTTATCGAATAGCCCAGTTCACCAGCAAGGCTAAGGTCGACTTGTTGCATCAAACCGCCTGCCGTTTCAACCTGAGTGTTAAAACCCTTTATGCCGATCTGTCCACTTTCCATAAACCAGTCCATATCACCTGCCAGTTTTAAAACTAAAGTATCTACCGGTAGCATTTTGCCTGTGGCATCAAGATTTAATTTTAGATTATCCAGTGAGAGCTGTTTTTTAGCCGAATCAAACAGGACAGAAACCGCGAGTTCCAGATCAGCCTTCAAACCTTTGTTTAACTCGGTTTGCAATTCAATAGACAGTGGAAACTTCTGTTGATCAGCGATGGCGCCGGTTTTAATCTTTACAATTTTGAGGCTTAGAGACTGGTCCGCCTGTTTGTCCAGCCAGTTAAGTTTGGCATTTGTGATCAGTAATCCATCGAAGAATACAGGTGGAATTGAAGCAGTGTCCTTTTCAGTTGTTTTTTTCTCATCTGGAATATCTGCTTTAGTTTGGTCCTGTTTGACCAGATCATCCCAATTGGTTATTCCGCTGGAATTTTTTTGTAAATCCAGTACCAGCCCATCCAGCACCAGTTGAGCAATATGAGGTTTGAATTTGATGATTGATAATAAATCTACACTGACTCGGACCTGCTTTATCTGGAGCATCGGAAAATCGCCAAAACCATCGGCGTTTGCCAACTGCAACTCGCCAAGTTGCATGCCCAGTGAAGGGTAAAAACTCAGCGAAATATCTCCACGAAATTCGACTGCACGCCCAGTTTTTTCCTGAATCAATTTACTGAGATTTTCTTTGTATTCGTTGGCATCAAAAGTTGCCATGAACACTGCAACAACAGCGACCGTTAAAATCAGCAAAGAAATTAAAATCCAGCCCGTTAATTTAAATAGTTTCAAAGGTTTTCCTGAATTAAAGAGTCAAGTGTTGATCAAGCGTTTATAATGGCGGCAATGTGTCACGAATAGATGGATGAATCAAGAGCATGAATGACCAGTTAGAGCAAATAATCAACCGCCTGCAAAATTTTTATCAACAACTCAAACGGGTCGAATTGCCTTTTGGGCTCACACTCGTTCCGGTAGCGATATTGCTGTTGATTATGTTTATCCTCAGTATTTACTGGAGCACTTTTCCCTCAGCATTTAATGTCCAGCAGATTACCCTGGATAAAGCACGTGAAGACAAAACCCAGATTGCAATCGGCAGCCACACGACCAGCACACTAATATACAGCCTGGAAACACTGCTCGATAAACCAGGTGGATATTTAAGCAATGACATCCTGCCACCTTCTGTTTTGCTCGATAATATGCCCAACTGGGAATATGGCGTATTGATTCAGGCCAGGGATCTGGCGCGAGCCATGCGTAATGATTTCAGTCGCTCCCAGTCTCAATCTGTTGAAGACAAAGATCTAATCGTAGCCGAACCAAAACTTAATTTTGATAATAATTCGTGGATATTTCCAGCCACCGAAGGTGTTTATCAGGAAGGCATAGACGCATTAAACACCTACCTGATCAGGCTGCAGGACCCCGCTACACCAGATGCTCAATTTTATGCACGTGCCGACAATTTACGCGACTGGCTGGACCAGGTATCAAAAAGACTTGGCAGCCTGTCTCAGCGTCTCAGTGCAAGCGTTGGCCAGACACGACTTAACACTGACCTCTCTGGAGATAGTGCAGCAGTCCAGTCAACCAAAACCAGCAGCGTCGTCGAAGTCAAAACCCCCTGGACAAAAATCGATGATGTCTTCTACCAGGCACGGGGTGCTTCCTGGGCACTAATCCACTACCTTAAAGCAATTGAAATTGATTTTGCCGCCGTACTTAAAAAGAAAAATGCGCTCATCAGCCTCCGCCAAATGATTCGCGAACTGGAATCGACCCAGGAGACATTATGGAGTCCACTGATTCTCAATGGCAGCGGCTTCGGGATTGTTGCTAATCATTCGCTGGTAATGGCGTCTTATATTTCGCGAGCTAATGCTGCGGTTATTGATTTGAAGCATTTGCTGGAGCAGGGGTAATTTTAATAATGCCAGGAGTTCATCTCTGCCATATTGAGACTATTCTTTTGATGTATTAATATTTAATACAATTAATTCAAATAAGGATATAAATATGGCAAGAAATACATCGGTTACATTAGGTGAACACTTTAACAAATTTGTAGCTGAGAACATTTCTTTAGGACGTTTTCAATCAGCTAGCGAAGTTATACGTGCTGGGTTACGAAAGCTGGAGGAAAATGAGGCTAAACTACAAACGCTCAGGAATAGATTACAAGCTGGGGAAGACAGTCCTCTGGTCTATAAACTTGTTAGTGATAATTTTATTTCTGAGTTACATAATAAACACCTTGAATGACATTTTCTTATAATATAAGAACGTTGGCTAAAAAGGATCTTGAAAATATCTGGATATATACAAAAGTACAGAATGGAGCGTAAATCAAGCAGACCGCTATTTACAATCTCTGATGTCAGGGTTTGAGTGGTTGACTACAAACCCTGGATTGGGAAAACCTCGTGATGATATTAAACCAGGCTAATTTTGCTATCCTGAAGGAAGGCATCTAATTTTATATACTCTTAAAAATAGCAAAATTAATATAATCAGAATACCTCATCAAAACATGGATATTATTGAACACTTTTGATCAAGTAGATAAGCTTTTATTTCTACCCGTTCAGTTGTTGTAATTTATTATCTTTTAATGCTGAATAATCTGGCTCAAAAATAACTGAGTACGTTCATTCTGAGGATTATCAAAAAATTCATGCGGTTCATTCTGCTCGATGATTTCACCCTCATCCATGAAGATTACGCGGTTAGCAACCTTTTTGGCGAATCCCATTTCGTGGGTTACGCAGATCATGGTCATGCCTTCTTTTGCAAGTTCAACCATGACGTCCAGAACTTCTGAAATCATTTCTGGATCAAGCGCAGAAGTTGGTTCGTCAAACAGCATGACTTTTGGGTTCATGCATAAACTACGAGCTATAGCTACGCGTTGTTGTTGACCACCCGATAACTGACCAGGAAATTTCATCGCCTGCTCAGGAATTTTTACGCGTTCAAGAAATTTCATGGCAATTTCTTCAGCTTCTTTTTTCGGCATTTTTCTGACCCAGATTGGCGCCAATGTGCAATTCTCCAAGATTGACAGGTGTGGAAACAGATTGAAATGCTGAAAACACATGCCTACTTCTCGCCTGATTGCTTCAATCTGTTTGAGATCGCTGGTCAACTCGGTGCCATCAACGATGACCTGGCCTTGCTGGTGTTCTTCCAACCTGTTGATACAACGTATGAGTGTCGATTTACCGGAGCCTGAAGGGCCACAGATTACGATCCGCTCGCCTTTATTTACAGTCAGATTGATATCTTTCAGTACGTGGAACTCGCCATACCACTTGTGCATTCCTTTTAGTTCGATTATGACTTCATCAGAGACTTTTAGCTCGCTCTCTGTACTGTTAGCAGTTTCACTCATCGTGATCACCTTAAATTAGTAAATATTTTAATGACGGACTTAATCATGCACTTATCTTTTATGCCCGGTATCCAGCTTTCGCTCAACTGACTGGCTGTATTGCGACATGCTAAAACAAAAGATCCAGTAAACAAAAGCACAGAATACGTAACCCTCAATCGAATAGCCCAGCCACTTGGGATCAGTTGAGGCTGCCTGGACCAGACCCAGAAAATCAAACAGGCCAATGATCAAAACTAGCGTGGTATCTTTAAACAGACCAATAAATGTGCCCACTATGCCCGGTATAACGTGTTTTAGTGCCTGTGGAAGAACGATAAAAGCCATCATCTTCCAGTAGTTAAGCCCGAGTGCCTGAGCACCTTCGTACTGTCCTTTTGGAATCGCCTGCAATCCACCACGAATCACTTCAGCCATATATGCTGCGGAGAACAACGTAACGCCGATTAAAGCCCGCATCAGTTTGTCAAAATTGACGCCTTCTGGAAGAAACAGAGGGAACATAACGGATGACATGAAGAGCACTGTTATCAATGGTACACCGCGCCAAAGCTCAATAAAGCCAGTACAGAAAGTACTAATAGCGGGCATTTTAGATCGACGACCAAGCGCCAACAATAACCCGATTGGGAACGAAGCAACGATACCGACTATTGCAATGATCAGGGTCAGAGATAAACCACCCCATCTACTGGTTTCGACAGCTTCCAGTCCAAAGGATCCGCCCACTAATAGAAAGAAACCAATAACTGGATACACAAAAAGAAGAAATGCACCCAGTAAAGATTTATGGCGAAATTTTTCCATGAACAAGGGTGCCATCAGCAAAACCAGTAACCCAAAGGTTATATTGATTCGCCATTTTTCTGCTTCCGGGTAAAAACCATACATAAACTGGTCTAAGCGGTTATAGATAAAAACCCAACAGGCTCCACCGCTGGTACAGGATTCACGGCTATCACCTACCCAGTCTGAATTCAGAAAAATCCAGCTGACAGCTGGAGGAATCAGAATATAAACCAAATATAATGAGAACAGCGTCAGTATCGTACTGGTTGTATTGGAAAACAGGTTTATTCTCAACCAATGAATGAGGCCAACCGTACTGGATGGTGGCGGCAGGTTGGGATGAGTACCTGGTGCATATTGTGTTTTTGTATTCATTATTATTCTCCAGGCCTATCGTTCTACAATTGCTATTCGTGCGTTATACCAGTTCATAATCATCGATATTACAAGTGAGATCGATAGGTAAACCGCCATGGTGATAATGATAATTTCTACTGCCTGTCCTGTTTGATTAAGTACCGTACCAGTAAATACGGAAACCAACTCTGGATAGGCTATAGCAGCGGCCAAAGAAGAGTTTTTGGTTAAATTTAAAAACTGACTCGATAAAGGTGGAATAATCACTCGAAGAGCCTGGGGCAAGATGACCAGCCTCATAGTTACACCAGGTTTCACACCCATAGCAAACGAAGCCTCGGTTTGACCATGGTCAACAGATTGTATTCCGGCCCGCACTAACTCAGCGATAAACGAAGCGGTATAGATTGACAATGCTGCCCACATCGCTATAAATTCAGGAATGATGACCATTCCACCAACGAAGTTGAAACCTTTCAGCTCTGGAATTTCCCAACTGACGGGAAAACCGGTGACAATCAAGGCCAGCAAAGGCAGCCCTATCAACAGTCCTAGCGAAGCTGAAAATAGAGGGAATTGCTGACCAGTAGTTTCCTGACGCTTGTGTGCCCAGCGAGTCATGAAAATAATGCCCACGACGGCAGCGCCCAACGCCCATACTGTCAAAGAAAACCCATCTTCATAAATAGGTGCTGGAGAATAAATGCCGCGGTTATTGATGAAGAAACTGTCCAAAAAGTTGACGCTACCTTTCGGCGATGGTAATGCCCTCAGAACCGCGAAATACCAGAAGAATATTTGCAGTAGTAGTGGGATATTTCGAAATGTTTCAATGTAGACCATCGCCATTTTTTGCACAATCCAGTTATTGGAGAGGCGGGCGATGCCGATGATAACGCCCAGAATAGTAGCAGCCACTATGCCGAAGAAGGAAAGTATCAGTGTATTCAGCAATCCCACCAGGAATGCTGTTCCATACGAAGAGGCTTCAGAGTAATCAACCAGATGAGTGATGATGCTAAACCCGGCTGTGGTCCCCATAAAATCGAAACCCGAGGCAATACCCTGGCGTTCCAGGTTGGCAATCGTATTATCAAAAATATACATCCCAGAATAAACCACAGCCATAAGCAGTAAGGCCTGGTAAACAATACCTCTGATTTTGGGGTCATTCCAAATTGAAGCACGTACGGGTGCTGATGCTGTTTGTGTGTTTTCTGTATTCACTATCTATATCTCTTTCACAGGCCCTGTATCAGGGGAGTTGTCAGTGTGCAGAAGCGCCTTTATTATAATTTATCTTAACTTTTAAAATATCTATGGCCGGAACAGTTGAGCAATATCCAGTAATCCGGCGTAGCTAACCAGCTGTAATAAATATTTTAAAAATTAGGAAATAATTGTCAGTAACTTTTAAGTTATTAATATTCTGTTACTTAACATAATCTTAAACTAATACACCTCTTCAGTTTGTGGTGTTAAAGATTTTTGCTGCTTATAACGCAAACGTCCTGCCAAAGGCAGGACGTTTGATCTAGCTATGTTTAGCGAATTGGTGGAGCGTACTGTAGGCCACCATCACCCCAAAGTGCATTTACGCCACGTTGGATATTCAAAGGAGCCACTGACAGATTACGTGCAAATGATTCACCGTAGTTACCTACCTGTGAAACGATATTTTTGCACCATGAGTTGCTGACACCCAGGTTCTCGCCGAAGTTACCTTCTTCGCCCAGTAAACGCTTGGCCGCAGGATTTGAACCGGCACTGCCAGCATTAGCAGATGTAATGCCCATCTCTTCAGCATTCACCATGCAGTAAAGAGACCATTTGACCAGGTTAAACCATTGATCATCACCCTGGCGTACTACAGGACCTAACGGCTCTTTAGAAATAACATCAGGCAATACTTTGTGTGCTGATGGATCTTTCAGCTTGATACGCTGCGCATACAAACCAGATTGGTCAGTGGTATAAACGTCACAACGGCCGCCATCATAAGCTGCAACAACTTCGTCAGCTTTTTCGAAAGCTACGATCTTATAGTCCATACCGTTGGTGCGGAAGAAATCTGATGCATTTAGCTCGGTAGTAGTACCTGTGTTGGTACATACTGCTGCACCACCCAATTGACTCGCACTATCTACACCCAGATCTTTACGAACCATGAAACCCTGTCCATCGTAGTAGTTAACACCTGCAAAGTTCAGACCCAGAGCTGTATCACGAGTCGCTGTCCAGGTTGTATTACGTGACAACACGTCAATTTCACCTGACTGAAGTGCCGTGAAGCGTTCTTTTGCAGATAACGGTGTGAATTTGGCTTTGCTATCATCACCAAATACAGCAGCAGCAAGTGCCCGACAAACATCGACATCTACACCACTCCACTTGCCTTTATCATCAAAATTTGAAAATCCTGGCAAACCTTGCGATACACCACACTGAACAAAGCCTTTAGACTTTACGTCTTGAAGTGTGCCGGCAAATGCATTGCTCGCAGACAGCACCAAAGCGGAAGTCAACATAATTGTTGAAGTTATTTTTTTCATGAATATCCCCTCAGATATATTATTTTGAAAAGCCTCCGAATGCCATTTCGGCATGGATTGCACGAAACCATAATGCCGAAAATAGTTGATTGCAAGCGTTAAATTTTTATTTGAAACTGACCCATAAACAGAACTCGGCGTTTATCCATTTATATGTTATTTATCAAGGATTTAACGGAATTAAGGAGTGTTAGATTATTAGTAAATAGTAAATATGCGATATACTTATACGCTTTATTTCATGTAACGTTTCAATATTAGTTACAGTTGTTTATAATACCAGAGTGTTTCAGTCGGTTATTTTCACTCATGCCTTATTTTATTTACAAAATCACTCAGAGCCCTGGAGCAATAATTAAAAATCTTGAGCTTATTGAAAATTTCCCATCGTTCAGACTAGCAAAAAAACAACTTCGTATCCTGCGCGATGATCGAGATCCCGAAGAAAAATCCGAGTTCAAAGTTATCTTTGCCGAGAATGAACTTGAAGCCGAAGAACTCCTCCAGGTGAAACGTGAAGCACCAATCGTAATGGAATGGGAAAAATAAACTTCAATTCATGAATGAGAATGAATACCGAACGGCTTATCATGGTTTAAATCCAAATCGTTGTGTCTACGAAAAGTCTATTCTCACTCAGTCATGCCAATGCCAGTATGCAAACAGAATCAATATCGCCGAACGTGAAGGCATAGCTTGTAATGACAAAGCAGCGCTACAACAATGTAGCGAATTTCTGTCGCATCTGCGCCAACATGCCAGCTTTGCACTAAAAATGACGCAGATTGTTGGTAACTTGCTGCCCCATAGTAAGGAAGTCCAGGTTCAGAAAGGCGGATTAGTCGGGCTTATTCCTGGTTTGCCAAACACTCGTGAGTCCGAAATTAATAGCATTCATCATTTAATTAATGAAGCGGCAGAGAGCTGTGATCAGAATTTTGAAGATTATCCCTATCGAAACCTGATACCCAGCATTTCTCATCATCTAGTTGTCAGGAGATCACGGAAAAAAAGCCGCAAATGAAAGCTTTGATTTTAATCGCACATGGTAGTCGCCGGGTCGAATCTAATGATGAAATTCGTAGTTTGATCGAAATAATTAAAGGCAAGCTTGCCGTGGATTACCAATTTATCACTACCGCATTTCTGGAACTGGCTGACCCATCGATTGAAACCGCTATCGATTTGGCTGTTGAAGCAGGTGCAGATGAAATTCTGTTGTTCCCGTATTTTCTTGCTGCCGGTAAACATTTACAAATTCATATTCCCGAAATTGTCGAACGAAAGCAGCAGCAATACTCGTCTATTCAAATGACCCTAAAAGATCATATTGGCAAAATCCCAGGCATGGCGGAGTTGCTAATTAAAACGCTGCAGATATAACCGGGACTGTCTGTATCGCAAACTTCCGTGGAATTGGTTTTTTTATTCGACAACATATAAGCCATAAAAAGGTTCTGACGGCGGCAGCAATAAACTGCCTTCTGTAACATCCATGCTTTTGGTATTGACCGCTTTTAAACCAATATTCGATAGCGAATACAAATAGCTGTCGTTTTCGTCACTCATGAAAATACTGCGTTCAGGCTGTGATAGCCATCGGTAATAGTAAGGGTCACAAATGAAATCTGTGACATTACAGGTGATATCATTCAGCAAATCTTCATGATCAATTCGACCCGCTAAATCCAGACCTTTCTCAGTATCCACTTCGAGTACCAATAACCCCATAAAGTAATCGTCATCCTCAAAGTTGTAACTTGAAACAGGGATCGACAGCAATTTTTCTGAGGCATAGTAAGTAAAAGCATGATGATCCCAACCAGCCTGACTCCAGCTGTAACCTTCACCCAATGTTGGTGTGTAAGAATCTACCAGAGTTGGTGAGGCGAGATTACTGATATCAAATAACTTCACTGATACGTTATCGGTTGCACCATCCTCTGTACCGTCGCGACCCACTGTCAACAAATGCGTCTCATCAATGGGATGCATGTAGGTGCTGAATCCTGGTATTTTCAGTTCACCTGCAATGAATGGATTTTCAGGGTCAGACAGGTCAAAACTGAACAGGGGATCAACCTGGCGGAAGGTAACAACGAAAGCTTTTTCATTTAAAAACCGCGCAGAAAAAATTCGTTCATTGTCAGCATAATTTTTTATCGATCCTACTATGTCCATTCCTGCATCATCAGTATCCTGCAAAATAAATAGATGATTGGTACTGCGGATATCGCTTCGGTCAGATAGATTCCACAAATTTTCTGTAGTCACTACGCGCAGCATGTCCTGGTAAAAACTCAGACTAAAGGCGTTGTTTACATAGCCTGAAACCAGACCGGTTGAGCGATAAACCGGCTTTTGATCCGAGATAGAAAAATGGTGGATCGCGCTCTGTTGATTTTGATTTTGGCCCCACCACCAGAAATTTCCGGGTTGCACAATATAGAGATCCTGCAAACTGACGTAGGTAATCCAGCCTCTGCCAACCGCAGCCAGTTGATCGATATTATCGCCATTGATATCGAGGCTGCTCAAGGTAAGCAAATGATTACTCTGCAAATCAACCTGTGGTAGATAAACATCTTCACATGAAACTAGCTTGGAATTCATAGTTTCTGCACCTTCCAGCACTTCATAACCTGGTAACAGGGTCGCTACGTCTATATTATTCAACTCCGTTTCGATTAACTGCCGTAACTGTTGTTTAATCTGTTCCTGTAATTCGCTGTTTTCCTCAACAAATGCCTGATAAAAATCATCCAGTAAAGTACTAATATCTTCATTCTGGAACAATCCATGCCGATCAAGATAGTACGTCTGCACGAGATGAAGTCTGGAATCTATCCTGCGACTACTAACGAGATGACCATCAAACCGGATTCTTTTTTGAATCGCAGGCTCGGCCGGATTGCTGATATCAATAATCACTAGATCAGTTACTGGGTTAATTGAAAAATACGGGCCAACCAGTAATTCTTGTGCAATCACAGGCTGTAAAGGCACTACCAGAGCGACAAGAAGGTTTTCTTGTTCTGCTAAATATAATCCTCTGACGAATCCGTCTAGTGACAGTGTGGCTGAAATATCCATCTCCTGCGGCGGAAACGCATCGGCGATAATTAGTTTATCGTGCTGAGCGATATAAATATTACCGTGACTATCAGCCTTGACTTTATCAGCTTCATCAACACCTTCTTCCTGAGTATTGGTCTGACTCACATTAGTTGGCTGCGGGGTTGCATCCGCATCCGCTACACCTTCGGCTACTCCGTTCTCTACACCATCAATGGTATTCAGAACAAAATCATCAACTGCCAACGGGAAATAGCGTCGCGGTGACAGTAAATTTTCCAACCAGTTATCAATAAACTTTTGTTTTAATGCATCACAGCTATTTTCAGACTTGAGTGTTACCTGACTTGATAGAATTGAAGTTTGTTGAATTTTGTCAGAATCGTTATCTGACGAATTGCAGCTGGCTAAGAACAAGACATTTGCAAAAACTATGGCGAATAGAACTAGCTTCATTTATAGACCTCAAAATGCCAACTAAATTAACAGCTCAATATTGCGCTCGGAACAATCAAATTACAACGATGAACACCTAAACGGCCTGTAAAGCCAGATCAATACAATGTTGCTGGAGTACCAGGCAAGAATTATTGCGACACTAATGGCTACAGTCGAACCTTAACGCAATTTCGACCAGATTTTTTGGCCATAAACAATGCCATATCGGCTCTAGCCATCATTGCTTCATAACGGCCGGTTTCATCTGTAAAGCCGGCAATTCCGATACTGAGTGAAACCTGTTTACCGCCTATGGCAGTCATAATGGTCATATGTTCGATTGCTTCCCGTGTAGCTTCCGCAAATTTTTCAGCGGCGTGCATATCTACATTGGGTAGTAGTACGCTAACACCATTTTTGCCATAACGACCTAGTACATCTTTACCTCGATCAGCATGAAGGAATAAGTATTTCACAACTGCCGTAAATACTTTGTAGGCAATTTTATCTCCACTGGCTTCACGCAAGCGTGAAAGACCGTCAACTTCAATCAACAAAACTGACATCGGAATACCTTCTAGTGACGCTGTAAGGTAGCGATCCTGGGATATGCGATCTGCATTCTCTCGACTCAAAAGTTTTATGGTTTTCTTCGGCTCAAAATTTGAGTGATCTTTGGTATCAAAAATCAGTGAATTTGAAAGTGGTGTAATTCGGCTATCGTCTTCTGTTGGTTTTGCATCTGTTCTCATTGCAACAAATGAGTTGCTGAGCACTCCCTGGGCTGCAGCTTTGTTTGATCGGGACGACACAATTGAAAATTCTTTTGCTTCTACCTGATTTACGTCTGCATGAGGATTTGCCATAGCGACCGCCGATTTTAGCTTTTCCTGCTCTGCCATATTTGCCTTAAGTGATCGTCTGTAAATCAACATGGCCTGCATTGCGATACTGAAACTAGATGTCATGTCCAGTTCATCGAAAGGTGTGCCTCGCCTTCTAAGACTGATAACGCCCATCATGTTTGCATCCAGAAAAATCGGTATATCAAGGCGATAATGCCGTGGTTTCTCAATTTTTCGACCAAAAAATCCTTTCTCAATTTTATATTCAATGCTAGTAGATGAGTGCCTGGTTTGCGCCAATTTAGTCAATAATTCTTTGTTCCAAAGCGTCCGGTTTTCATTCTCAAATAATGTACCCTCAAGTTCATCAGCCATGGGTTTTGGCCCTTGTCCCTCTAACGAAGTCAAAATGTAGGATTCAAATTCAATAACAGGTTTGAGATATTCCTTTAGTCGTGAAACAAGATCCTGGAAATTAACCACTCCGCTCAAAGCTAGATCCAGGTCGATGAGCATGTAAGCCCAGGATTCCTGTCGGCTTTCACGCTCTTGTCGATCATTTTCCATTAAGAAAATTGAGCGCCGCTGCCTTTCAAGCAGGTAGGAAATTAAACCACTTAAGACTGATGCAGAGACTAGTAACACTGCGATTGATGTAGTTTTCAGGCTAGACGCGCCATGAGCATATAACAAGGCGAGGAAAGCGCAGGTAATCAACAAATTAACCATGATCGCTAATTGATGACGAATAGCATTTGTGCTGCCGGCCCAGACCAGCAGTAAAATCAACTCAATTGCATAATAAATTCGGTATTGCTGGCTGTAAACGATAGTCAGAATAAGTCCCGCACTAAGCAATAGTGTGAGTAATAATCGGCTATCTACCTGGTGCCCAGCTTGGGGAAAATAGCTATAACACAAGTTTAAAGCTGCAAACAAAGAGATTAAAAGAAATCCATACAGCGGTAAATCTGATGCAAAACCTAACAGCCAGTACTCAAGAAAAGCAAAAGAGAGGTTTAATAATGCAAGCACAGCGAACGCATAAACACTGGAGATTTTCCCCCGGTGCTTTCGAAAAAAGTCGTATTTAGTTTCGATTTCACTATCTGGAAATCGTAAACGAAAACTTCTTTTGTATCGTTCGACAAGATCTGATGACACTAACTTTCCTGGTAAAATATCAACTTAAATTTTGGGTAGATTGCCTCTGATTAATAAAATCCAAATAAAATTACTACTCACTAATCAATATCATAGAACAATAACTTAAGAATGTATCTTAAAAATAGTGTATTCAAATGTTTATGTGAATTATTTTTAGATCAACCATAGCAATATGAATACTATGCTGAGAAATTTAAACCAATTTTTTGTAGTTTGCTTAATACTCATATTAATTGCTAAATTCATCAATATGTCTGGCTCGACAATAATGGTTGTTTTACAGCATCAGGTCTTCTCATTAAGGTGGTTGACACCCTTTATTCAACTCACCACAGCCGTTATACTGCACCGAATTAATAAAGATAAACTTCAGGTTTCCCGCCAATGATAATTACACCTTACCTTAAAATCCTGGTTGAAAAGGATGGATCAGACCTCTATCTGTCCACTGGTGCTCCGCCCAGCGCGAAATTTAACGGCGTACTGAAAAAACTGGGCAAAGACAAGGCACCTCCAGGCTGGGTTGCTACAATTGCTGAAGAAGTAATGAATGACAAACAAAAACATGAGTTTAAGGAAAAACCGGAAATGAATCTGGCGCTTTCCCTGCCTCAGATAGGCCGTTTTCGGGTCAATATTTTCAAGCAGCGAAATGAAGTGTCGATGGTTGTTCGCAACATCGTCACTACCATTCCTAAAATGGAAGATTTAGGCCTCCCTGATGTACTCAAAAGGACAATAATGAGCAAACGCGGCCTTATTCTGTTCGTCGGCGGAACGGGATCCGGTAAATCGACCTCTCTGGCCGCACTAATCGATTATCGAAATGAAAATTCAAATGGACACATCATTACCATAGAAGATCCCATTGAATATATTCATCGCCACAAAAACTGCATTATTAATCAACGTGAAGTCGGTGTCGATACTGACTGTTACGAAGATGCCCTTAAGAACACACTACGACAGGCGCCAGACGTTATTCTGATCGGCGAAGTCAGAGATCGCGAAACTATGGAGCATGCCATGGCATTTGCCGAAACTGGACATCTGGCGATATCAACATTACACGCGAATAATGCCAATCAGGCACTTGATCGTATTATCAACTTTTTCCCAGAAGACCGTCATAACCAGTTGTTAATGGACTTA
>Ga0256847_1001143_pt1 | contig 14234 bp, 12 predicted proteins | sample TeddybearmetaG_FD_189099 | JGI IMG/M metagenome (GOLD analysis project Ga0256847, IMG submission 189099) | Hydrothermal vent microbial communities from East Pacific Rise, Pacific Ocean - Teddybear | ecosystem: Environmental > Aquatic > Marine > Hydrothermal vents | place: Pacific Ocean: East... | reverse complement strand
AGCCCCAAAGATAAAACCCCACCGCGAACAAATGCGCCAACGCACCGCCGAAATAACCAACCTATCCCTCAATTCCGTAAGCATAAAAGCCACCACAACAGAAGGCCTAGGCCCCACCGGTCGCCGCGAAGGCATTGCGGCTCAAGCCGTTGCGGTCTTGTCAGCAACAGAGCGCACTGGATAGTCTCAACCATGTTCCCAGACCGCATCAGAAACCTCGCCCTCCTTGTCTCAGACGAAGCTGCAGAACGCCGTGTCAAAATTGCGACCGCCGAAAGTTGCACAGGCGGCCTGCTTGCGGCTTTGTTCACTGAATTTGCAGGCTCGTCGAAAGTTTTTGAGCGCGGCTTCGTCACCTATTCAAATCAGTCGAAAGCCGAAATGCTTGGTGTCGCATGGGACGTCCTCGCGGACTATGGCGCCGTGTCTGAACCAGTTGCGCGCTTAATGGCTGAGGGCGCTCTGGAAGCTAGCCGCGCAAACCTTGCCCTCGCAATTACCGGCATAGCCGGCCCCGGTGGAGGTACGCCAATGAAGCCGGTTGGGACCGTCCACATCGCCTGCGCTCGCGAGAATAAGGCGATGATGCACGAAATGCTGATGCTGGGTGATATTGGTCGCCACGAGGTTCGGATGGAAACGCTAGAGGCGGCGCTGAACATGATCCGCGCGCAAATCTAGCGCCTTATCCGAAGCGGCGATCCGCTTCTGCGCGAAACGCTGCCATTATTTTATCGACCGCCAGACGCGTATTGGCACGCGCCAACAAACCCAAAATGGGGTTCTTGAATTCATAGTCGATGAAGAAATGAACCCGTGTGCGATCATCGCCCTGCGGATCGAACTGCCAACGATTTCGCAAGTGCCGGAATGGCCCACGCTTCATGCCCACTTCGATACGCCTCTCCGAGGGATCAGCCTTAACCGTGGTTGAAAAGCGTTCGTCAAACCCTTTGAAGCTAACATCTGCGGTCCCTCGGCAAGTATAGACGCCCTCAGTTTCAACCTCATCTGTCACCTGCATGCTCTTGATCCAACGGATGAATTCCGGATAGCGGCGTATGTCCTTGACCAGACCATACAGGTTCTCAGCCGAATGTGGGATCAAGATTTGTTCGCTCAGTCTTGGCACGCAGAGTCCAATTTCTCCTGCCGCGCCTTGCGCAAGCGCGCGAAGTCTTCGCCAGCATGATAGCTTGACCGGGTCAGCGGCGATGATGCGACCATCAGGAAACCCTTAGAGCGTGCGATCTCTTCATAGGCAGCAAACTCCTCCGGCGTCACGTATCGATCGACTGCGGCATGCTTTCTGGTCGGTTGCAAATACTGGCCAATTGTCAGGAAATCGATATCAGCCGAACGCATGTCATCCATCACCTGCATGACCTCCTGCTTGGTCTCTCCCAAACCAACCATCAGCCCTGATTTGGTGAACTGCGTTGGATCACGATCCTTGACCTTCTCTAGCAATCGCAGCGAGTGAAAATAACGCGCGCCGGGACGGATCGACAGGTAGAGACGCGGCACGGTCTCAAGATTATGATTGAACACGTCGGGTTTGGCGTCGATCACTTTGGCTTCCCAGCCATCTTTGCGCAGAAAGTCTGGAGTCAAAATTTCAATAGTCGTGCCGGGAGAGGATTTACGAATAGCGCGGATGGTATGGACAAAATGCATCGCCCCGCCATCTTCGAGATCATCGCGGTCAACAGATGTGATCACGACATGCTTCAAGCCCATTTCCGCGACGGCCAGACCAACCCGTCGGGGTTCATCAAGGTCCAGCGGCAAGGGCTTGCCAGTTGAGACGTTGCAGAACGAACAAGCGCGCGTGCAGGTGTCGCCCATGATCATCATCGTGGCGTGCTTCTTGTCCCAGCACTCACCGATGTTTGGGCACCCTGCCTCTTCGCAAACCGTAATCAGGTTCTTCTCTTTGACGATGGCCCGCGTGGTCGCGTAGCCCTTGCTGACAGGAGCTTTGACACGAATCCAATCTGGCTTGCGTAGCAACGGCGTATCCGGCCGATTGCGCTTTTCAGGGTGACGAAGCTTGAGTTTGTTGTCGATGATCGTGGCCATACCGTCTAAATGGCGCGAAATCGGCGGCGCTTCAAGCGTTGCGGCGACATGGCTCCTCTTCATTCTTGCTTAGATGCAAGGAAAGCCCTTGCCAGCCTCACTCAGTGTGACAGTTTGTTGCGAACACAACACAAGTCAGGCCATATACCGTTCATGACAGATCAAGTGATTCCAACTCCCCTTCCTTGGAAAGCCTCTACCGCCCATATCGATATATTCTCGGCAATCTTGAGAGCCTCACGAACTTTCGGAGCGAACAAGATCGCGATTATCGACGGCGATGAAACCGAGGTAACGTTCAAGACTGTTCTACGCGGATCATTTGCAATCGGCTCCGCGCTCGCCAAGCGTACCAGCAAGGGCGAAACAATGGGCATAATGCTGCCGACCGGAACTGGCGCTGTGGTTGCCTTCTGTGCCGTCCTGAATGCTGGGCGCTTGCCAGCAATGATGAACTTCTCGGCCGGGTCAGCCAATCTCAAGTCGGCCATGAAAGCAGCAAAAATTACTAAAATTGTCACGGCACACAAATTTGTCGCGCTCGGCAGTTTGGAACCGCTGATCGAAGAACTGTCCGACACCACTGAATTCATCTATCTTGAGGATGTTCGCGAAGCGCTAGGACTCAGAGACAAGATCGCCGGTGCTCTGGGGTCAATGTTCCCAGCTTTGTTTCATAAAAAGCAACATCATTCCAAACCAGGGGTCGTCTTGTTCACGTCGGGCACTGAGGGCGAACCCAAAGGCGTTGTGTTGTCACATCACAATATCATCGCGAATGTTGAGCAAGTCCGCTCTCGGATTGGCCTGTCACCTGAAAATGATAGCGTATTTAATCCGCTGCCAATGTTCCACTGCTTTGGCCTTACGGTTGGTGCATTGCTTCCACTGGTTGCAGGTGTGAAAGCGATTTTCCATCCAAGCCCGTTACAACCACGCGAAATCGCCTTGCGCATCGCGAAAACTCAATCAACTATTCTGCTCGCGACAGACACATTCATAAGCCAATATGCGCGGGCGGCGCGTGAAGGGCAGTTGGACTCGATTAGGCTGGCGGTTTGCGGCGCCGAACGGGTCAAAGACGAGACTCGCCAGATGGTGCGTCGCAAATTCAACATCGAAATTCTCGAGGGCTACGGCGCCACGGAAGCTGCACCGGTCGTCTCTGCCAACAGTGTCGAGCTGAATAAACCCGGAACGGTCGGCCGCTTGATGGATGATATGGAATACGACCTTGTCCCGGTTGAAGGCATTGAAGAGGGCGGCAAGCTCCGGATACGTGGCCCAAACATCATGTTGGGCTATATGCGATCCTCTGCACCGGGCGTGATTGAAGCCTTGAATGAGGGGTGGCACGATACCGGGGACATCGTGGTCATCGATGACGATGAGTGTATTCGCATAATGGGCCGAGTAAAACGGTTTGCCAAAATTGGCGGCGAGATGGTGTCACTCGCCGTGGTTGAGAACTGTGCAAGCGCAATCTGGCCTGACGATATGCACGCCGCAGCCGCTATTCCAGACCCGCGCAAAGGCGAGCAAGTTGTCTTGCTGAGCACAGCTAAGGACGCAAATAGAGCTGAACTTTTGGCGTGGGCCCAGTCACACGGCGTTTCAGAATTGTCCGTTCCAAGAAAAGTGTTTTTCGTCGACGAAATTCCAGTCTTGGGCACCGGAAAAGTCGATTATGGCGCCGTAGGTAAAATGGTTTCTACGCTCGTCGAGTAAGCAAGGCCTACGAAACGTTTGCCTTTTTTGAATGGGCAAGACTGCTGTCAGAGGGTGCGGGCATCGCAACAACGTTCCGCTCGTCGATAGAGTTACCCTCAGGCTTCAAGTCTATCAAATGACCTAAGCTTTCAATCGGTTGTGGGCGACTAATCATGTAGCCTTGCAACTCTTCACAGCCATGTTCGCGGAGGAATTCGCCTTGGCCGGGCGTCTCAACGCCTTCGCCGGTACACCGCATCCCCATCGCTTTTGCCAGTTGTAGCGTGGCAATGGTAATTGCGCGACTATCTTCGCAGGTTTCCAGGTCTTCCGTGAAGCTTTTGTCGATCTTCAGCTTGTCGAACGGGAACTTGCGCAAATAACTCAACGACGAGAACCCGGTTCCAAAATCATCCAAGGCAATCCGCAGCCCTAAATCTTTCAAGCTTGCGAGCCGTTGCATCGTAAACTCGGTGTCGGAAATCATCACCGATTCCGTGATCTCGAGTTCCAATCGGTTCGGGTCTATTCCATTCGTCGCTAGCGCATTTACGATGGTTGGAATGAGATTCTCGCTATGAAGTTGAAGTGGCGATATGTTTATCGCGATCCGCACATGATCGGGCAGACGTCGCGCTTCGCTAAGTGCTTGACGTATGACCCAGTCACCCAGCTGCGTGATGACGCCGCTATCTTCTGCGAATTTAATGAATGTGTCGGGTGATAGAAGCCCCTTTGTTGGGTGCTGCCAGCGCAGCAAGGTTTCGCAACCGACAACGGCGTGGGTTTTTGAATCCACGATTGGTTGAAAAAACACCCTCAACTCATTGCGCTCAATTGCGTTGTTCAGATCGACTTCCAATTCGCGCATGGCTTTAGATTTATCTTCCAGTAATTGGTCGTACAAGGCCCATGAGCCTTTCTGATGCTCTTTGGCTTTGTATAGAGCGAGATCAGCGTGCTTGAGCACATTCTTGACATCAAAGCCTGCGCCGCTGATGATTCGAACTCCGATTGAAGCGCGACAAAGCACAGTTGATCCCCAGATTTCGTAAGGCTCTGCCAGCTTTGCACACAGGCCGAACAACCGGCTCTTCAGTTCATAGTAGCTGTTGCTCCGGCACAGGATGGCAAACTCGTCGCCACTTATGCGTGCCAGCGTAGCTTCATCTCCTGCACACTTGCGTAACCGTTCGGCGACGTGACGAAGCACTTCATCGCCAGACTGATGCCCCAATGTGTCATTGACCCATTTGAAATTGTCCAGATCAAGCCAGATAAGAGCATAATCTGTGGTCCATTCTTCAGTGCTTGAAGAAAGTTCATTCAAGCGCTCTGTAAAAGTATTCCGGTTGGGAAGCCCAGTTAGAGTATCATAATGCGCCATGAAGGCGATGCGGTCTTCGCTGAGCTTCGATTGGGTTATGTCAGATGAAACACCGCGATACCCTTGGAACACACCCTTGCTGTATAAGGGCTTGCCAGTCACTGACCACCAGAGATCGGGATCCGTGCCAACCTTGATGACAACATCCCTGAAAGGCCGCTGAGCCTGAATGGCCAGCGTCATCTCATTGCTCTGAGCCTGCTCACAAGAGATGTCTACGAGCGGTCGCCCTTCAACAATCAAGTCGCTAACGGCTGCGCTTCGCACCATATCGTCAGGTAAGGCTGAAAACTTGCCGTCAGCATCAATCTGCCAAAGACAATCTGACGTGCTTTCTTCAAAATCACGCAAGAGCAGCCCAATCACTTCGGTCTGGTCTTCAAGGGCGGCTTTGTCGATATGCTGCTGCGCGAACTGTGTGTAAGCAAGACGAGATGCGAAATATAACAGGCCTGCGGACGCCAGAACCACGATCACCAACAGGTTGGTTCTCGGGTCTTGCTGAAACTGAAGTCCAATTAGAATGCCTAACACGATAGGCAGGACCAGCCCCATCGCCGCCTCTGGAACGCGCCCGATCAAAAGCACTGCGCCAAACATCATGCCCATAAGCAGCATCGCGACGGCTGTTACGCCAATACTGTCACCAAAAGGAAATACAATCAGCGGAACAAGCGCCCATAAGATACCAACAATTGTCGATCCTCTGGTGAACCCGTCGAGGGCTTCAGCTTGATTTGGTGTTTGTTTTTTGGATTTGGAGTACACGTTCGCGAAGATGATATAGGCATGCACGGCAAACATCAGCCCGCCCCATGCTGTAATAATGCGAGACAGATCCGTGCTCCAAAACGCGACCACCAAAACCGAGACATTGAGTAGGCTAGCCAAATTCATCACATTGGCCGTATCTGAAATGGCATTGTGTTGAGCAACGCGCAAGCGCAGGGCTTGTTCGCGGGTCATTTCTACGGCGCGAACCAGTGTAGAGACGCTCAATTCTCGTCTTATCTTGCCAACCATTTGGTTCGCCATGCCCGGTCCTCATAATGCCTTGTCGGCTGATTACGCAGAACATAGACTCAAAGACATGAATAACGGGGCAGACTGATCTATCAAATTTCATCGAATTAGGTCAGTTAGATCAATTCACTAGAGCGAACCAAAGCGAATAAATGATGTCAGACAATCCGCTAATCATGGCCCTAGATCAGGGCACAACATCCAGTCGGACGCTGATCTTTGACAAGACGGGCACCATTGTCGCCTCGGCGCAGCAGGAATTTGCGCAACATTTCCCAGCGGATGGGTGGGTCGAGCATGACCCGATTGATATCTGGGAAACCATCAAAACTACGGCCCAAACCGCCTTGAATGAGGCTGAAACGGATAAGCGTGGGACTGTTACTGCGATTGGGATTACCAATCAGCGTGAAACCGTCATCATCTGGGATCGTGAAACCGGCATGCCCATCGCCAACGCTCTGGTTTGGCAAGACCGAAGAACCTCTGATATCTGCCAGAAACTCGTCGCTGCAGGCCATGAGCCGATGATCACGTCCCGGACCGGGCTTTTGCTTGATCCCTACTTCTCCGCAACCAAGATTGCGTGGCTTCTCGACAACATAGATGGCGTACGTGAACGGGCTGAGCGAGGTGATCTTGCGTTCGGTACGGTCGATACATTCTTGCTATGGAAGCTAACCGCTGGACGCTCCCATATTACTGACGAAACCAATGCCTCACGAACCAGCCTGTTTAATATCCATACCGGCGAGTGGGACACGGATCTGCTCAACCTGTTCAATGTTCCCGCTTCCCTATTGCCTGATGTTTTGCCAAGTGCAGCGGACTTTGGTGAAACTGATCCTGCCGTGTTCGGCCGTGTCATTCCAATCTGCGCCATGGCCGGTGACCAACAGGCCGCTGCATTTGGCCAAGGTTGCACCAAGCCCGGAATGGCGAAAGTCACCTATGGCACGGGTTGCTTCGTTCTGATGAACACGGGCCACACGGCTATCCAATCTGATAATCGTTTGCTGACAACCCGTGCTTGCCGCGCGAGCGGTGACCCGGTCTTTGCCTTAGAGGGCTCGATATTCATCGCCGGCGCGGTGGCGCAATGGCTGCGCGATGAGCTTAAGATTATCGACCAGAGCCCCGATAGCGAGAAGATCGCCTCGTCACTCGACGGCAATAATGGCGTCTACTTGGTGCCCGCCTTTACCGGACTAGGCGCGCCGTATTGGGATAGCGAAGCGCGCGGCGCGATCTATGGCTTAACCCGCCAATCTGGACGCGCCGAAATTGTGCGTGCAGCCCTTGAAGCCGTCGCCTACCAAACGCACGATCTGTTCTCTGCATTGGCCGCTGACGGCGTTGACGCCGGTATTGTCCGCGCCGATGGCGGTATGTCGCTGAATAATTGGTTGATGCAATTTGTGTCTGATATTGCCGACGTCAAATTGGAGCGCCCAGAGAATGTCGAGACCACTGCGCTCGGCGCGGCGTGCTTAGCTGGATTGCAAGCCGGGATATGGACCGATGAAAGTGAGCTGACCGCGCTGCCCGGAGCATACACTCAGTTCACGCCTGACATGCCACCCGAGCACCGCGCCGGTCTCCTGCGCGAATGGGATATCGCGGTGAAGACAACCCGATACCGCGCACGGCTCCAGAGCGGCAATGCCTAAGCGTCTAGCGCCAAATCAACCGCCCACCCATCATACGCAGGCTCGACCCCATCAGGCAGCTCCGAGCATAGCGTCGCATAGTCGAAATCGACGTGCAGATTGGTCAAGACAGCCCGTTTCGGCTTCAGTTGCAATATCCATCCAAGCGCCTTCTCAAGATGCGCATGCGACGGGTGCGGCGTGTAGCGCAGGGCATCCAAAATAAGGACGTCTAGGTCCAACAGCCGCTCTAAAGTGGCATCGGGCAAGCCATTGAGATCGTTACAGTAAGCAAGCGACCCAATTCTAAAGCCTAGTGATGGAATGCGGCCATGTTGCTGCAGCAAAGGCTCAAATGACACGTCTCCGCCCTGCCCGTTCAGTTCGAACGTCTTATACGGCGTGATATCATCCTTCAGGTTCAATATCGCCGGATAACCGCCAGCGCCTTCAAAGCAATATCGAAATTTTGGAACCAAAGTGCCCCGTGTCGGACTGTCCATATAGGTATCAATTTGGCGGCGATGCCGGATCGCGAGGGCGCGGACATCATCAATTCCGTGCGTTTGATCCGCATGGTCGTGCGTGAATACAATCGCATCGAGATGCTGCACATTGACGCCGAGCAATTGCTCGCGCAAATCCGGCGAGGTATCGATCAGGATACGGGTCAATTCATCTGGGGCCTCAGCATCATAGACATCTGCCAGCGCTGAACACCGCATGCGGCGGTTCTTGGGCTCAGCAGGATCGCAAGCGCCCCAGTCATTACCAATCCGCGGTACGCCGCCCGATGACCCTGTCCCAAGCAAAGTGAATCGAAGGCGCTTCATGTGACTTTCCGAAATAGCTGCAACGCGTTGGTTTCACACGTGTCGGCGATTATTTCACGGGTTGTGCCATGCAGTTCAGCCAAAGCGTCGGCAACATATGGTAAATAACTCGGCTCATTACGCCGCCCGCGATACGGCACAGGCGCCAAATATGGGCAATCCGTCTCAAGGATTACACGATCCAAAGGCACGGCCTCAATCACTTCGCGAACCGCCTTGGCGCTCTTGAACGACAAGATACCGGAGACAGACACAAAAGCCCCTAGTGCCAATCCACGCGCGGCCAGATCTGCACCGCCAGTGTAACAGTGCAACAAAATCGAAAATGCACCTGCCTTGGTTTCATCTTCAAGAACGTCCGCTGTCAGATCATCAGCCTCACGCGTATGCACAATCACCGGCAATCCAGTTTCGCGCGCGGCTGTGATATGTGTGCGAAAACTAGTCTCCTGCTCGTCTACCGGGCTGTGATTATAGTGCAGGTCCAGCCCGGTTTCGCCAATCGCAACAACTTTTGGATCACTCGCCAGGTCGACCAACTCAGCCGCAGTCGTATTTGGAAAAGACTTGGCGTGGTGCGGGTGGGTGCCAACGCTGCACCAGATGTCGTCATGCGCGTCGGCAATTGCTTTGACTCGCTCGAAACTGTCCAGACGCTCACAGATCGCCAGCATGCGATTGACACCTGCAGCCCTTGCACGATGCAGAACCTCGCTCAGATCATCGCTATACGCTTCGGCGTGGAGGTTGACATGAGTATCGAACATTATGCGTCTATGGGCAGCGTTTTCACACCGTCCTGCAAGACCGCCAGAAGTTTTGTCGCGGTCTGAAGCGGCGTCAGATTAAGCTCTGTCGCCGTGGCCCGCACCTCATGCAACGTCAACCATGTCCGTCCTAAAGCCGGGTTGTCTTCGGCGCGCGCGGCCGTCCAGGCTAGTAAAGTATCCGTATAAGCCGCCAGTGACCCACTATCGACACTCGCGGCCTTCAGAGCTTGGGCGAAAATGCCGGACTCAGGCTTACGGATCGAACTCAACATGGTGCGCGCCGCCTGAACAGCCGCTGCACCGCCGGACTCTTTCAACGCCAAGCCATAACCCGGGCGCCCATGTGCCAAGGAAGCAACCAATTTGTCCTCAACGCCGATTAGGCTCAACACCTGCCCCGTCTCATCATCTGATAAGGTATTTAAGCGCAAGACCTGACAGCGCGAGCGAATAGTTGGCAGTAAGGGTTTGGTGCCGTGCGAAACTAGGAATAAGATCGCATTCTGAGGTGGTTCCTCAAGCGTCTTCAACAAGGCATTCAGACCCGACACATTGGTTTCGTCGAGCGCATCAATCACCCCAACTCGCCAACCCGCCAAGGCGGGCCGCAATGCGAAGAACTTGTTCAGATCGCGGATTTGGTCGACGGTAATATCCTGCCGCAACTTGCCTTTGTCATTCAACCCACGTGCCACCCATTTCAAGTCAGGATGACTGCCCGAAATAACCTTCTGCATAACGCTATCTTCTGCAGGGGCATCGACTGTTTCGGCCCCCAACATCAAGGCTGCCAGCCGCTTTGCAAACAGCGCTTTGCCGACCCCAGAGGGGCCTTGCAATATCCAGCCATGATGCAGCCGTCCCGATTGCTGCGCCGCGAGAAATCGCACCTGCGCCAACTTGTGACCGATCATTGGAAGCGCCGCACTCATGCGGCTAACAATCGTTTATCGAGCGCTTCCAATGCCTGCGCAAGGATGTCGGCTGGCTCTTGCAAAGCGCTTAACACAACGCAGCGCTCTGGCTCCGCTGCAGCGATGTCCAGAAAGGCTTGTCGCACTTTTTGATGAAAAGCCGCGCCCTTCGCTTCAAAGGCATCAACGATTCCGCGGCTCTTACGTCTACCCAGAAGATCAACCGGGTCAGCATCAAGCATCAGAGTAAGATCGGGCATAGTCTCACCAACCACAGCTTTCTCAAACAATCTAAGCACGGCTTGAGAGACCCCCTCAATGCTCTGATAAGCACGGGTTGAGTCGGCAAAACGATCACACAGAACCCATGCCCCGCTTGCCAGAGCTGGCCGAATTTGATGTTCTAGATGATCTTGCCGCGCGGCGTTCATCAGCAGAGCATGCGCAAGCGGGCTCCATTCCGTATCTCCCGGCGGGTGTAGCGCCAGCGAGCGAACGGCTTCGGCCAAAGGTGTGCCGCCCGGTTCGCGCGTCTTGATGCACTCAATCCCGCGCTTACACAAAGCGGTAGCTAGTCCGGTGATCAGGGTAGACTTCCCCGTCCCCTCCCCACCTTCAAGTGTAATGAACTTGCCAGGTTGCATGTTCAGCCTTCGCCATTTCCAAGCTTGCGGCTCAGGCCCTCGATCGCTCGTCCCACAAAGCCAAGTTTCTCAACCGTTTCAGTCGCCTTTAGAGGAACAATGATCGGTTCTTTTCCATCAAGCGACACAACCAGATTTGCGACAATGTCGCCCTCGGCAATCGGGGCTTTCAAGGGGCCGGTATAGACAATTTCTGAGCGACCTTTGGCGAAGGCGCGCTTGTGCGCTGTCACCCTAAAATCCTCGGTCATTGCTACTCCAACGGTCCGCGAGCTACCCAACCACACATCCAATTCAGCTATACGCTTGTCGTCGACAGCAACAGTACGCGTCTCAAAGGCGGTAAAGGCGAGCCGCATCATACGCTCTGCTTCCAGCGCCCGCGCGCGGCTGCTTGGCATGCCATTGATCACAATAATCCGTCTCTGGCCGCCACGCTGCGCAGTAGCGGTCAGGCCATAGCCAGATATATCCAGATGACCGGTCTTGAGCCCATCAACGCCGTCGACTTTCCCAAGCAGTGGATTGCGATTGGTTTGGCGGATGCCATTCCATGTCATCTCAAGTTCGGAATAGAAACGATAATATTCCGGGAATTTACGGATTTCCGACTGCGCCAACCTAGCCAGATCAATCGGCGAAATACGGTGCCCTTCGGCGTCCAGTCCACTGGCATTTTTAAAGGTTGCACTGGTCAGCCCCATATCCTGCGCAAGCTCTGTCATTTCACGGGCAAAGGCTTCCTCGGATCCAGCAAGCCCCTCGGCCAGCACGATGCAGGCATCATTGCCGGACAGGATGATCACTCCGCGCAGCAAGTCTTCGACAGTTGGAGTCTCGCCAATCTTCAGCCCCATCGTCGATCCACCTGTCGACCAGCCACCCTTGCGCCAAGCGTTCTCGCTAACGGTAAAAGTATCATCAATCTTGATTTCGCCGCGCTTCAAACGATCGAAAACCACATGCGCCGTCATGATCTTGGTCATTGAGGCGGGGATCATCAGGTCATTGCCATTCTTGGCGTACAAGACATCGCCTGTCTCATAATCTAGAATAACCGCATATTCTGCTTCAGTTTCAATCAGTTGCGCAATTGCCAACACGGGCAACATCAGTGCAATCGTCGTTGCAATTAAAGCTTTGATCCAAGCCATTCTGAACTCCTTTGCCAATACGAAAACCGGCCCATCTTCCTGTACTGGAAAAAGGGCCGGTTTGGGGCAAAGGTCAATCTTTGTCAGGCGGTAACTGGCTTATTGCACAACAATAAGGCCGTCGGTAATTCCAGACTGGCGAAGGTGCGCCCGGTAAACTTCGGCCTGCTGCCGCGTTTGAAAAGGGCCAATCATGACGCGGAAATAGTCTGCGTTTCTAACCCGTGCTTCTTGTATCTCAACTGGCAGTTGGCGGCCCAGTGCACTGGTCAAGCGCTGAGCATTACCAATATCAGCAAATGAGCCAGCCTGAATGAAGACATTACCAAGAGCGACTTTAACTGGGGCCGGCCGCATGGTTTGAACCGGGTCAGCCACACCTAGATTAGGCTGCGTGTATTCAACAGTTTGAACGGGCGCGGCCACAAACGGTGCGAGCGCTTCTTCTTGTACTGCGCGCGAGGCGGCAATCTGAGGCACTTGCTTGACCGGCGCGGGGCCAAGATAACGCACGCGAACATTCGCCGTTTGGCTGCCATGTATGCCAAGCATATCTGCAGCACGTTCCGACAGGTCCATGATCCGGCCACCCGCGAACGGCCCGCGATCATTGACGCGCACGACAATCTCGCGGCCATTACTCTGATTGATCACTTGCACGAGGCTCGGCAGTGGCAAAGTTGGGTGCGCAGCCGTCATCGCTGAGCCATCAAAAATCTCGCCATTCGCAGTCGGCCGACCCTCAAACCCGTCAGCATAGACACCGGCTTTACCGGTTTCTTCCGACATGGTTGCGTCTTGGTTTGCATTGACACGTGACAATGTCAGCGGACGTCCGACCGGCTGAGCTACAGCTGGCGTCGTTGCCGTCACACGGATCGGTTGCGGTGCTGCAAAAGAACGCTGATCAGCAACACGAGCCGCCGCAGCGCGGGCATCAAATCCACCCGATGTAATCGCTGGATCCTTACTATACATTGGTTCCGGCATGACAGGCTCAGGCAACGCCGCATATTGGCGGGCTTGTTGTCTGCCAATAGCTGCCGTTGAAGACGAGAACGCCATCGGCGCATCAGTCACCTGCGCTGCACGTGGCCCTTGATCGCCATAATAGACATCCGGCTGATCCGGGTAACGAAACTCAAGACGCTTTGATTTTGGATTGGCCTGCACCGCAGCAGATGGTGCTCTTACAGTTGTAGAAGGCTGGGTCTGATAAGTCTGGGTCGCTGGCGCGCCAGACTGCTCACCAAATACAATCGGTGCGGCGTTTTGGCGGTCGGCATTTGCCGTGCCAGTAAACAACAAAGCGGATGCACTGGCACTAGCCAGAGCGAGCAACATGGTACGGGTAAAACGAACAGTCATCTTCAACCTCATTCTGCGGTTCCTGTCCCCGTACATTCAGTCCGGGGTGATCGAGCGTTTAGCTCTTTCCTCCCCAACCGTTTACCATAGCAAGCTGCATGTATGGTGAATGCGGACAGATAGTTTCCCCGTTTTCGTGAACTTCGAATTAACCATACAGAGGCGCAAACCGGGCAATTTCATGACGGGGCTTGCATTCTGATGCAGACTGTAAGAAACGGTTCGCTCCCGCGGAGGGATGGCAGAGTGGTTGAATGCACTAGTCTTGAAAACTAGCGAGCGTGCAAGCGTTCCCGGGGTTCGAATCCCCGTCCCTCCGCCACTGATTTTCAGTAGCCACTCCCTGTTTTACAGCTATAAAAATCAAAACGGGAGCACGCGATGACAAATCACCAGCATACAATCACCAAGATGGACCTTCGAACGACACAATGGTCCGATTCTGAAACACCGCCTTTGGCTGCAGGTGACGTTCGGCTATCCATCGACGCCTTTGCGCTGACCGCCAATAATGTCACTTACGCAGCGTTTGGCGGCCCGCCGATGAATTATTGGAACTTCTTTCCGACAACCGACGCCGCGCAGGGCCGCGTCCCGGTTTGGGGCTTTGCCACGATTGCGGACTCAACTGTAGACGGCATCACTGTCGGCAAGCGCGTCTATGGCTATTTCCCGATCTCTGAAACCCTCGACGTCACCC
>Ga0256847_1001142_pt1 | contig 14239 bp, 12 predicted proteins | sample TeddybearmetaG_FD_189099 | JGI IMG/M metagenome (GOLD analysis project Ga0256847, IMG submission 189099) | Hydrothermal vent microbial communities from East Pacific Rise, Pacific Ocean - Teddybear | ecosystem: Environmental > Aquatic > Marine > Hydrothermal vents | place: Pacific Ocean: East... | reverse complement strand
GCTCACGTACTTTATTTATAACGCTTATTGCTAAGCGTTTAGTATACTTCAATAATTATACCATAGGTACTTTTAAATTACTATGTTCATTTTCTTTACCTGTCCAACTCTTCGATTGTACTTCGACTGCGCTCAGTATGACATCTCTAAGCGGAAAGAAAAGAAGCTTTTATGTAGTAGTTTTATGGATTAATCTGAAAGACTAAACCTATAAATAATTTTACCAATTTGTTTTGTAGGGGCTTTATCGTCGCTATTAAAACGAGTCGCCAAGGCAGCTCTTTTTGCAGGCTCTAATAAACATCTAGAATTATTGGTAGTTCCACGAACACCAGGCGTTGCGCTAATAACTTTTCCGTTTCGGTTTACTTCGATACTAACAACTACGATTCCTGCTTCGTTGCAATCTTGTATAAAAATTTCTTTGTTAAGGGCTTTTCTACCACCTAAAAGGTAGTTACCATCACCATCGATTCCTTTTCCGGTTCCGTAATAGTTTGTAGCATTTGGATCGCCGTTAGGGTCACCTTTATCTCCATTGGTATCGTCATCGCCTTCGCCGCCAGTTTCGGTGCCGTCGCTATTCGGACCGTTTATTAAATTAGACAAGGCATTTGTTGTAGACTCGTCGGGTTGGGGATCTGGAATTTTTTCTTCTTCTACAGGTTTATCTTCGGTAGTAACTGTTTCTTCTTTTGGATTTTCTTCTTTTTCGATTACAGGCGCATCATCATTTTCTTGAGTAATAACCTCTTCTTCTATTTCGGATTCGGGTTGGGTTGTAGTTTCGGTAGTAGTTTCTTTTGGTGCCGACTTAATAGCTTCAGTGGGCTGAATGTCGCCACTACCAGTATCGAGTGTACCAAAGTTTACAGCAATTCCGTTTTCGATTGGTGGATCGAAATAGGGTAATCCGCCCACAAAAAATAATAGTAATAATAGTATCACATGTAATATAACAGTGATAGTCATACTTTTTCTTTTATGCTCTGTATCTATTAAACTCATATTACTTTTTTTTTTGCGTTAAGGATAGTAGCGACATACCCTAAAGTAGTGCAACTCACTTTAGGGATTTAGCGAATAGCCTGACCCTTTAGAGCATACGTAAAAAAGGGTAACGCCCAAATAAATTTAATTAGGCCTTACTGCCAACACTACTTTATATCCATTTTTATTTGCAATATCCATTACGAATACGGCATCTTCAATTGGCACACCTTCTTCGGCACGTAAAATAACCGTTGGTTCGTCTTGTCCTGCCAATATCGTTTTAAGCTCTTTCGCGATATTAAATTCGCTTACACGTTCTTTATTTACATAATACGCACCATCTTTGGTAATACTTACAGATGCATTTTGCTGATGGGTTGTTTTTCCTTTTGCCTTCGGAAGGATAAGGTCTAAAGCATCGGGTGTAATGGCTGGTGATGTTAATAGGAAAAAAACTAATAACAGAAACACGATGTCGGTCATAGACGACATGCTAAACTCGGGGCTCACTTTATTTCTACCTCGGAAATTCATATTATGCAGGTTCGTTTAAAAGATCTAGAAAATCGACTGCATTGGCTTCCATTTGATGCACCACTTTATCGGTTCGCACAACAATATGATTATAACCCATGTAGGCAATAATACCAACGATTAGTCCAGCAACTGTGGTTGTCATTGCTGTATAAATACCTTCGGCAAGGGTACCCATTTCTGCCTGCCCGCTACTTGTTGCAAGCGTATGAAATGCTAGCACCATTCCGATTACCGTACCAAGAAACCCAATCATAGGGCCCGCTCCTGCAATAGTTGCGAGAACACTTACGTTTTTTTCGAGTTTATAAACTTCGAGTTTTCCGGCATTTTCGATGGCTGTATTAATATCTTCTAAGGGACTTCCGATTCGTGAAATACCTTTTTGTGTAAGTCGCGATACGGGTGTGTTTTGTTGCGCACAAACCATTTTTGCGGCTTCAAGATTACTACTAGCAATATGATCTCGAATTTGATTCATGAAATTACCATCAATTTTTGAAGCAGATTTAATTGCGAAAAGTCGTTCGAAATAAATATAGATTGCAACAAATAAAAGAACAAATAGAACCGCTATAATAATTTGTCCGGCCAATCCGCCATCCATCAATAAATCCATTATGGAAAGGGTTTTTTCTTCGGAAAGGGGATCAAGATTTTCCAAAAGTTCTTTTGCTTCATCTTGAATAAGGAAATTCATCATAAAATAAGTAGTTTTTTGTAAAACGAAGATAGCTTGTTTAAATTGTATTTAAAGTTAATTTAACTTTGGTTTGGGAAACTAAAAATTAATAGACACTAGCTTCTCTCGAAGCTTCGAGGCTTTCATAAAACAACATTGAAATCATTCGTACCTGAGTGATTCTCGAAGAGAATTTTATCGAAGGGAATGAAACTTTTATTTTCACTTTCCTATCCCGTGTCTCGGAACACTCGGAGGCCGTTAAAAAAATAAACTGTACTCTAAGCGCCAGCCCGAAAGGTTCATTCTGGCGTGTAGTCGAAGGGCACAAAACTTATAATAATCTCAATTAGGCAGCAAATAAAACTCTTTCGAACAATAAAAATACTGCAGCTCCAGCAAGGAAACCGATAAGAGCTAGCCATGCTATTTTCTTTAAATACCAAATAAAATCGATACGCTCCATTCCCATTGCAGCAACACCTGCAGCAGAACCAATAATTAACATACTTCCACCTGTTCCTGCCGAATAAGCTATAAAGTGCCATAAGGTAGTATCGGTTGGCATATCGTACATTCCCATTGAGGCTGCAACTAGCGGCACGTTATCGATAACAGCAGAAAAACCACCTAACATAATTACAACCACATCTTCGCTGGGGATTGCCGACTGTAATGCTTCGGCTAAATAGCGAAGGGTACCAACTTCTTCCCCGTTTACAACACCATAAACAAGGCTTTCTAGTCCGGCCACTGCCATTAAAATACCTAAGAAAAAGAGGATACTAGATATTTCGATACGAGATAGTGCTTTGTGAGCCGAATATAAATGTCTACGTTCATCTGTAAAATCTTCTTCGGGGTGAATGTATTCGGAAACTAGCCATACAACCCCTAGGGCAAACATCATTCCTATATATGGCGGTAAATGTGTTAGTGTTTTAAATACAGGCACCGAAACAATCATACCCAAACCTAAGAATAGCATGGTTTTACTACTTAATAATCGTCTAGCTACTCCATCATCTTCATGTTCTTCAACTTCAATATTTCCACGAAAAGCCTTGAGATAACTGGCAACAAAAAACGGAACAATAAAACAGATAATAGAAGGTATCACGACTGTTTTTACTAATCCCATCGCAGTTACCTTATTAGCAATCCACAACATGGTTGTAGTAACATCTCCAATAGGCGACCAAGCTCCTCCTGCATTTGCTGCAATTACAACCATACCAGCAAACCAAAGGCGTTCTTCACGATTTGTAATTAATTTTCGTAAAAGCGTTATCAATACAATTGTTGCTGTAAGATTATCGATTATTGCTGAAAGTATAAAGGCAAGAATCCCTAATATCCAAAGCAGTTTTCTTTTACTTTTTGTTCTTACTGCGTTTTTTAAAATTTCGAAACCACGGTGTAAATCGATTATTTCAACTATGGTCATTGCACCAATAAGAAATATTAAAATCTCTGAAGTTTTCCCTAAATGATGAAGAAGCACATTTTTAAAGCCTTCTTCGGAAGCGTGGTCTCCTTCAATAAACTTAAATACATTATCATGCCCATCGACTACATTAAACCATCCTTTTGTATACCCAACAGCTAAAACAGCCCATATTAATGCAGACATAATTAATGCTGGTACAGTTTTATCTAATTTTAATGGATGCTCAAGAGTTATAGAAAGGTATCCAATAACAAAAATTAATATTATAATCGATTCCATAAAATGGGTTGTTTAAGGTTAAACTAGTTGTGATAATGCAATTTCGAAAGCTGTTTTACTTATAGCTGTTTTAGAGCGGTGATGTTCAAAAGTGTTTTTTAAGGCTTCTCTAATTATTGATGAGGTATCATCAAAAATGGCTTCATCGGTCATTTGTACTTTTCGCTCCATGAAATAGGCAAACACGCGTGCCATTCCGCAGTTACTAATAAAATCTGGTATTAAACTTATTCGTTCATCGGTGTATTCCATGATAGGTCCGAAGAATATTTCTTTATCGGCAAAGGGCACATTTGCACCACAACTAATTACTTCCAGTCCAGTATCAATTAATGTCGAAATTTGTTCTTTAGTAATTAATCGTGAAGCAGCACAAGGAGCAAAAATTTCTGCATGAAGTGACCAAATTCGTTGATTCATTTCTTCAAAAGGAATCATATTATCTGCAATAAGTGTATTTCCTTTTTTTAGGTCGAAGAAGTGTTTAATTTCTTCAAAAGTAAATCCTTCTTCATTTATTACGCCACCTGCTCTATCTATAATTCCAACAATTTTAGCGCCCATTTGCGCAAGGTAATAAGTAGCAGCGGCTCCAACATTTCCAAAACCTTGAACAATTGCTCTTTTTCCAACTACGCTTCCACCATAAATATCATAATAATGCTTAACAGCTTCTGCAACACCGTAGCCAGTAATCATATCGGCAACTGTATATTTTCTAGAGACATCTGGCGAAAAACTTGTATTTTCTATTACTTTAATTACACCTTGGCGTAACTGCCCAATACGGTTAATTTTATCGGCTTCTGTTGGGGTAAAATGTCCGTTAAAAACGCCTTCTTGCGGATGCCAAACTCCACTCGCTTCGGTAATTGGAATTACTTCATGAATTTCATCTACATTTAAATCGCCTCCAGTACCGTAATATGATTTTAATAAAGGAGAAACTGCTTTATACCAACGTTCTAAAACACCTCTTTTTCGAGGGTCATGCGGATCGAAATTAATACCCGATTTTGCGCCTCCTATTGCTGGTCCAGATACGGTAAATTTCACTTCCATTGTTTTGGCAAGTGATAATACTTCATTCATATCCAATCCTTTTCGCATTCGTGTTCCACCGCCTGCTGCACCACCTCGTAAAGAGTTAATTACAGTCCATCCTTCGGCTTCTGTTTCGGGGTCTTTCCAATTAAATACAATCTCGGGTTCTTTATTTTCGTACTTGCTAAGTAATTCTTTCATATAAATTTTTGTAGAAACACAAATATAAAAAACTTAAAAAGGCTAGAGATTGTTTTTTGCAAATATTTACGGAAGAAATATAATTCCAGATGAATGATTCCTTTTTGCACCCGTAACACTTGCCAAACAATTAATTTCTTTACGTAGTTTTAAAACACCAAGAAGTCCGAACACTAAGGCCTCCTTATAATCAATTAATATTGAAGATGCATTTATAATATGGAGTTTTTTATAAAACTGAATGCGTGATATTAAAAATATATTATAGGCTCCTCCTCCTGTAATTAAAACAGACGCGTTTATACTAATTTGCTTTGCAATTTGAAACGCAATATGTTCGGTTACAGTTCGAAGTTTATCTTCAATTGAAGTCGGTGATGCTTCCAAAATTGGGAAAACATATTCTTTCACCCATTCAAGTCCAAGAGATTTTGGAGGGTTTTCGTTATAATATTTTAATTCATTTAATTTTGTTTCAAGTTCTTTATCGAGTTTTCCGTTTTTGGCTAAGTTTCCGCAGTCGTCGTATAGAAATCCTAATTTTTCAGCTAAATAATTAAGCACAATATTCACTTCACAAATATCATATGCGATTCGTTTTCCATTTACTTCCGAAGAAATATTCGCAAATCCGCCTAAATTTAAACAACAATCAAAATCGTTAAAAAGTAGTCTGTCACCAATTGGCACCAACGGGGCGCCCTGACCACCTAGCGCAACATCCTGTACTCTAAAATCACAAACTACTCGTTGATTAATTAAGTTCGCTAGTTTTGGTAAATTACCTATTTGAAGCGTGATACTTTCATCGGGTTTATGCAAAATTGTATGTCCGTGACTACAAACCGCATCCAAATTTGTAAGCGCGTGTTTTTGTATAAATGAATTTATAACCTTAGCTAAATAGTGTGTATAATTTTCATTAAGTATAGTTAGCTCTTCTTCAGAAAAAGAGATTGCTTCCTTCAACTTATTTTTCCATATACTAGGATACGCAATGGTTTCACCTTTTAAAATTTTAAAAGTCCATTTATTATCAGGGGAAATATGAAATTGTAATTGAGTTAGATCGATTCCATCTAATGAGGTGCCAGACATGACACCAATAATATTGTAGTTATTTTTATTCAAGAAATTTTAATAAAAAATAAAGATACTATTCAATATTTTATAAACATAAAAATACTAGAACCAAGTTTCAAAAATAAAATTTAAACGGTATCTTTGCCACAATTAAATTAGAAATACTTAATACATTTTTTCTATGGATTTTAACTTTACCGAAGAACATGAAATGATACGCGAAGCAGCTCGCGATTTTGCGAAAATGGAGCTCCTTCCAGGTGTAATTGAACGCGATACAAAGCAAGAATTTCCAGCGGCTCAAGTAAAAATGATGGGCGAACTTGGGTTTTTGGGTATGATGGTTGATCCTAAATATGGCGGTGGCGGAATGGATGCTATGTCTTATGTAATTGCAATGGAAGAAATTTCAAAAGTCGATGCTTCAGCATCGGTTGTAATGTCAGTAAACAACTCGCTTGTTTGCTACGGAATTGAAAAATATGCTTCCGAAGAACAAAAAGAAAAATACCTTACAAAACTAGCAACAGGCAAAAAATTAGGCGCCTTTTGTTTAAGTGAACCAGAAGCCGGAAGTGATGCAACTTCGCAAAAAACAACTGCCATCGACAAAGGTGATCACTATATAATTAACGGTACAAAAAACTGGATTACCAATGGTGGAAACGCAGATTATTACTTAGTATTTGCCCAAACAGACAGAGAAAAAAAACATCACGGTATTAACGTATTTATTGTCGAAAAAGGCTTGGAAGGTTTTGAAATCGGACCCAAAGAAGACAAACTCGGAATTAGAGGAAGCGACACACATTCATTAATTTTTAACGATGTAAAAGTTTCTAAGGAAAATAGAATTGGCGAAGATGGTTTCGGTTTTAAATTTGCTATGAAAACGCTAAGTGGCGGACGCATCGGAATTGCGGCTCAAGCCCTTGGAATTGCAGGAGGCGCCTACGACCTTGCCCGCGAATATTCGAAAGTTCGCAAGTCGTTTGGTACCGAAATTTGCAACCATCAAGCAATCGCTTTTAAACTAGCCGATATGCACACCAATATAGAAGCATCGCGACTTCTAGTAATGAAAGCTGCTTGGGAAAAAGACAATGGCATTAACTACGATATGAGTAGTGCAATGGCGAAGGTTTTTGCTTCACAAACTGCGATGGATGTCTCGGTTGAGGCTGTACAAATTCATGGTGGTAATGGCTATGTAAAAGAGTATCACGTCGAGCGAATGATGCGTGATGCCAAGATTACTCAAATTTATGAAGGCACAAGCGAAATTCAAAAAATTGTTATTTCAAGAGGCTTGTTGAGAGGTTAGTTTTTTTTGGTCACTTTCGATACTATTATGTACCCTTCGGCTGCGCTCTGGGTACGAAAATCATTTGGGCGAGTGCTCAATATACTATTGTTCACCGCGCTATTCGCTTATACTCCTCAGCCAAAATGGCTTGCGGGGTAAACACTACTATCGCTCTCGCAAACTAAACTTTTACAAAGTTCTAAACTATGTAAAAGTTAAATTGTAACAAAAAAGTGGCTTGTTAGACTAATATAACAAAGCTTTTCAAAAATTTCCCAAAGTCATTTTTTTTACCGAAATTGACATTCCTAAAAAAAGTAAGTATAACCGTATTAAAAACAGCCATAACTATGTCAGATGATTTTGATTTACTAGAAACCGATTCATCCTCTTCAAAACAAGAAAAAGTAGAAGTTAATTGGGGAAAAGCCGTGGACCAAATGAAGTCCAAATTAGCACAAGAAGACGACCCTGAAGTGCGTCAAAAAATATTAAATGCGACCCTCGATGACGTTGTTGGAATGGCCGAACAAGATAGAGCTTCTCTTTTAGATGCTATTAAAGATCTTACCGATTACCAAGACGAAGTAGGAATAATATTCGAAAAATTTTCGACACTTAATGCTGCCGAACAAAAAGTAATCGATAGTGCTCAAAAAGGATTAGATCGCGCAAAAATAGAATTAGAAGATGCCGAAAATGTAAAAGATAATTGGTGGAATAATTTATGGGGGCGAAAATCAAAAATTAAAAAAAGAATAGCCGAGCTCGAAGCTGCTAAAAAAGTACGAGAAGGTGCCGATATGAAAGCGAAACAAATGTTTCAAATACGTATCGAAAGTGCCGATATACAAACGCTTCTTAACGAATTATCATACAAAAGTCAGGCAGCAGTATCGCGTTTAAAAAATCGTGAAGTTGAAATTAAAGAAGTTGAAGAAAAGCTTCAGGTTGCGATTGTAGAAGCTAGTAAAAATCATACAAAAGCGCTTCAAAAGAAAAAAGAAACCGAAGACAAGCTCGAAGAGCAATACGCAATTCTTAAACAAGCAAGACAGGCGCTCGAAGAAATTTCGGATAAACAATCGACAGACTATTCCGAAGCAATCGGAAAAATTACTACTATCGAACAAAAGGTTGAGGAACTCGAAGGGCTTAAAAACGCATATACAACCTTAGCTGCAAGTAAAGATAGTTTTGTACATAAACACAATCTTACCATTAAAGTATTAACGTCTTTACGAAGTAATTTACAAACGCATCGCGCAAAATTAAAGAGTGATACCGATGAGCGTTTAAAATATTACGATGGTTATGTTGTTGCGTTAAAAGCTAGAACCGACCAAGAATTTGCAGCGATACTAGAACATTTAGGCGTTAAAACCGATGAGCATATTGGCTCAACCCTAGCAGCCATGCATTCGGCTAGTGCAAAAGCGAGACAAGAAATGATGGATAATATTCCTGTTCATGAAAAAGTAATGCAAGGTGTGTATAGTAGTTATGCCGAAGCACTTCAAGAAATTCGTGAAAAAGATGCGCTTATTCAAAAAGATTTTGCCGATCGTTATGGTATCGACATGAAAGAAATCTTTGAAGAGTATTATGCTTCGAATGGCGATGCGCCTTCAAGTGATGACGATGGTGGAGCAGATGAAACTCCAGACAAACCAGAACCAAAAGAAGACGATTTGTTGGGCTAAAATAAACCATCAACAATTAACCTATTTACTAATTACTATTTACTTTTTTTATAGACTGTTAAATTAATATGTCAATAAATAATATTGTAACACCATTAGACAGTGCTGTACTTGAAACCAAGGAACAGTATCGCATCTATTACAAAATTATAAAACACGCTTTTCATGAACTTGTTGAAAGTATAACCGAAAACAATATTTGCAACGATTATGAAGCTACCTTTATTAAACAGTATGGTAAATTAATAACCTATTCGCTAGAAGCTTTCCGTATAAAATATTTATACAACGAAGAAGAAAAAATGCGCATAGATTTAACGCAATCTGGATTTCCAAATTATTTAGAGTTTCGATATTTACTAAACGACCTTAAATTAAAACATGAGCATTTAGACAAACTGCCAAAAATTGAGGATTTAAAAACCGAGTTTTTAGAACAATTAATAAAACAAAAAAAACTAATACCCGAATATAAATTACATCAAGCAGCATCGACTGTTTATTATTCAACCGTAGATAGAAAATTTATTTTTAAACGATTTGTTCAAGGAAAAATAATTAAACCTTCAAATGATTTTGAGGCAGAATATATGGTTAGTTGGTCTTTTTACGATATAACCCTAAACAGACCCTTTGTGTGTTTTATGTATTTCGATTTACACAAAGAAGATATTGAAGACTATACCGAAAAAATTTACAACACCCTAGAATCTATTGCCGACAGGGACATGAGTTTAGATATGATGGCATATGCAATAGATAAAAGGTTGCCGAAAGTTTGGCCAAAATCGATTAAGAAAATAGACCTCGGCCCAATACATAATGTATTTGCAAAAGATGAAATGAAATTTACACATTGCATCTTAGAAGCCATTGTAAATAAAACGTTAGATCTTTCAGATTACGCAATAAGCTTATCAATTGAAGAGCTCGTTTCAAAAGGAAATTTTTCGGAAGGAAGCTTTTTCAAAAAACAATATTTACAAATTTGGGAAGAACCACAAAATCATAAATACGTATTTGCACCGCACAAAGTTATGCAAGTATTATACGATACAATACCAGATTCTATTAGTTCATTAACAAAAGAACCTTTTGAAATTGCCGATTTAAAATTATAATATGGAACACAATACAACATTTCCTATAAAAATAACTGAACTCGATATGCTTCGCGATGAAGCAACATCGTACCTAAAAGGCGTGCAATGGGAGCAAGGTTATAAAGCAAAAAATAGAGATAAAAATAAAAAAGATGATTCTATTTTATTATACCTCGCAAAGGCAAACGGAAAAGCTTCAACCGAAATAATTTCGGTTTCTAAAACTATTTTAGCATTAAAAAAACGATTGTTACCCGATTCGGTTGCAATTCCGTTATCCTTAAACCAAGCGTTGTATTCGTTACAAGAAGGTATTACTATGGGTGTTTGGCTTAAAGATAGTTATTACGATTCTTCTGGCTTATCGATTCTCAACGAACGAAAATCGACACTCGATAGTTCGCAACGCCGCGAATACGAATCTAAAATGCATACGGCTACTGCTTTTATGTTATATGGCATTTCGTATCGAATATTATTCGACTTAAAGCAACTTGCTTCAGACGATTTAAGTGTCATGAAAAACAAATTTGCTGGCATTCCCGAATTGTCACTTTTATCACCTTTAAAAGGAATCTCTTGCTTATTATTTTATTATGATAAGTATTTAAGTCATCCAGAAATTATCACATCCGATAAAGATGTAGTCGATTTTACAACTGTTTATTTTGAAGCAATTATTGCTGAAATTCAGTCGCGAATAGGATCGTTAGAATACACAGAAACAATTAGCGACCGAACATATAAACTAGAAAAAAGCGAATTTGCAGTTTCGGGTTGGGAAAACGTATTTGAAGGCACAGCAAAAAGTATTGAGTTTAATAAAATTCAGTTTGAAGAAATAGTAGGTAATCGTGATGCAAAACATTTTGCACGTCGCCTTACCGAACGCTTATTGAGTTACGATTTTGAAACAAAGAAAAACCCGTTTCAAGAGTTAGGTGGGTTTATGCCAGTGTTTATGGGTTATGGGATTCCAGGAACTGGAAAAAGTATGCTTATAGCAGCAATTGCAACACGGCTTAAAAAACATTGCGACCAGCTCGATATTCCGTTTTTGTTTCATCCAATGCCCGATACATTAATTTCGACGTTTCAGGGTGGCTCTGCCGAAAAAATGGTACAGTGGATGAAGCCCATGCAAGACCCTTCTAAATTAATTTTTGCGCCTATTGATGATGCCGAAAATAATTTACAAGAACGTACCGAGCAAGGAGTTTCCGCAGGGGTAAAAGAAGTAATTGGTGTTTTCCTTAGATATACCGAAGGTGCCTATGCCGTTAATTACGGAAACAGTTCGATTGGCTTGTTTACAAATTTACCCGAAATGCTGGATAAAGCTGTTATTTCGAGAGTGCAAGGTCGTTTTAAAATTGATGGTGCACGAACGATTCCAGATTTTATCGATCAAGATTATTTATGGTGGCGAAAGTTAGACAAAACAATGCCAGACTTCGTAAACATGACGAGCCCAAATGATTATGATTTTTTAAGTGAACAAGGGTTGGTGAAAAATTTAGGAGAAATTTTAAAAAATGTAGAACATCCAAGTGAAGAACGAGTTTTAGAAGTGTACGAACAAGTTGAAGCAAAACACAAAAACACCGAGCATCTTTTTTATGCCGAATTGTATAAAGAAATACAAAAAATATTTCCGTTTTTCTCTTCTCGAGACATTCGAAATATACAAAGTGCTGTGTCGCTACGATTAACCGATTTTAACCTTCCGCAAGATTGGTTTGAAGATCCAATGCTTTATTTCAAAAAAGACTACGAATCAAAATTTGTGATGCTTAAAGACTTAATGAAGCAAAATATGAAGGGGCTTAATTTTTCTGATATTAGAAGACAAGAAGTTATACGATATCTAGACAATGTTGCAACAATTGCCGACACCGACTTTAAACGAAAAGTTGATAAACGAATACATGATATGAATATTCAGACAGAAGCGAGACGTGTTTTTGAAGAAGGAGAAAACAAATAAAAAAAACTAAAAGATACCCGTTTTTATAGGTAATAAATATGGAAAAACTAAAAGCTGCTGGATTATTTAGGGGTGAGTTAGTATCGCTTTCAGGTTCGTTGGCAAGGCGCTACAACGAGTGTTTGGCTATTCTTGGCGTAAAACCAACTAGTCTTGAAAGATTTTCGATTGACGGCATGGGTTGGAGTCCGGAGATTTCTGAAGAGAAAGAAAATATTTATTATTTAAATATAGGCGAAGCAAATTCGAATGCGATTATTATAACGCCTTTGCAAGAAGACAAGCCTGTTAACATGCCTTTTAATAGTTTTGATCGTAATATCATGCGAAGTATTTTTGCAGCCAACAAAAAAACTATAAAAGATATTACAAAAGATTCGGCTATATGCGTGCAATTAGATCAGCAAATAGATACATATTATGAACCTTATGATTTATTGCGATACGATACTCTAACGATAAGTTTTAGGCTTGTAGATGATCTTGACAAAAGACAAAAAGAACAACTTGATTTAATAAAGTTATATTACAAAGACAATAATTTCATTGATCCAAAGCTTCATAAAAAAATAGTTGATTCATCTAAAAAGTATGGAGATCTTAGAAACCGACATCTAACTTTAGAACCTTTAAAGTTAAATATTGGTTCATTTTATACAAGAGCATACGGAGGTTTATTTGTACTTAAAGATTTTGTGAAAGATATTATTGTATTCGAATCGAAAGAGGTGTTTCAAAAGGCAATAAAAAATACAGTACATGATGTATTAATCTATCATATTAGTCATAATGAGCTTTTAGACACACTTGCTGATCATCTTATAACAGATTTTAATATACGAACAGAAGCTAAAACACCTCGTTATAAACGAATACGGAATCATACTTTTGTAAAGTATCTAAAAAATATTGAACATCCTATTACCGAAATTTTGAACAATCGTTTTTTGTTTAAAAAGTATTTAAATATGTTAGATACTGAAACTAACAAAAAAGTGATGAGTGTCGAAATTTACAATCAAAGACATATTGTCGAGCGCGAACTAAAGGTTAGAGATGTTGTAGATTTAGATTATTTTAAAGCGCTTCATAAACCACATTCTTCATTAGAAAAAGAACAACAAGAATTAATTTGGAAATTAATTTTACTAATGGTTCCTATCGATCCTTTATACTTGTATTGGTATGCAAAAGGACAATTTTACAATGATTACAAAACCTGGAAGCCTGGCTACCAAGATTGGGTAATTGGTTGTATATTAGAGAATAATAAATTATTTGACTCATGACACTAGAAATTATCGTATTTATTTTAGCTATTTTATTCGGAATAATTATATACTGGAGAGAAGCGAAGAACAACAAATTATATCGTTTTTTTAATAAGATGATGCATTCGAAAGAGCTTCAGATGAAGCCAGAAAGCAAAAAAGGATTTGTATGCCTACAACCCTTTTTAATTAGGTTGGTATGGGTTGCCCTTTTATTTGTATTAACTTCAATAATAATAAGTCTTGCAACACCAATAAATGCATTTTATGTTGAGTATTTTGTTGCTGCTATAGTTGGAACATTAATAGGTACTTATATAGCTTCCGCAGTAATTTTTACAAATAAAAGTCTTAAAAAAGAAAGTTTCGAAAAGGTATATAATAAAGGAAAGGATTTTATTGAAGACCTAACAGATGGTGATGAAGAAGCACCAAAATCTGAAGAAGAATCGACTGAAACAACAGCGCCTGAAGAAGAAGAAAAGAGCGCCCGCGAACGTATGAAAGATAAAGGGTTTATTAAGTAATTAGTGGTTAGTGGTTAGTGGTTAGTGGTTAGTGGTTAGTGGTTAGTGGTTAGTGGTTAGTGGTTAGTGGTTAGTG
>Ga0256847_1001141_pt1 | contig 14255 bp, 13 predicted proteins | sample TeddybearmetaG_FD_189099 | JGI IMG/M metagenome (GOLD analysis project Ga0256847, IMG submission 189099) | Hydrothermal vent microbial communities from East Pacific Rise, Pacific Ocean - Teddybear | ecosystem: Environmental > Aquatic > Marine > Hydrothermal vents | place: Pacific Ocean: East... | reverse complement strand
AGAGGCGCGTATTTTCCAGTTTAGCGAGCTCTTTGTCAACTGCTTGCCGTTGTTTTTCAGCATATTTTGAGGTTGTGGGTAAAAAGATACTCCCAACTAACCACCTACTATCTCAAAAACCTTAACCACTCGCGCAACACCATCAACATTTCTTGCTAAATCAACGGCTCTATCAGCTTCATCTTCGGTAACTAAACCTAATAGAAACACCTCACTATTCTCAGTGACTACTTTGATCTTGCCGGATGGAAAGTGCTTTTTAAATAGCATAATGGATTTAACTTTTGAGGTTAAATACTCATCATTGCGTTTTGCGAAAAAGGATATTGGCGCGGCAATGCGAATTTGGTTATATATTTTACTTACCTTGGCTATTTTTTTAACTTCGTTTTCTGCTTTTTCTTTTAGCGTTGCGGTCGGGGCCTGGCCTACCAGCAGAACGACGGTGTTGTAGCTGATCCCCTCGACATTGGTATCTTTCCAAATCTCATCGTCTTTGAATAATGCCGCTAGGGTTTTCAGTTCAATATTTTGATCTTCTAATTGGGTTGGCAGTGTCCTTCTGTCTTGTGAGGCGGATGCTCCGGTGGCAGCTCCCGCAACAATGACTCCAGCACAACCTGAAAGGCAGGTGCAGCAAATAATAATTAGGCAAATTAATGCTCTCATTCGTTTTCTCCAAAAAGTTGGTGATCGATTAAATCGCATAAGCAATGAATGATGAGAATGTGCACTTCTTGTACTCTCGCGGTTGAGTTAGAGGGTACTCTTATTTCGACATCACTATCGCCGATTAATCCCGCCATTTCACCGCCGTCTTTTCCAGTACAACTAATGATCAACATGTCTTTGGCGAGTGCTACTCTCATCGCTTCAATAACGTTTTTTGAATTTCCACTGGTGGAAAAGACCAAAAGTATATCTCCGGACTGTCCTAAGGCTTTTACCTGTTTAGAAAAAATTTGAGAAAAATCGAAATCGTTGCTAATGGAGGTGATAGTCTGATTATCGGTTGTTAGTGCAATCGCTGGCAGGGCTGGTCTATCTCGCTCGTATCTATTTAGCATTTCTGAGGAAAAATGTTGCGCATCTCCGGCTGAACCCCCATTGCCGCAGGTTAAGATTTTGCCACCGTTTAACAGCGTTTTAACAAGCATGTCACCGGCTTGGGCAATTTTTTCCGGTAGTGCATCTGCCGCTGCTATTTTCGTTTGTATGCTTTCGGTAAAGTTATTTCTTATACGTTCTATCATTTTGGGTTTTCTTTATTCCTTAAATCCTAAAGCGAGCTAGTCACGATCAAAACGAGCCAAACGCGGCTTTTATCCATTGATATTCAAAGTGGTTGAAAATACCGGTGACAGCAAAAACATCAAAACGGCAAGCAACCTTATTGGTTAATTTGTGCTTTTGCAAATAATGATTAGCTGCCATTGAAACACGTCGCTGTTTTTTACTGTCGACACTCGCTAAAGAACCACCATATTGCTCCGATTTTCGATATCTTACTTCTATAAAAACTAAATCATTTTTATCTCTAGCAATAATATCAACTTCACCCATTTTGCAAAGGTAATTTTGGCTGATAATCTTTAAGCCTTGCTGGGTTAATTGTTTCGCCGCAAAATCTTCAAGCTTATTGCCAAATTCCCTCTTGCTGATTTGTTTATCATCAAATAAACGCAAAACTACTCACAAACTACTAGATAAAGGATCGAGTGGTATGCGTTCTTTGGTGACCTTTGTACTGCCTTTAGTGAATTTTGCCCAAGTCAAATAACGATGGACCAGACCTTGCTCATCTATCCCTATTTCTCCGGAAAGACCATACCAGCGATAATCTGGAAATGCCCGCAATTTTGAGATTTGCGAAATAATTTGGTAAGCGTCAAATCCTAGCGAAAATAACCGTCCGTTACTACCGTTTAGAATACTGCTATCTATTTCGGCTAATGCTTCTCTCGTTTCTACGAATTCTTGTTGCTGACTAATATAGAGCGGAATATCTGAAAATTCGATGCCATTCAAATCGTTATCTAATTTCCCATTGTTTAGCCCGGAGTAAATATCTGAGATGGATATAACCGGTAAATTTAGAGCAAAGTAAAAATTAATAAAGGGTTTAATTCGTCGAGCCTCTTTAGGTTTTGAGATCAGGAAAATAAAGTCGGCATCTTGCCGCCGTCTCATCTCAAATTCGATATTTCTGCCTAATATTTGCTCAAGTCGCTTCTTTCGAGTGATACTCGCATCGACGCCGAGCAAGTTTTGCACATTGCCACTGATTTTGCTGATGTCCTGGTATTTCTCCGTGTCAATTAATTCGCCGCCCAGCTGTTCAAAATACTCTCCAAAAGCGGTGACTGCTCGTTGACCACGATTGCCCTCTGGAATAAAAGCGATAGCTTTGCGATAGCCTTTTTCCCATGCTCTATGTGCTGCTTGAATAGCTTCATCTTCGATCTGCAATACAAATTGAAAAACCATTTGATGTCGCTTAGGCATGTCGGGTGTAGAGTTCAAAAACAAAAACGGTGTTTCTAATGTGTCTAGTGCAGTTATCTGGCTAATTGATTCTTTGCGTAGTGGACCAATAATAAAATCTGCTCCATCGTTAATCGCTTGCTGATAGCTGGCAAGACCAGATAGTGATTGCGCTGTGTCATAGAACTTAATGCTGGGAATATCGTTAAGTTCTTGAAGCTCATCTGGTTCTCCATACTGATCCGATCGTCCATATTGATAATGCGCTGCGATAATGCCATCGTGCACCATCTTACCCGAGCGGCTAAAACGGCCACTTAATGGAAGTAAAATGGCAATGTTTTTGGCTTCAATATCTTCCATTGCAACCATGTTTTGTAATGACTTTGGTTTGATCACCGCTGCTGGATGTAAAGGATAACGTTTATTCCATAATACCATTTCGGCTAGTAGACGATCAGGTTGTCTTCCCCAGGTTTTATTGATGTGAACAATCTCTAACCAACCATTTAACCGTTTAGAATTAAAGTCGGTAATGGTTTGTTGTAAAAACTGAGGACTCATTTGATCGATGGCAAGCCAAATTTTATCGTTGTTTTCCGCTAGCACAATGGGACTGTCAATAAGATCGTTAATATCGATACGTTGTTTAGCCGCTTCCAAATAATTGCTATTGGCAAAATAGCTGTCAGATAAAGTTTGATAGTATCTAATTTGCCATTCAATGGAGTGGGAACTCTGTTTTGTGATTGAAAGTAGTTGTGTCAGAGAGGCTCTACGGGATTCGACTAATTCTGATAACTCGGTAGACAGTAGCGCCTCACCGTAAAACAACTGAAAGGTGTCTTTTTGTGCTGGACTTAAATAATTCTGCTCGATGTGAGAGAGTAATTCAATTGCTTTACCATCACGTTCATTAGCGAGTAAAACGCTAACGGCTTGCAGTAGAAGCGGGTGTTTTTGCGCTGGCTCAGCCTGATTAGCCTGCTGCATAATTGATTGCAGGTTTTGCCGGGCGCCTGCAAATTCACTCGGTTTGTGTTTGGCGGCAGAGCCACAGCCAAGCATTAGCGTTAAGAGTGTCGCTATTGAAGTTATTTTCAAAAATAGAGTGTTATAATTGCTCATTGTCTTATTAATTTGTTATCACAAAATTCAGATGTCAGTACATTCAAGTCAGACCGACGGTTCAGTCGAAACTAATCAAACAAGCGGGTCAAGCACCGCTAAAAAGGGTACTTGCAAGGTCGCCCAACCAGCTACATTGTATGTGGTCGCCACGCCAATTGGAAATCTCGCCGACGTGAGTGATCGAATGCGTCACATTTTATCCACCGTTTCTAAAATTGCAGCCGAAGATACTCGTCGAACCAAACAATTATTATCGCATATCGGCATCGATACGCCATGCTTTTCGTTTCACGATCATAATGAAAGACAAAAGCAAGAATGGTTAGTTCAGTTATTGCAAGCAGGTGAGTCAATAGCGTTGGTATCCGATGCGGGAACACCACTGATCAGCGATCCGGGGTTTCCATTGGTTCGCGAGTTAAGAAAAAAGAATATGAATATCGTCACTATTCCTGGCCCTTGCGCGTTAATAGCGGCGCTATCGATTTCAGGTTTGCCCAGTGATCGATTCGTTTTTGAAGGGTTTTTACCGGCTAAATCAGGCGCTAGGTTGCAACAATTAGAGCGAATTGCCGCTGAAACAGCCACCAGCATTCTCTATGAGTCTTCTCATCGAGTGAAAGCTTGTTTGGCTGATATGAAAATTGCACTCGGCGGGCAAAGGAGAGTGGTAATTGCTCGTGAGCTTACTAAAACCTTTGAGACCGTGTTAGATGGTGAGGTGGATGAATTAATTGGTGTTTTAGATACAGATCGCAATCAAACTAAGGGGGAGTTTGTACTCATGGTTAGTGGTGCAAGTAAAAACAAGACTGAGATATTGCCTAAAGCGCAAATGTTGGCGATAAAGCTTGCTAAGCATTTACCCAAAAAGCAGGTAGCTAAGCTTGTGGCGGAGACTTTTGATGAAAAGCCCAATGCCATCTATCAGTTTCTGCTAGAGAAAACATAGTTAAAAACTATGTAAACCAGGCATACAGTCATAGCTGCCTTGTGGTTTGAATAGTTTGCCTTGGAATCAGATGCTAAATGGTATATCTTTTGTCCTCGGCAGTATTTGAGTACTAATCAAATCGGTACAATTCCATATTCCCAGCAATAATTAAATTAACCCCATAGGAGATGAGCAAATGAGTGTATTAGTAGGACGAGCAGCCCCGGATTTTACTGCCGCAGCGGTATTAGGTAGTGGTGAAATTGTTGATGAATTTAATTTGAAAACGGCAACGGAAGGTAAAATGACGGTTGTTTTCTTTTATCCGTTAGATTTTACCTTTGTGTGTCCGTCTGAATTGATTGCTTTTGATCATCGGTTAAAAGACTTCACTGACCGCGGGGTTGTAGTTATCGGAGTTTCTATCGACTCACAGTTTTCACACAACGCATGGCGAAACACCGCGATTAATGATGGCGGTATTGGACAAGTGGGTTATACCCTGGTGGCTGATGTTAAGCACGAAATCTGTAAGGCCTATGATGTTGAGCATCCTACTGATGGCGTCGCTTTTAGAGGCTCGTTCCTTATCGATCAAGAGGGCAATGTTAGGCATCAAGTGGTTAATGATCTACCGCTAGGCCGCAATATCGACGAAATGTTAAGAATGATTGATGCGCTTAAATTCCACCAAGAGCATGGCGAAGTGTGCCCGGCGGGTTGGAAAGAAGGTGATAAAGGTATGGATGCTTCTCCAGATGGTGTCGCTAAGTACCTTTCAGAAGAGTCTGATAAGCTCTAGAAGCTCGAAAACCTTAAACTATCAGCAAAAAACCGGATGTTTATCCGGTTTTTTTATGTCTGCTCGTTTTTCCTTTATTCCAGCCCTGCCATATTACCAAAGCCTGACCAGAGACAATAAAGCGAAAATAAAATGTCCCATTCTCTGGCGATTCTACGATTTAGTTAAGTAGGAAAGCTTGTGAGTAGGGTGGAATTCATGGAATATACGAAAGTAAAGCTGTCCAAATATCGTAACGACTTGGCCGAAATAGTCCTGCTAAAGTTCTTCGGCGGTCTTAATGCTAGTGAAATAGCTGATATTTACTCGATTGATCGAAAAACGGTGCAAAGGAAACTAGTCGATGCCAAAACTCACCTAAAAAAGATTCTTGAAGTTTAATCGTCCCTGAGTTTACAAACTCTTTACCCAGTTGTCCTCGAATGTTGGTAAACTAATTATTGTTTTACAGCCAATGAAACTTTACTCCATGTCAGAACAGCAAACACTACTAATCGTTGAAGACGAACCAGCTATCCGAACGGGTTTAGTCGACGTTTTTGTCTACCACGGATTCAAGGTCGATTATGCAGAGGACGGATTGGAGGGTTTAAACAAAGCGAAAACAGGAAAATACGACCTGATTATTCTTGATGTTATGTTACCTAGCATGAACGGTTTTGATATATGCCAGACGATTCGGGAGCAAGATAAATCGCAGCCTATTATCATGTTAACCGCCAAGACGGCTGACGAGGATATCATTCAGGGCTTGTCACTCGGTGCAGATGACTATGTTGCTAAGCCTTTTTCTATTGCTCAATTAGTTCTTCGTGTTCAGGCGGTACTGCGTCGATCAAACGTCCTCCAATCGAATTTAGAAATTATCCAGCTTTCTGATAATCGAAAAATAGATGTACTTAACCTAGAATTTATCAGTGGTAAAAAGACGAAAGCCTTTACTAAACGGGAAATGGAAGTGATCCGATACTTGAGCGAAAATACTGAGCGACCGGTAACTCGAGAGGAATTGTTGACTAACGTTTGGGGCTATCGCTCTGACATGGAAATCGAAACCCGTACGGTTGATATTCATATCGCAAAAATCCGCAAAAAGATTGAAATCGATGCTAAAAATCCTCAATTTCTGCTCACAGTGAGAGGTGCCGGCTATAAGCTGGCACTATCTACCAATACTGAATCCTACAATAACGACGCGTCTGGCTCAATTTAAAAAGCTATGCATCGGATCTCAATTCAAAAAACGCGCGCGCTGTTTATATTATTTTTTCTTGCGTTGGTTATTCCTGCAGGCATTCTTAGTTATAAAGCTCATGAGCAACTTAGATGGCAGGGAATGTATCAGTATCAATTAGAGGCTCAATCGCTGGTAGAGCAAATTGATGATGCTTTACACAATGCGATTGAACGAGAGGGCGCTCGTTCTGATATCGACTACACTTTTTTTGTCTTGGCAGGTACGCCAGAAGCTCGGCAAGTACAACGTTCGGAGTTAGCGAAGTTTCCAGTAGAGTCTGATCTGCCAGGCGTTATTGGCTATTTTCAAGTTAATGAAGAGGGTGAATTTAGCTCGCCAATTTTGCCCTCAGATTATGTACAGTCGGCGGTTTATCCACAACTTTACGGGATTAGTCCTGAAGAAAACTATCAGAGAAATCAATTGCAGGACTTTGTCGCGAGTGTACTTGCTGAAAACCGGCTGACGCTACAAACTAAAAAGGCACAATCGACAGCGAAAACCGATAAAGATAGAGCACAAGAAAGTAAACAAGAAGCTGATGAACAATCACGCTCAAGAGTAGTAGTCACGAGGTCGCGAACTAAAAAATCAGATGCTGTTTTTTCTAGTTCGATCTCAAGCCTGTCAACGCTTTCTTCTCCAAGTAGCTCACCAAAGCCCTCTACAAGTTCAGATGGTTTTAACTACGCTACTAAAAAGAAAATAGAGTTTGCAGATCTTGCCGAGGAAGAACAAGCGCGAAAACGAAAGACAAAATCTCAAAATGTACCTAGCCAAAAGTTACAGGCTCAAAACTCGGCTGGGTTCTTAGAGAACTTACGAGGAAAAATCCAATCCAGTCTAAAAGAATCAAAAAAACTTAACCGATCAAACAAGCTAAAAAAAGCAAGAAACACCCGGTTAGAAAAGAATTACAGTCCACAACAAACGTTAGCAGAAAGTGCGAGCTCTCCTCAACGACTCGCTTCAGAGAAGGTTCAAATAACTTTGTTCGAAAGCAAAATAGAGCCGTTTAAGTTTAGTCTTTTGGAAAGCGGCCACTTTGTTATGTACCGACAGGTTTGGCAAAATGGTCATCGACTGTTTCAGGGGGCAGTGGTCTCAGCAAAAGACTTTATAGAGCAAGCGATTACTGATAAATTTAGTACGTCTTTGCTGGCGGATATCACAGACTTACAAGTATCATATGCTGGCGAATTGATTCAATATTCTAACGGCAAACTACATCGTTATCCCTCAAAGCTGAGTTCATCCATAGATCAATCACGGCATTCATTGCTAAAGGGTGAAACTTTATTCTCAATGAATCTGAGTGAACCCTTTAACCAATTTGATTTCGTTTTTAAAGTGAATCAAATGCCCTTGGGCGCAGGCGCAGCGTTTATAAATACGCTCGCGTTTAGTTTATTAACCATTTTGGTGGTGGGGACATACTTTATTTACCGAATTACTCTAAAACAGTCTAATTTGGCCCAGCAGCAACAAGACTTTGTGTCCTCTGTTAGTCATGAGCTGAAAACGCCATTAACTTCTATTCGAATGTATGGTGAAATTCTTAAACAAGGCTGGTTGGCAGAAGAGAAACGAGAAGAATACTACGACTACATTTACAACGAATCTGAGCGATTATCTCGTCTGATAGCCAATGTTTTGCAGATTTCCAAAGTTAATCACAATGCGCTTGATTTGAATATAGAAGATACAGAAATCTCAGAAGTCGTTAATTTGATTAAGTCCAAATTAGACTCCCAAATCGAACAAAGTGAGTTCTCTCTCAATATACATGTTGATGAACGGCTGTCTGGCCAAACAATAGCTATAGATACTGATGCTTTTGTGCAAATAATTATTAACTTAGTTGATAATGCGCTTAAATATGCTAAATGTGCTGAGAACAAACAAATAGATGTTAGCTTCAAATCATCTAATAAAAATAAAATTGAAGTCTCGGTTCGAGACTACGGGGCGGGAATTCCGAAGTCCCAAATAAACAAAATTTTCGAGCTGTTTTACCGGACTGGAGACGAACTGACTAGAACAACCACAGGAACAGGGATTGGATTAGCCTTGGTCAAGGAACTCTCGATGGCAATGGGAGCTAAAATCGAAGCAATTAATCAAAATCCGGGAGTCAAGTTTTCGCTGTTGTTTTGTCGATGAATACTGGCAAATAGTCTAAAATAGGCGGGTTTTACCTATTTTTTCTCCACAAGCCTCAGTTTAAGCCAATTAATCTCAAAATAGCCGAGATCTAAGTGGTGAATTAGTAGCCACCACTCGCCTCTTTTGTTATCATGCCCCGCTTAAAAATTGACCAATTTTCATTGGTCGTTCTAATAGATATAGTCATAAACTAATGAAAGAGGAAAGCTGAGTGGATCGTGCGGAATTAGAATTACAATTAGAAGTTTGGAAAGATCTTGCGATAAGTAAACAAATGCTAATTGGCGCCGCAGCAGAAGCCCTCGGGATCAAGTCCGATTGCAGCATGGGCGACATTAAGGACGCTTTTGAAAAAGCGACCAAAAGAGCAAATGAAGCAGACGCTGCCATCGCAAAAGCAAAAGAAGATGCAGATAGTTTGGTTGCAGAAATGCAGACAAAAGTTAAACAAAGCGACATTGCACACTCTAAGGCAATGGATGACTCTGAGGCTGCTCACGAAGCTAAATTAGCCGCAGAACATCGTGTTAATGCCGGGCGAGAAGCAAATTCTGACGCATTAAGAAAGGCCAAACAAGAAATAGCCGATAAAGATAAATCATTAAAACAAATCAAAAAAATTCTTCATGATTCTCCCGAAAACGTCATCAAAAAACTCAAAGCACTAAAAAAAGAGAAAATGGACGAGGGTAACTTGCGTAAAAAGGCTGAGGAAGACGCCCGTAAGCAAAGAAAAGACAAGCAAAAAGCAGAGCAAGAGTTCAAAGACTTAGAAGCAAGCCTGGAGCAAGCAACTAAGTTGGTAGAAAACATCAAGGAATTGAAGAAATTCAGCGAGTCGCAATACGACCAATTAAAAGAACTGGTTAAAGACAAGAGTTCATTAGAAAAAACGCCTGCACTAGACGAAGATTTAATGGAGAGCATTGAAGCACTTGCCAGCAAAGATGAAAAGCCCAGCTCAGGTTCCAAAAATAAGGATGATTCAAAGTCCGGTTCGTCGAAGAGCAATGGTAAGAAAAACACCACTAAAAAGAAAGCTGGCAAGAAAAAGCGCAAGTAATTTTCCTAAAGTAGTCAAAATCACGAAAAAACCACTTTTAGAGTGGTTTTTTTGTGGGTGTTGATTTTCAAAATCTAATCATCAGCCATTTATTTGTCTATTGGTGTTCAGCGCTATACCTCAAGCCCTTCTGTTGAAGAATAATTCGCAATTTCTCTAAAATGGTCTATAAATAAAGTAAGAACGAGTCTAGAGAGTAAGCTGAAATGATTGAGAATGGATTCACCCTCATTTAACGTAAAGCTGAAGACAAATAGTCGGTATATTGTTTCAGTTTGATACTCGTGAACCTCATACTAATAACCCCACAGAAAAGAGTTTTTGAGCCAATGTCAAAATTAATGCAATCAATTGATGAGCGAACCAAGCTCGCCGGCACCAATAAAATGGAAATCCTTCTGTTTAGCCTGGGCAAAGAGGAAGGAATGGATCATGAAGAAGTCTACGGGATCAACGTTTTCAAAGTCCGTGAGGTGATGCATAAACCTAGAATTACGAAAGCACCGGATATGCCTAAAGCTATTGAGGGCATGGTTAATTTAAGAGGCGTGACCATTCCAGTGATCAATTTGGCGACTTATTGCGGTATGGCGATAGAAAATAACACTCCGCCAGCAATAATGATTATCACGGAATACAATAAAAATGTGCAAGGATTTTTAGTTCAATCAGTTGATAACATAGAGCGGTTAGCTTGGGATGATGTGAAAGCTCCACCACCTATGATGGACAGCCAACGAGGTGGTTTGGTGACCGCAGTGACTGAAATAGAAAACAAAGGGTTAGTCATGATCATGGATGTGGAAAAAATATTAGCGGACACTGCCGAGTTTGATAAAGATGAAAGTTTGTATCAAGGAATGCCAACCATTAATGACTTGTCTGTCACTGTTTTATTTGCTGATGACTCCGGAGTCGCTCGTAAACAAGTTGCAGATACAATAAAAAAAATCGGCATAACCGGTATTAGCACGATCAACGGAAAGGAGGCATGGTTCAAGTTAAACGATATGGCTGACAAAGCTGAAGCTGAGGGGAAATCAATAACTGATGTAGTTAATTTGGTATTGACTGATGTGGAAATGCCGGAAATGGATGGCTACGTTTTAACTCAAAATATTAAATCTGATCCACGGTTTAAGGGACTGCCTGTGGTAATGCACTCATCATTAAGTTCAGAGACTAATATGAGTATGGGCGAAAAAGTGGGTGCCGATGCTTATGTAGCAAAATTCCAACCTCTCGAATTAGCCAACACCATCATCGGTTTAATCGGTTAGTAAGTCTCATTTACCTATTGCTTATTTAAGGCAACAAATATCTAGCCTTCATGCGGAATGAAAACCGCACATTACTCGAAAGGGCGCTTATTTTGTGGGCGAGTGTCATCTGAACAGAAGGGATTATTTAAGAAAGAGGAAACCATGAATAAATTACTGAACAATCTTTCGGTGAAAGCCAAAATAATGGGAAACTCAATTTTTCTTCTAGTGGTTATCGCTTTTATCTCATTTTATGCCAACCAAAATATGCGTAAAATTGGCAACGAGCTTGAAGCGATCGCTGAAGTTTATGTTCCTCTGACTCAAAGAATAACATCAATCACTGAACATCAATTAGTACAAACCATTCATGTCGAAAGAGTGTTGCGTTTAGCACATATGCAAAATCAAGTTAGCAAAATAGAAGAGGCGATCAACCAATTTGATTTGCTGTCCAAAAAAGTGAATGAAGAAATTAAACACGCCGAATCGATCGCTAAAAATGGAATAGAGTTTGGGCATAACCAACAAGAAATCAAAGAATTTACCAAGGTTAATGCGCAGCTGCATAAGATTGAAAAAGCACATTCAGATTTTGAACATCATTCCTACAACATATTCGCGTTAATTAAAAAGGATGACACTGATGCAGTTGATGGGCTTTCCGGGCTCTTAGAGCAAGAAGAAGATCAATTAAATCATGAATTAGCATCATTATTAGCGCAAATAGGAAACTTTACTCAAGGGGCAGCCATGCTCGCTGAAGAACATGAACATAAGACAGAATTCATGTTAATGATTATGGCATTTATCGCGCTTGTTTTTGGACTGAGCACCAGCCTTTTACTAAGTAATCGCATTATATCCGACATAAAAAGTGCAACCAAAATTGCATCTGGTGATTTAGGCGATGCGATTGCTGTTAAGAGTGACGATGAAATCGGCGAGCTACTTCATGCCATGAACGGAATGCGCGCTAAGTTATTAAATATGGTTAGTGAAATTTCCGGAACGACGGAACAGTTGTCAACAGCAGCGGAACAAATCTCGGTAATAACCACCCAAACAAGTGCAAATATTCAACAGCAACAATCGGAAACTGAACAAGTTGCAACGGCAATGACAGAAATGAATGCCACCGTTGTTGAAGTGTCAGCAAATGTTACCAATACAGCGGAAGCGGCGAAATCGGCAAATGTAGAAACTGAAAAGGGACTGAGGGTGGTGACAGATGCAGTATCAGGAATACGAGAATTAGCAAAAAAAGTGGAGAACGCTTCGTTAGTCATTTCGCAAGTTGAGCAGGACAGTGAAAATATTAATACCGTGCTTGATGTAATCAAAGGGATAGCCGATCAAACTAATCTTTTAGCGTTAAATGCGGCTATCGAGGCCGCCAGAGCTGGAGAACAAGGTAGAGGATTTGCAGTTGTCGCTGACGAAGTTAGAACTTTGGCGGGGCGCACGCAAGAGTCAACCGCAGAAATTAATGACATCATCGAGAAACTTCAAGCGGGTTCAAGAAAGGCTGCCGAAGCAATGAGAGAAAGCCAGGATCAATCTAATCAAGTGGTAGAAAAAGCGGAATTGGCCAGTCATTCGTTATCAGCAATTGCTACTGCGGTATCAAAAATAGATCAAATGAGTAGTCAAATTGCTTTGTCTGCCGAAGAACAAATATCCGTTTCTGACGAAATGCATAAAAATATTACCCACATTAGTGAAATGGCAAACATGAATACAGTCGGTGCACGACAAACTTCAGAGGCGGGCGCTGAACTAGCCTCAATGGCATCAAACCTTCAGGGGCTTGTGGCTCAGTTTAGAACATAGATAAATCAGCGTATATTTTAAACAACCATCATAGGAGAGATCCATGAAAACCAGAAAACGATGCAGTAATATTAATAAATTGAAGAATATTTTGCTAACGCTTGTTTTATCGGCAAGCGGGATTTTTGCCACTAGCGTGGCAGCCTCAGACAAACACCACCACTTAGGGCTATTTGTGGGCATTCTGGATGACGAAAAAAGTGATACAGTTTTGGGTATTGAATACGAATATAAATTTGATTCCCGTTGGGGCGTTGGTGCGGTATTCGAAAAAGCAAACGAAGCCCACAATGGTGACGGAATAACCTCAAAAATATTAGCAGGCTACTTTCATCCCAGTGGCGGCTGGCGTTTAGGCGTTGGCTACGGTAATGAAAAGGTTGGTGGACATGCAAGCGAAGAACTATTCAGATACGGCGTTGCGTACGAATTTCATTTAGGCAGCATAGGTATTGAACCTTCTTTCAACATTGACACTATTGACCGTCATAGTGTAAATGTCTTATGGCGTTGCTTTTGTTTGGGCGTTCTAGGCTAGTACCTAGTGAGCAAAATTAACGACTAGATCAATTAAAATCTATTTCCTCTACCCAATGGCAGTGGTAAGATCAAGCCGGAGGGTCAACTGGGCAGTCGCCGTCATGCTACTTTTATAGTGGTTGAGGGAGGAAAGTCCGGACTTTAAAGAGTAGAGTGCCAGGTAACGCCTGGGCAGTGTAAACTGACGGCAAGTGCAGCAGAAAGTAAACCGCCTTAAGGTTTTTAATCTTTTGGTAAGGGTGAAAGGGTGCGGTAAGAGCGCACCGCGCTGGTGGTAACATTCAGCGGCAAGGTAAACCCCACTCAAAGCAAGACCAAATAGGGTTCCGTATGATGATTTATCATCATTGAGGTGTTACTCGCGCTGGAACCGGGTAGGTCGCTTGAGCCATAGAGTGATTTATGGCCTAGATGAATGACTGTTCAAGACAAGATCCGGCTTATAGGTTGACCCTCTTTTACTTCTCAGCTCACCTCTAAATCACCACATTTTCAATTTAAAAACACTTATGGATAGGGATATCCTGTATGCAGAAATTGCAGGAGCAAATTTCTGTCATTTACATTTGTAAACTTCGCTTGTTTTAAATCGAAACTGAGGCGATTTAGAGGCAAGCTGAGAAGCAAAAGTCCAACATGATACATCTTTTTGTCAAAAACACTTTAAGATAGGGACGTCTTGTATGCAGAAATTGCAGGAGCAAATTTCTGCCATTTACTTGCGTAAACTTCGCTTGTTTTAAATCGAAATTGAGGCGATTTAGAGGCAAGCTGAGAAGCAAAAGTCCTCACTCACGGTGCTC
>Ga0256847_1001140_pt1 | contig 14258 bp, 11 predicted proteins | sample TeddybearmetaG_FD_189099 | JGI IMG/M metagenome (GOLD analysis project Ga0256847, IMG submission 189099) | Hydrothermal vent microbial communities from East Pacific Rise, Pacific Ocean - Teddybear | ecosystem: Environmental > Aquatic > Marine > Hydrothermal vents | place: Pacific Ocean: East... | reverse complement strand
ATATTACCCAAGACGTTGAATCTTACATTCATCGAATAGGTCGAACGGGCCGAGCCGGACGAGAAGGTAAAGCGATTTTGTTTGTCACACCGCGTGAAAAGCGGATGCTCTATTTGATTGAAAAAACTACAGGAAACAAGATTCAAAGGATCGGTTTACCCACAACGGATGAAATTAATGACCAGCGTGTGGATAGATTTAAGGCCAGCATTACGGAAAAAATTAACTCAGGTGATTTGGCTCCCTATTTGGAAATACTAGAGAGCTATCAGCTTGAAACAGATCAAACGGGTATTCAAATCGCAGCGGCTTTGGCTAGTTTGGCTCACGAAAAATCACCCTTACTGGTAGAAGATTTACCATCGCCAAGACAACAAAGAGAAAGTCGAGATAGATCGGATTATGGCAGGGAGCGTAATTCGAGAGGTGAACGCAAGCCTAGAAGAGGTGGAGATAATCAATCACGCTCAGGTAAAGATTTTCCAAAAGATGCTGAAGTTTTATCAGAATACCCGACTATTGAAATGAAACGCTACGTGATGATGGTTGGGTTTCATGCGGGCGTAAAACCTGGCAATGTAGTTGGCGCGATAGCGAACGAGATTGATATTGAAAGCAAGTATATTGGTCATATCAAAATTTATGATGATTTTGCTACAGTCGATTTGCCCGGTAAATTGCCAAAAGGTGCTTTATCTCATTTGAAAAAAGTACGTATCTGCGGCAAGCCAATGAACCTTACCAAGGCGTCGGAATTTAGTTTTGATAAACTAAAAGGTGGAAAAAGTTCATTTGCCGGAGATAAAAAGAAAGCACATCGAGGTCAGGGAAATAAAGGATCTGATAAACCAAAGATACCAAGGCGTAGTAAAAAGTAATTTCTCCTCGCATTTATTGTGCCCGAATATCGGTAGGAGCGCGCGTCCCGCCGCGAAAAAATTCTTAGTTTGAACAAATTTCCTAGATAGGCTCAGACATCATTTCGCATCGAGACGGAGCTCCTACCGAAATAGGCACCGCTTACCAGATTTTAACCCTGTCCTCTGGCGCTCGGTACATACCATCACCGGCTTTAACATCATAAGCCTGCATAAATTCTGGCATATTCATCAAAGTTCCATTACCACGATATGGTGCAGGTGAATGAGGATCCGTCGCTAATCGAGATCTTAATGCTTCCTCTCTAAATTTATACGCCCAAACTTGTGCCCAACCCATAAAGAATCTCTGCTCTCCATTGAGTCCATCAATTTGCGGAGATTTAGTTTTCGTTTGAGACATTGTGTAAGCTCTGTGAGCAATTGTTAACCCCCCTAAGTCACCAATGTTTTCACCTAAGGTCATTTCTCCGTCAATGTGTTCGCCCGGTAGAGGTTCAAATTCAGAGTATTGGTCGGCAAGTTTTTTGGTTCTGATCGTAAATTCTTCTAAATCTTTTTCTGTCCACCAATCGCGCAGGACACCATCTCCATCCGATTTGGAACCCTGATCATCAAACCCGTGCCCCATTTCATGACCAATAATGCCGCCTATAGCCCCGTAGTTAACCGCATCATCCGCATCCATATCAAAGAAAGGAGCTTGTAGAATAGCTGCAGGAAAAACAATCTCATTCATACTTGAGCTGTAATAAGCATTAACCGTTTGTGGAGACATCTGCCATTCAGTACGATCGATCGGCTGGCCTAATTTTCTAATTTGACGATGAAAGGAAAATAACGAAGCCCGTTTGTAATTGCCGGCTAAATCATCTGCATTAATCTCTAGCGCACTATAATCTCTCCACCTGTCGGGGTATCCAATTTTTGGCGTGAATTTTCTTAATTTCTCTAGCGCTTGCTTTTTGGTTTCCTCGCTCATCCAATCAAGACCTACAATCGCCTCGCCGTATGCAGCACGCAGATTTTCTACCAAACCTATCATTCTTTCTTTTGCTTCTGGCTTGAAGTGTTTCTTAACATAGATTTTGCCAACGACTTCGCCAAGAATTCCGTTGACAGTATCTACGCCTCTTTTCCAGCGAGCTTCTTGCTCTGGTGTTCCGCTTAATTTAGTTTGGTAAAAATCAAAGTTCTGACTATCAAAATCCTCACTTAAAATACTAGACATTGAGTTTATAACGGTCCATTTGAAGTAGCTCTTCCATTGTTCAATAGGAGTTGAGTTAAATAATTTGGAGAATTTCTTAAAGTAGGATTTTTCTCTAATGATCACGTCTGTTTCTTTCGAAAGTCCAACGTGTTCCAAATAAGCACCCCAATTAAAACCATCCATCAGATCAGTTAGTTTGACTACTTCAACTTTGTTGTAGGTTTTATTTCTGTCTCTGCGCTCAGTACGCGTCCAATGGAGATCGGCAATTGCCGTCTCAAGTTCCATAACTTGTTGTGCTTGTGCTGCGGAATCATTTAGGTCAGCAAGAGCTAGCATTTTTTCTAAATGAATAGCATATTCAGCTCTTAGTTCGACCGATTTTTCATCATCCTTAAAGTAGTATTTTTTATCTGGCATGCCTAAGCCAGACTGGGTGAAAAAGGTGATATAGCTAGTAGGATTTTTTGAATCGTTAGTCACAAAAAAGCCGAACGGCGCTGTAGTACCTATAATTTGAGTTTCAGCAAAATAAACAGCTAAATCACTTAAATTGTTAATGGCGTCTATTTTTTCGAACTCTGGAGTTAACGGGCTGGCGCCTAACTGATTAAGTTTTTCGACATCCATATAGCTATTGTAAAGATCGCCTACTTTTTGCGCGTCGGAGCCTTTTTCTAGATTTTCAAGCTTTGCAGTTTCCTCGATGATTGCTCTCACATCACTTCGAGATTTGTCTCTTAGCGCGGTAAAAGAACCATAAGTTGATTTGTCGGCGGGGATCTCGGTTTTATCCAGCCAAGCGCCATTAACATAGCGATAAAAATCATCTTGCGGTCTTACGCTCTTGTCCATGTTGGCAAGTTCAATTCCAGAGGTCGGTGCTTTTAGTGCAGATTTAGTTAGTTTGACGGTTTCAAGGCGATCTTGTTCGATTGCCTGTTGTTCACAGGCGGATACAAGTGCAAGGCAAACTGCGCCTACTAGGAGTTTTTTAATCATCAGGGGTTCCTCAAAAATGAAAGGTTTTCATTTAATAGAGACCTTTGCACGAAACGTATGACAAGTACCAAAAGTAGGCTCTTTAAGAGAAAATGACTAAAATAACACTGCTTTTCGTTGTAAAACTTGCCAATAGCCAGCTATTAGCTTCATTTTACTCCTCAATCAGCATTATTTTAATCGATTTTTCTTTAGTCATACGTTTCGTGCAAAGGTCTCTAATAATTATTGTATTATGTATGTCTGCGCGTTCAAAGTTTCAGACATAGATATTAGCCGTAGGCTAAACTTATGCGTAATAAAAACATAACCGTTGGTTATAACGCAACCTTCTTAGGCTTCAAATCGTTACTGAATATTTCACAGGTCTATAGAAGATGAGTTATAATTTGAAAAAGAACCATCCCAATCATTGTGAGACCGAGCCTAAATATGACCAGTACCGTCAAAACCTATGAAGCAATAGATTCCAGTTTATTGCTCGCGCTGCCAAATCCATCTAAATCAGCCTATGAGATTAAGATAAAGATCCCTGAATTTACATTTTTAGGTGTCGGAGAACAGCCTGATTTCGCTCAAATATATTTAACCTTTTATCCCGGTAAAAAGATTATTGAATTAAAAGCACTAAAAATGTATGTCTATCAATTAAGAGATATCGTGGTTTCTTACGAACGTTTGATTAATATAATTTATGATCAGTTAATGGAAACCTTTGAGCCAGATCGCTTGCGATTAGTTATGGACTGCAATCCGAGAGGCGGGATAAGCTCCCGCTTGACCATTGACTCCGATTGGGGGAGCAGGGGTGGTGAAGATAAATACAAGGATTGGATTGGTAACCACGATGAGTGGCTGAGATTGAATTAGTGTAATTTGCAATTAATCTGGGGTTGAATTTGTCTCGACATAGATAACTCCGACATCCGATCCTGCCCATTTGCTCTCGATTGGTGAAGCCTGGGATTTCTACCCTTGTCAATATTGAAAATACCAGCGCACATTATTGCAATTTCCACCATCTTGCTACTAATGATATTTAGACATGCGATTGGTCATTGTGCGTATCAGCTATTACCGCGGAGCACAGTGCACACGCCATTTTTACGTCTTAATACCACAGTTACCCATCACGACATTCACCACGAAAAAGCGAGTGGAAATTATGGGTTCTATTTTACTTGGTGGGATAAATGGATGGGGACCGAACCTGCTGATTACGAAGCGCGGTTTTAGCGAGTACAAACACAACAGCAACCCTGACGAAAGATTATTTGATAGTTTAAATCTAATATAAGCATCTTCAAGCAAAACAGTTACAAGCACTAATTTTATGCACCAAACTGTTCAAAAACCTCTTTGCCGGTCATGGTTTTCGTCTGATTGGCAAAATCGTAATAATTCGGTTTTTCATCGATAAAAATTTGATGGTCAAATATCACTTTGTCTAGATCATCGAATAATGCCGCAGGCATAATATGCTGATTGTTATCAATCAAACGATAGAAGAGGTGAGTCCCACATTCAACGCAAAAGCCGCGCTCTGCCCATTCAGAAGATCGATAACATTTGATATATTCAACACCAGTAAATTCTACCCTATCTTTACAATCGAGCGCCAATAAAGGTCCACCACCCCATTTTAGGCACATGGAACAATGGCACGCCCCCATATTTTTATCAATTGAATCGACTTTTATTGTAACTTTTTTACAAAGACAATTGCCGTTGGTGGTATTTTCTGACATCAATTATTTCCTCGTTATTGAATGACAAGACGCTATATTAGCACAAATAACTATCTATACAAGTAGTACAAGCTTCGACGTTAGGCAAATAAAACAATAAATTCTTAGCTAGTCGATTACCAATAACCAGAGTAAAATCGCCGTATCATAAATACTAGGTCAAGCAATCTTGAGTCAACCACAGTTAACCATCAAAAAAGTCGGATTTATTTCATTGGGTTGCCCCAAAAATTTAGTTGATTCAGAAAGAATTCTAACTCAGCTGAAAACTGAAGGTTATGAGGTTGTTCCAACTTACAAAGATGCTGAACTAGTTATTGTTAATACTTGCGGTTTTATTGACAGTGCTGTGAAAGAATCGCTGGATACCATCGGTGAAGCGTTGGTCGAGAATGGAAAAGTTTTGGTTACAGGCTGCTTGGGTGCAAAAGGGGATGAAATAAAGGAAATTCACCCCAATGTTTTGGGTGTCACCGGTCCGCATGCGTATGATGAAGTATTAGCCCAAGTTCACCAATATATTCCAAAACCCAAATATGATCCCTTTGTTAGTTTGGTTCCTGATCATGGAGTTAAATTAACGCCTAAGCATTTCGCCTATCTAAAAATATCCGAAGGATGTAATCATCGTTGTACCTTTTGCATCATCCCTTCTATGCGAGGTGATTTGGATTCTCGTCCTATAGGTGATGTGTTAAGTGAAGCAAAACGGTTGGTGAACGCTGGCGTTAAGGAACTGCTAGTTATTTCGCAAGATACATCGGCTTATGGAGTTGATTTAAAATATCGAACTGGATTTTGGGATGGTATGCCAATCAAAACTCGATTGCTTGAGTTATGTACCCATCTGAGCAATATGGGCGTTTGGATCAGACTCCACTATGTTTATCCTTATCCAAATGTGGATCATTTGATCCCATTAATGGCTGAAGGCAAACTTTTACCTTATTTAGACATCCCATTTCAACACGCCAGTCCTAGAATTTTGAAGCTGATGAAACGACCAGGCAATATTGACAAAACATTGCAGAGGATCAACTCTTGGCGAGAAGTTTGTCCTGAACTGGTTATCCGATCTACTTTTATAGTAGGATTTCCTGGCGAAACGGAGGAAGAGTTTGAAGAGTTAATAGCCTTTTTAAAAGACGCTCAGTTAGATAGAGTGGGGTGTTTTGCTTATTCCCCGGTCAAAGGAGCAACTGCAAATGATTTACCTGATCCCATCCCTGAAGAGATAAAACAGCAACGATTAGACAAATTTATGTTGGTGCAAGAAGAAATCAGCAAGCAAAAACTAAAAAATAAAATTGGGCAAGAGTTTTATGTGCTGGTTGATAGAGTACATTCAGATGGAGCGATAGCTCGAAGCTATATGGATGCTCCAGAAATAGATGGCGTGGTGCACTTAACTGATGAATTTAATGTTACGCCCGGCGATAAATTATGGGTGCAGATTATTCATTCTGACGCGCACGATTTATGGGGTGTTAGGGTCGAACAATAACATTAGAGTAGGGATCTATTCTGCCGGATGTACGGTGAGACTTATTGATCGATCGTGAACATAGGTATATGATATTACAGGTCGGTCGTACCAAGAAATGAGCAAAATATGTAAAATGTTTATTTGACGGTGGCTGCAGTAACAATCCTGTTTGTTTGCCAAATAAAATCCGCTTGGTTAGTTGCCGTCTTTTACTAGGAGGCAATAATAATGAATAAAGTAATTCGGTCCCTTCTCTTTTTAGTTTTTCTTGTGATTTTTTCTTGTGGACAACAAGAACCCAATCCATCAGATTCAGATTTGTCAGAATCGAACCAGTCAGAACCCGCAATCCGGGACTCCGCAAAAGTGTCCGCTAAGCTTGATCGAATCGAGTCGGCTAAAGAAGATTCAGATGAATTAGTTCAACAAAAAGCAGTAGCTTCTTGTGAGCTTATCCTTGGTTGGGATCCCTGGGAACCCTATCAATATCTCACCCCTGATAATCAGGTAAAAGGACTTGAAATTGAGCTCATACAAAGTATGGCTAGCCAAGTTGGTTGCAGTGTCAAATTTGAACAAGGTGAGTGGGTAGATTTGTTAGAAAGCCTACAAATGGGTAAAATCGATATGCTAGGCGGTGCCAGTAAAACCGAGGCTAGGGAGATTTTTGCGCACTTTTCTATTCCCTATCGACATGAGTCTTTCATACTTTATTTACTTACTGAAAATATTGAACACTATGCTGAAAAATCCATTTTCGAGTTAATGGATGAAAAGTTTCGTTTAGGGATTACCGAAGACTATATTTATGGTGATGCGATCGCTGTAATACAGGATAAAGAAATCTATCAATCTCAAATTGTGACTGTACCGATTACTGAGGTCAATTACTACAATTTAATACAAAATAATATTGATGGTTTTCTGGAAGATCCCTTTGTAGCGGGTTATACGATAAAACGAAAAGGATTATCTTCAAAGATTTCAGCCTCTGGTATAAAGGTACATAGTGGAGATGTTTCAATTATGTTCAGTAAGAAAAGTATTAAGCCTGAAAGAGTTGAACAATTTAATATTGCATTGGATAGCATTAGAGACTCTGGTGAATATAAGAAAATCTTAGACAAGTACAGCCATTAGCCAAAGCTCAAATGGATGTGAGATAAACTCATTAACAATGGCATACTATCCTATTGGTTGTTTTGCTAGCCAAACGACAAATTTCGGGTCATCTGAAATTATTTTTACACGCTTAAAATATTGATTGAGCATTGGTCGGTATTTTAAGTGGCGATTAGCGACTACTCGTAGCTCGCCGTTAGATTTTAGTTTTCGCGCCGATTGCCTAAACATTTTGTTAGCAATAGATAGCGTTTGAACATTCTGCTGATGAAAGGGTGGATTACAAAGAATATGATCAAAGTCTCTGTCTTCTACCCCCTCTAATACATCAGTTATAAAATAGTTAGCCGTTTGAGAGGTGTTTTTCTCGAAGGTCATTTTCGCACTTTCAATCGCTAGAAATGATTCATCACTAAAAGAAACATTCAAACTGGGGTTTTGTTTAGCCGCGATAGTACCCAAAATACCTGCCCCACAACCTAAATCCATAAGCTTTTGTTTTTCTGTAGTTTCGGGTAAGTGTTTTAAAAGCACACGGCTGCCAATATCCAGTTTTTCTCTAGAAAACACCCCCGCAAATCCGTAGCTGGTAATCTCGTATTCTTCTATTTTATATTCAACAACAGAATTAATGGGTGACTCATTTTCCTTTATGTTCAGCGGATTTGGGTAAACTAAACGAGCTTTCTTTTTGGCTAAGGATGTTTTAGTAGGGCCAATAATATTCTCAAAAAGAGTGGTGGTTGAATTATGGATCTCTTTGGTCATTCCCGTAGCGACTATGACGGTGTCTAAATTGATGTGAGAGGTTATGGTGTTCAGTTGAAACTCAAGTAAACTGTTATGTTTTGGCGTGCGGATAAAAACATAATCGAATATTAACTCGGATCTTAACTTGGAGGAGCATTGATCAACAAATTTACTCATGGGCGGTAGTTTGTTTCGTTCTAAATTTTTTTCAATAGCTGTTTTAGATAAGAATGAGTCTGTCCAGTTATGTATTTGGATATTCGCGTATTGTTGAGAAAGTGAGCAGGATATTGCTCCAAATTGGTCATTGATGATTAGTATCTTGGATTCTGAATTAAACGAATACTGCTCAAATAAACTGGTTAGATATTCATCAGCGGCGTTCCATGCCCTAAGGTTTTTATCAGAAGTGGAGGGGTATCTCTCTAGATGGAGGTTTTCAAAATCCGGAGCGGTCATCGTCGTCCTCGTCGTCATATCCTGATTTCGATGGATCGTAGTCTTTGGGGATTTTAAAGTTTTTGTTCTTTAATAAACCCAGCATACCGCCGACTATTAGTGCGAACACGAGTACGATTATAATGATTGCAGTAGTCATAAAATTCCCAAAGTGAGATCTAAAGAAAAAGTTTATCCCATGCCTGCTCTGAAAATCCAACAGACCAAAATTGACCGTTGTAAATAACCGGCCTTTTCAAAACGGTGGGATTTTCCAAAATTATTTTTACTATGGCTTCTCTGGTGTTCAGTAACTTGTCTTCTGTTGGGATTTTGCGCCACGTTTGACTTCTTCTATTGATTAAAGTGTCCCTCTCCACGTCGTTTAACCAATGATCAATTGTTGCTACATCAATAACATCTTTTTTAAGATCGTGAAATTCACAGTCAATTACTCTCTCGCTTAGCCAAGCCATGGCCTTTCTTACCGTATCGCAATTTTTTATTCCATACATGTGTACGTTTTGTTTCATGGTTTAATCCATCCGAAGTAATTCATTAATAGATGTTTTAGAGCGTGTTTTCTCATCCACTTGCTTGACGATTACTGCGCAATATAAACTGTAGCTGCCATCCTTGGATGGTAGACTTCCAGAGACTACAACAGAGCCTGCTGGTACTCGCCCGTAACTTATTTCACCAGTGGCTCGACTAAATATTTTAGTGCTTTGCCCAATGAATACGCCCATTGAAATAACGGAACCTTTTTCGACAATAACACCTTCAACGACTTCGCTTCTTGCGCCTATAAAACAATTGTCCTCAATGATAGTTGGGCTTGCTTGTAGTGGTTCTAATACGCCGCCGATCCCTACGCCGCCAGATAGGTGAACATTCTTACCAATTTGTGCGCAAGAGCCAACCGTTGCCCAAGTGTCTACCATCGTTCCCGAATCTATGTAGGCTCCAATATTCACGTAACTTGGCATCAGAACAACATTTTTATTTATAAAACAGCCCTTTCTCACAATCGCCTGCGGGACAACCCTCACTCCCATTTCATTAAAAACATCCTCGGAGGTGTTCTCAAATTTGAGAGGAACTTTATCAAAATAGGCCGTATGCCCGGCATCAATTTTTTTGTTATCCCTGACTCTGAATGAGAGCAGAACCGCTTTTTTTACCCATTCGTTTACCTTCCAACCTGTGTCGCAGGGCTCTGCCACGCGAAGTTGACCGGAGTCTAGTGACGCAATGGTTTGGTTAATTGCGGCTAGTGTTTTTGCTGAAACTGATTGGTGGTTCAATTCGCTTCGTTTTTCGAATGCGGTTTCGATTATTTCTTGTAGGTTAGTCATACAGATAATGTCTCCACCGTTTTTATTAACGGTATTGTATTTAATCCTAGATAAATCGTAACTATCCATATTAATGTTGTCATTGCGAGGAGCTTGCGTCGCGGCAATCTCCAACCGATTGGCACATGACTACTAGTTTTAGATCACTCCGTCTTTAGCAGATTGCCGCGTCGTCCCTCCTCGCGATGACACTAAATCTTTGAGCTTTGTCGTATTACTATTTAGTTCTGCTGAATAGTTACGACTAATCAAACATTCTAACTGCCAATTTGTTGTTTTATGGCTTTGGCAATTTGCTGTTGTTCGCTCTCACTCGTTATCGCAGAATTATCTTTATGACTGATAATAAACGTATCTTCAACTTTTTCACCGAGAGTGGTGATTCTGGCATCGTGTAATTTCAAGCCCGAGGAATTAAATGCTTGTGCCAAAAGCGCTAGTAGGCCCGGTTTGTCACGGGCGATAATATCAAGGCGAGTATACTGACTGAATTCATCCTTGGAAAATACTATTTCGGTATTAACGTCAAAGTGCTTGATCTGCCTCGGCATTCGGCGTTGAATTTTTCGTCGGTTCCAATTATTAGAGGTGAGGTTGTTCATAATTGCCGACTTGAGTTTTTCTTGTTCTGATGCAGATATAGTAGGCTTATTCATATCATTTAGCGTATAAAAACTATCGTGGCAAAATTCGTTACTATCGGTATAAATACTAGCTCCTTGAACGTTTAGATGGTGCTGGGCAAGCGTTGTGGTTAGTCTAGCGAATAGATCTTCTTCATCTGGGCTATAGACAAAAATTTCACTACCTGCGCCGTCCAATCGCTTGCGAATAGCTACCACGGTCGGATTTGCTTTATTCACAGAATCAGAATCAGAATCAGTATCAATGTCAACTAAGACTTTCCCTGCTTGCCATGCAATGGTTTCGGCTGCGTTCTTTTCGAAATAATCGGTAGTTAAATTTTGCAGATAATTATTCACAAGTTCAACCTCAAAATCATTATCTAGAAGCGTTTTCCGAGTCGATTCTCTGGTATCTTTCCACGGCTCTAGCAGTTCAACCTTTTCATGATTGAGTAGCGCTAAGGTCGATAGGGCGAGTTCTTTGAGTAGTGAATCCTTCCATGAATTCCATAGCGTTGCACTAGTTGCACGAATGTCTGCGACAGTGAGAATGTAGAGCAACTCAAGCCGGTCGGGTGTTTTTACTAACGCAGCAAAATTCTTGATCACTTTCGGATCAGAGGTATCTCGTTTTTGTGCTGTTAAGCTCATTAATAAATGGTTAGCCACTAACCAGCTAATGGTTTCGCTGTGCTCTAGTTTAAGCTCATGGGCCTTACAAAATCGTAAAGCTTCTTCGGCACCTATTTCACTATGATCACCGCCTCGGCCTTTTCCTATATCATGGAATAATCCTGCCAAATAAATAATTTCCGGGTGAGTCTGCTTGCTCATTATTTCAAAGCACAGAGGGAATTTTTTAATGGCGCTTTGTTCCGTAAATCCGGTTAAATTTCGGAGTAAAAATAAAGTATGTTCATCAACGGTGTAACTATGGAACATGTCGTATTGCATTTGCCCACTTACCCGTCTAAATACTGGTAGATAATCTGACAAAATTCCGCTTCTTTTCATGGCGAACATGGCGCGAGACGATTGATGCTTGGTGTGCCAAAAATCAATAAATAATTTGCGGTGTTTTTTACTTTCACTAAACTTGCGATTAATTTTATTTCGAGTAGCGCGTATCGCTCTGAGCGTGTTTGCAGTTATGCCAATAATATTTTTGTCAGAAGCTAAAACCTGAAAAACTCTAATCAGTTCTCCTGGGTTTTCAGCAAAAACAGATGTATTTTTTGCGTCTAATCGATCATTTACAAGCTGATAAGTATTATCTATTTCCCGGATAGATCTTTTCGCAGAATCCGAAAATATTTTCTCTTCGAGCACCTGCAATAATATCTCAGAAATATTTCTGATCACTCGCACGCTGCGATAATATTGCTTCATCATTTTTTCGACCGCGAGTGACTGTTCGTCATCCTCATAGCCCAGAGATTTAGCGGTATCTTTTTGATAATCAAACAATAATCGATTTTCCGCCTTATTTGTTACCTGATGTAGGGCAAAGCGGACACGCCATAAAAAAAGTTGGTTTTTAATCAGCGTGAAGTATTCTTTTTTTGTAATGATTTGATCATGAATCAGTTCAAATAGCGATTTGGGGTAATAACGACGTTGTGCAACCCAACCAATCACATGAATATCCCGAAGTCCTCCTGGGCTTGATTTAAGATTGGGTTCTAAATCAAAAGAACTACCATCATATTTTCGATATCGTTGTTTTTGCTCGTTGCTTTTAGCCCGAAAAAAATCTTGTGCATTCCACATTTCATTGGGTGCCGTTTTATCTCGCATTTTTTCAAACAGGCTAACATCGCCGATTAAAATTCTCGATTCCATTAAATTGGTGATAATGGTGAGATCGTGTTTAGCAAGTTGGACGCATTCTTTTAAGTTTCTTACCGCATGTCCGACTTGAAGTCCGACATCCCATAACAAGGTGATAAATTGGCTGAGTGTGGCTGAGTAGGTTTGTCTGAAGCTGTTAGGCACTAACACTAGCAAGTCTAAATCGGAGTGTGGATGAAGCTCTCCTCTGCCGTAACCGCCGACCGCTATCAAGGTGCAATCATTGCCCAACGCTAATTCTAACCAGAGTTTTTTAAGTAGCTCATCCATATGGTTGGAGCGAGCAATGACGAGCTCCCTTACAAGATGGTTATCAGCATAATGAGATTGGAGAACAGAAGCAGATTTTTTCTCAAAGGATTTGAGCTGCTCAAGTAATTCTAATTGAGGGTCGATTACTAGGGTTAATTCAAGGTCAGATGAAATCATGGACTGTTGACAATCAATCCTATCGTTAGATTACTTCATCGGGACGTAGCGTTAATACCTCGACACCATCTTTGGTTACTAATAGAGTATGCTCCCATTGAGCTGAAAGGCTCTTGTCTTTGGTCACTACGGTCCAATCATCTTTAAGGACACGCGAATGGCGTTTACCAGCATTCACCATAGGCTCAATGGTAAAAATCATCCCTTCTTTTAATATTGGCCCAGTACCTTTTTTACCGTAATGGAGCACCTGCGGATCTTCGTGGAATACTTCGCCTATGCCGTGTCCACAATATTCTTCAACAACGCTAAAACTTGCTGCGTGGGCGTGTTTTTCTATTGTATTACCAATATCGCCAAGATGTAAGCCGGGCTTGACCATTTTGATTCCTAAGTATAAACATTCTTGGGCATTATCGATCAGTCGTTTGGCTAAAATAGTAGGTTTTCCAACGGTAAGCATTATCGAGCTATCTCCGTGAAATCCGTCTTTAATAACTGTAATATCAATATTAATGATATCACCATCTTTTAATTTTTTATCGGCGGGAATACCATGGCAAATAACGTGATTAATAGAGGTACAAATCGATTTTGGAAAACCGTGGTAATTGAGCGGGGCAGGGATAGCTTTTTGTTCATCAACGATGTATTTGTGACAAATTGAATCAAGCTCGTCGGTCGTGATCCCTTTGACTACATGAGGTTTTATCATTTCTAAGACTTCCATTGTCAAGCGTCCGGCGATCCGCATTTTTTCGATTTGTTCTGCTGTTTTTATGACAATGGCCATAGCTATAGTCCCATTCATATTCTTCAGTCGTGCCAATGATGGGTATTTTACGTGAATCAGCGTGGATTGATACTGTTTAATGGTTGGAGCTGTTGGTTAATTTATAGACTACAACTAGGTACAAATTATTTTATCTTAGAAGCGACTCGACCGGATAATAGATAGTCAATATAATCGCTCTTATATTTATTCAGGATTTATTTGACTACTTGAACAAGTAGTTGTAGTATGACTACCTATAGAGCAAGTAGTGTTGCTATGTTAAATAGTTTCTACTACCTCTGTAAAAAACCCCTGCGATTAAGTCCGCTCTGTTACAAGCACTTGATCACAATAGATAGTAGACTGGCGTTAATAGCCAAACAGATTAAGTGGAGAACAAAATGGACAATAATCGAAAACAAGCATTAGACGCAGCACTCAGCCAAATTGAAAGACAGTTTGGTAAAGGTTCTGTGATGAGAATGGGTGAAGTTCAGGCTCAAAAAATGGACACTATTTCCACGGGCTCTTTAGGGCTAGATATCGCTCTTGGAATTGGTGGATTGCCTAAAGGGCGGGTTG
>Ga0256847_1001139_pt1 | contig 14263 bp, 11 predicted proteins | sample TeddybearmetaG_FD_189099 | JGI IMG/M metagenome (GOLD analysis project Ga0256847, IMG submission 189099) | Hydrothermal vent microbial communities from East Pacific Rise, Pacific Ocean - Teddybear | ecosystem: Environmental > Aquatic > Marine > Hydrothermal vents | place: Pacific Ocean: East... | reverse complement strand
TGTTTGTAATGCCGACCAGTCGGCTGAAATTAATATCGCTGCTAATAAATTGTTTCCAAAGTGAAAGCCAAGTGCTAGTTCTAAACCATCGTCCATAAGTGTCATAGTGCCTAATAGCAAACCTGTTCCAATATAAAAAACCATTACAATTGGCCCCATTTCGGCTACCTCGGGATTGGCGCTATGAAATATTCCAAAAATTAATGATGTTACCAGTAATGGAAACCATCTATTTTTAACAAGTATTCCAATTTGTTGCATTAAATATCCTCGAAACACATACTCTTCAAATCCAATTTGAAACGGAAATAAAATCAAACTTATAATAAGTAATATCGTAAATTTTGCAGGATTAAAATTGAGTTCGATTAAAGAAGGGTCGAGATAATATCCAATGGCAAATGTAATTAATGTAATAATTACAATTAAAAAAAATGAGAAAGCCGAGCGACTCCAATCTACTTTTTTTCGTGCTGTTGTTAATGATAAAATACTACGATTATGTAAATATTTTACGAGTAAAAACAAAAAGCCTAATAAAATTAGAAAGGGTGCAAGATTAGCAGCAAGCCAAAAATTCTTACTATCGACCATATCCATCATCATTTTTTGTTGTTCGGCAAAATCGATATCATCTCCAGCAAAAATAAAAATTAGAATGTTAAAAATAAACAATGCCAATACTATAATTGTGGTTAAAATAACCATCCAAGCATCATTTTTACCTTTATAAGCCTGTTGAATATAATTCATATAGTAATCTTGTTTAGGGTCCAATTTACTTCATTATTATAGTGAAGTGTTCCATTTATAATCTCGAGTGGCGAAGGAATATTATTTGTAAATAAACTGCCGGTACCAAGACCTTGCGGCAAGATACTGTTTTTTGTAAAAGTGTATTGCGAAATAGCGTTTAATCCTACATTACTTTCCAATGCTGAGGTAATCCACCAGCCAATATCATTATTATCAGCCAATGAAATCCATGAGTCACTACCCTTAAATCCTCCAATAAGACTTGGTTTTAAAATAATAAATTGTGGCTTTATACTTTCCAAAAGTGTTCGTTTCTTTTCTTCGGAAAAAACGCCAATAAGTTCTTCATCTAAAGCAATCGGTAAGGGTGTTTGTTCGCAAAGTTTTGCCATTTCTTGCCATTGGCCTTGTTTAATAGGTTGTTCGATTGAATGCAATTGCAAATCGGAAAGTATGTTCAGTTTTTCTAATGCTTCGGAAGGTTTAAAAGCACCATTAGCATCAACACGTAATTCGATGTCGGAAGCCGAGAATTCGTTTCTAATCGATTTTAATAAATTTATTTCGTTATTAAAATCGATAGCGCCAATCTTCATTTTAATACAACTAAAACCCTTCTTAATCTTCTCCTTAATTTGTTGCTTCATAAAAGCTTTATCGCCCATCCAAATAAGGCCATTTATTGAAATCGAATTTTTTCCATTAGTAAATTCTGAAGGAAATAATAAAAATGGGTCATGAGATTGTAGCGATTTAAAAGCCATCTCTAACCCGAATTGTATAGAAGGAAACGCTATTAAGGTTTCATAAAGTACTTGTTTACCTAGGTTTATATTATTGCATAACCATTGTAGTTTTTCTTCATAATCTGGTCTGTCGTCGACACTTAAACCCTTAAACATACCACACTCACCAATACCAAATTTGTTATCATGTTTTAGAATAAGAAACCAAGTGTCTTTGGTTTGTAAAATACCACGAGACGTTCCGCTAGGGTTTTTAAAAATTAAAGTATGTTTTTTAAAAGTAGCTTTTAACATTATAATTCTATCGATTCTCCAATATCTAGCAGCATTAAATCTATACTTGCATCAAAAAACTTTTTTATAGCAGCGTCATGATCAATTTCGATATAGCCAAAAGTATCATAATGAACGCCTAGTACTTTATCGCATTCAACAAAATTACTTGCAAGAATTGCATCATCAACTCCCATAGTAAAATTATCACCAATAGGTAAAATGGCAAGATCTAATTTTGTCGACATTGGAATTAGTCTCATGTCCATAGTAAGCGCTGTATCGCCAGCTATATATATGCTTTTATGCTCGCTTTTAATAACAAATCCGCCAGGTTGTCCACCATAGCTTCCGTCGGGAAATGAGCTTGTATGAACAGCATTTACATATTTTAAGTTTCCGAAACTAAATTCCCAATTACCTCCATGATTCATTGGGTGAACATCCAGTCCTTTAGCTTGATAATGCATCGCAATTTCATAATTACTTATAATTTTAGCTCCTGTTCTTTTAGCAATTGTTTCAGCATCTAAAATATGATCTTCATGTGCATGTGTAAGCAGTATATAATCTGCTTCAATTGAAGATACATCGACTTCATCCTTTGATAATGGATTTCCAGATATAAACGGATCAACTACTATTTTCTTTTCGGAAACCTCAATTAAAAGAGTGTTGTGCCCGTAAAAAGTAATTTTCATATTTTTATATTATTTTATTAAATTGGTCATACTTCGACCTGCCCAGCACAAGTATGCAGTTCGCTAATAGTCATCCCCTTCTTGGGTTTGAAAAAATTAACATGCTCGTTTCATATTAAATATTTTAAAGTAAAAAACTAAATAAAATGGCAAACAAAAAAGTACTTAATGCTAGTTTCTTTAATTCGGCATCTAATAGTCTCGATTCTTTATTTAAAGATACCGTTTTAATATTTAGCAAAAAAGGAATAAAAGCGATAACGTATACAAATTGTACCATAGAATGATAGTTTAAAATTGTATAGCAAATAGCACATAGCATAGCAATAATAAGAATTGCTATATGATAGATTTTTGCATTCTTCATCCCAATTTTTACAACGAGGGTGTTCTTATTATTTTTAGCATCATTTTCGATATCGCGCATATTATTTAAGTTTAAAACAGCTGCGCTAGAAAGCCCTATAGTAATAGCAGGAAGTAACAAATTCCATTCTAAGGATTTTGTGAATAAAAAATAACTTCCTAAAACACTTAACAAACCAAAAAATAGAAATACAAACACATCGCCAAAACCCGAATATCCATACGCATTATTGCCTACAGTATATTTAATTGCAGCGATTACAGATAAAATTCCTAATCCGAAAAAGATTGCCGAAAACAAAAAATTATTGCTTCCAAAAGCTGTATAAATTAACAATAAAGCAATTACCAAAGTAATGCTTGCGGTCAATAACATGGCGCGTTTCATTTGTTTAGGTGAAATCAACCCAGAAGCGACCACACGTAATTCACCTTCACGATTATCGTCGGTTCCTTTTATACCATCGCCATAATCGTTTGCAAAATTTGATAGAATTTGAAAACCAATAGTTGCAAGAATCGCCAGCCAAAAAATAGAAGACCTTAAAATAATGTGCGCAGTTAAATCGTTTAAAGCATTAAAATTGTTGCCTAAAGCAGCCCCAACAATAATTCCAGAAATAGAAAGTGGTAAAGTTCGCAATCTAGCTGCCGACACCCAAGCTTTTAATTTTGACATAGGTCAAATTTACTATAATTATTTACATTATATTAGCTGGACTAATCAAAAAAAAACCTACTATGGCTGTTTCAAAACAATACAACTTAGGACTTGCAATTTTACGAATAGGTATTTCGGCTATGTTATTAACCCACGGAATCCCGAAGGTTGAATTATTATTCTCAAATCCCCAGGCATTTCCAGATCCAATTGGTATTAGTTCGACAGTTACACTCGTGCTTACTGTTTTTGCTGAAGTAATTTGTTCAATTTTTATTATCATCGGGTTTAAAACCAGACTTGCTACAATTCCGCCAATTATCTTAATGTTGGTTGCAATATTAGTGGTTCATATAAATGATCCTATTGCAAATAAGGAATTGGCTATATTATATCTAGTTGGTTTTGCTACAATTGCATTAACTGGTGGTGGAAAATATGGGATTAATAAATCGTAGTTACAAAACTGAAACTATTTCTTAACTAACTTGTATATTAAATCTTCGAGACCGTTGAGTTTTATCTCGTACATTTCGTGCATCATAAGGCCTAATTTTCCATTTGGAAATCCTTTTTGTTTATACCATACAAAATAGTATTCAGGTATGTTAATTAGGTAATGGTTTTTGTATTTTCCGAATGGCATCTTATAATTGGCAAGCTCAATTAAGTGGTTTGGGTCTGGTTTAATTCCACTGCTCATACTCTTCTAGTTGTTTTGCAACAAAGGTTTCCCATTTGTGTTCTTGTACCTTAATTTTTGAATGGTCGGTTTCTAAATCAAATTTCTTTTGAAGTTTACGACGTTCTTTTTCTGAAGTTTCATATAATGCATCAAGTTCTTCTTTTACATTTTTTGTGAAAGTTGTTTCACTTATATTTTTCCGAAGTATTCTAGCAAATAATTCTGAAATATCGAAATGTGTTTGTTCGTGTTTTAAAATATAATCGTTAGCTACATTTTTATCGTACCATGATAATTGCGGATAAAAATTACTTGTAACTGTATAATTTATTTCAGGAATGTCATTTTTGATTTTATATTCATAAAAAAAAGAAATACCCGAATTAGTACTTGCAACAAAACCAACACCTCCAGCTGTTTTTGCTTTAAAATCGGACCAAGAAAGCTTGTAATCCTTACTCCATGCAATTTTCTCTCTTTCAGTTGAAGTAGTGAAAATTAACAGAAATAGTACAACGAATAACTTCATAAACAACTAACGGAAAAAGATGATTTTTATTGAGTTTCGTGTAATTATAAGTTCCAGAAATATGCAATATCTTTTTCAATATCGGGATGCAAGCTATAATGAACAGGACAGGTATTTGCAGTATTGATAAGAATTTTTCTTGAACGCTCGTCGATAGTTGCCGGTAAATGTATATCTACTTTAATGTTTGAAATTCGCCTCGGGTTACTAGCCATAGTTTTTGTAACCTCAGCTGTACTACCATCAATAGCTACATTAAGTGAATTTGCTTTAAGTCCCATGACGGTAAGCATACAATTTGCGAGTCCGGTTGCAACAGTATCGGTAGGGGAAAAGGCTTCACCTTTACCATTATTATCGGTTGGTGCGTCTGTAATAAATTCGTTGCCAGATTTTATATGTTTACAAACCGTTCTTAAATTTCCTGTATATGTTACTAATGCTGTACTCATTCTACGACTTCTAATTCAAGTTTCTCATTAAATTTTATAATGTAAGTTGCATTATTAATAAAACCGCGTCCGCTTCGCACATAGAAAAATTTATTTTCGATGTATTCAGTTTCACCTTCTAATTTTACAGCGTCGTACATATCGTCGGCCATAGCAAGGCGCAATAATATGTCGTAAGTAACATCAAACCCTCGAACAGCATAGCGATTAGGTAGTACTCCATATTTATTTTTATAACTTGTCACAAAAGCATTTGGATTGTTATAATCATAATCTTTTTTAACCGAAGGGAAGGTAAAATTAAGATTTGCTAAATGTAAGTTTTGAACATCTTCAAAATCAAATGCAGCATTATTATCTAATGTAAAAAGCCTAACGTTATTATCTTCGGGCAAGCCGTTTAATAATCCAATTGCATTGCTAACAATTGAAGGGTTTTCAGAAATAAGCAAGACCCAATTTTCATACATCCTATCTATATTTTTTTGAATATCAACCACATGTATAAAATCTCCCTCACGCGGTTTAATAATTTTTGCATTTGGAAAAATAGCCAATAATCGTGCTTTTTGAGAAGCGTGTTTTACATCAGCAATAATAATAATATTTTTATCGGTTCCATTTGCTTCTAGAAACGCAACCATTTTACTTTCTAATATTTCTTTAGATGGAATTGTTTGAAAAAAATTACGACTCTGTATTTCACTTTTTCGTTTACTTAATGGTGAAAAAACGGGCGTATCATATCGATCTAGAATAGCGACTGTTTTTGTTACATTTTTTCTAAGTAGGGGTCCGATAACCGCATCTATATTCTTAAAATTTCGTTGCGAAATAAGTTGTGAAACTTTTGATAAACTTCCTTGTGTATCAACAATATCAAGGTTTACAGAAATTCCTTTATCTTTTGCAAACTCAGCGGCCATTAGAACTCCACTATAAAAATCGAGTGAAATTCGCATTGTTCTACTATTAGAATCTTTTAAAAGTTCTTCATTAACTTTGGTCGAATCACTTACTTTTTGCAAACCAAAAGGCAGCATTACAACAAGGTTTTTAGGGCTTGTATCGGAAATAAAATATTCTAAATTTATTTTGTTGGTATTCGTAGTGTTTTCTTCGGAAACTTGTTTTGGAAGTTTTAAAATCATTCCATTTTTTAACCCTTCCGAAGCATATGGATTCAAAGCAATAATTTCTTCTTTTGTAAGACCGAACTTAACTTTCAATCTAAAAAAACCTTCAGCTTGTTGTACTTCATAAAACTGATATAGTTCATCTTCAATTGTAGCAGTTTCCATCACAGATTTATTTGGAACAAAAAGTTTTGCACCCATTTGAAGGGTATCACCCATATTAGGATTTAAAGCTTCCAATTCGGCAATCGAAATCCCGTATTTCCTTGCGATACCATACCTTGTTTCTTTAGCAAGAACAAGATGAGTGGCTTTATTAGTTTCAGCAGTATTAGTCGTGTTTTCAGAAACAGCACCTGTATTATTATTGTTTGCAGCTTTAATTCCAATAGGAATCATAATCTTATCACCCTTCTTAAGTTGCTCGGAATATAGGCGTTTGTTATATCGCTTAATATCGTCGATTGTCACGACGTATTTTTGTGAAATACTAAACAAAGTTTCTTTTCTTTTAACGCGATGGCGTTTAAAATCTGTAACCTCAAAAGTTGTAACCACCTCTCCATCTAATGGAATAATTAAAATATTGTTTTTATTAATTCCTTCCTTTGCATCAGGATTTAAGGCATAAATTGTTTCAACAGAAATATCATAGTTTTTTGCAATGCTTGTAACTGTTTCGCCTTGTTTTACTTTATGGGTTTTGTATTTGTTTTGTGCAAACAAACTAGTTCCAAAAAAGAAGATGGCAATTAGCGTTATTTTGAAAAAATAATTCACAGGTCTATTCATTTTTTTTATTCCCATTCTATCGTTGCTGGCGGTTTCGAACTTATGTCATACACTACTCTATTAACGCCTTTTACCTTATTTATTATATTATTTGACGTTTCTTGTAAAAAATCGTAGGGTAAATGTACCCAATCGGCCGTCATTCCATCTGTCGATTCAACGGCTCTCAGCGCCACTACTTTTTCGTAGGTTCGCTCGTCGCCCATTACACCCACAGAGTTTACAGGAAGCAACATCGCGCCTGCTTGCCAAACCGAATCGTACAAATTCCACTTTTTGAGTCCGTTAATAAAAATAGCATCAACATCTTGTAATATACGAACTTTCTCCAATGTTATATCTCCCAAAATTCGAATTGCTAATCCTGGCCCTGGAAAAGGATGCCTTCCTAAAAGTTCGGCATCAATATCCATTTGTGCACCTACACGTCTCACCTCATCTTTAAAAAGCATGCGTAACGGCTCAACCACTTTTAGCTTCATAAAATCGGGTAAACCACCAACATTATGATGTGATTTAATTGTTGCCGAAGGCCCTTTTACCGAAACACTCTCAATAACATCTGGATAAATGGTTCCTTGTGCAAGCCATGTTACATTTTCTACTAAATGCGCTTCATCGTCAAAAACTTCAATAAACACTCGACCTATAATTTTACGTTTTGTCTCAGGGTCGCTTTCGCCATCAAGAGCCTTCAAGAAACGTGCCGAAGCATCGACGCCCTTTACATTAAGTCCCATACCCTTGTATTGTTCGAGTACGCTATCGAATTCGTTTTTTCGAAGTAAGCCATTATTTACAAATACACAATACAAGTTTTCACCAATTGCTTTATTTAGTAAAATAGCTGCAACTGTAGAGTCTACACCACCACTCAATCCTAAAAGCACTTTGTCGTTTCCAACTTTATTTTTTAAATCGGTTACTGTTTCATCTACAAAAGCAGCAGGTGTCCATGATTGTTCAACCTTAGCTATATGTACTAAAAAGTTTTCTAGTAATTGTTTGCCGTCGGTTGTGTGATATACTTCTGGGTGAAACTGTATTGCATAGGTTTCTTCGCCTTCGATACGATATGATGCATTTAATACATCGTGTGTGCTTGCAAGTCTGACACCATTTTCAGGTAGTTTTGCAATTGTATCGGCATGACTCATCCACACTTGCGAATCTTTAGAAATATTTTTAAACAACGCTTCATTTTCTTTTACTTCAGAAAGTCTTGCTCGACCATATTCTCTAGTACTTGAAGGTTTAACTTCACCGCCATTAAAATGGGCGAGGTACTGTGCGCCGTAACAAACCCCTAAAAGTGGTTTGTGGCCTTTTATTTTTAAAAGGTCTGGATGCGGAGCATCCTCGGCGCGAACCGAAAACGGACTCCCAGATAGTATAACCGCTTTAAAGGAAGATAAATCTTCGGGAACTGAATAATAAGGATGAATCTCGCAGTAAATATTTAGCTCTCTTACGCGTCTCGCAATAAGTTGAGTATACTGTGACCCAAAATCTAAAATTAGGACGTTGTTTTGCATAGGCAAAAATAGTATTTTACAATTAAGTATTGCAAAGAGAAAGAAGAAAAGTTATTACCAAATAGTTAATAAACTAAAACAGTAAACGTAGACTCTAAAGGATTCAAATTATCGATAAGTGAAGGAATTAAACAAGCCCCGTACTCTAGGTATATTTCAGAAAAATTTACAGTTCGTTCTTGAAGGCTCTTGTTTGGAAAGATTTTATCTTGAAGTATTGTAATTCTATCGACACTATCTTTTAATTTTCTCTTTTGTGCTTTTAACAATCGTTTCTCTAAGTTATCAAGTCCTTTTAATTGCTTTACTTCTTGTGCCTTAACAGCTCCTAAAAATGATTTATCGGTTTGTTCGGCAACTTTATAAAGGTTTTCGAATTGCTGCTGTAGGTGTTTTCGTTGTGGCGTAAAATCGATTTCATTTTCTGAAAGTTCTTGCACACGTTTTTTTAGAAGTTCGTTTTGCTTTAAAAATAAATCTGGAATTGAAACTGCTAATTTTTCTAACTTTTTAGCTTGTTTTTTAGAAACAATCGCTGCCGAATTTCGAAGTAGTAAAATTGGAAATGGCACTGAAACTGCTTCAAAATAACCCTTTAACTGAAACCAATACGCTAATTCGCCACCGCCACCTATATAGCATAAATTTGGTAAAATTACTTCTTGATATAATGGACGTAACAAGGCGTTTGGTGAAAAACGTTCTGGGTGTTTTTTTAATTCTAAAACTATTTCATCTTTTGAAAATGAAATTTTCGTATCATTAATTATAAATCGCCCATCTTGTTCTATAATACGTTCCCGGAGTCCTTCAGTTAAATAAAATAAATTAATGTCACGCGGATGTACTTGTTTTTTATAACCAACTTCTTCAAGTTGTTTCGTTGTTTCTTCTATAAAATTATACGAGGTATTTTCTAATAGTTCTTTCTCAGCAAAAGGAACAAAAGCTTTCTTTAACTCGGCGTCGTTTCCATCAATAATTACGAGGCCGTATTCTTTAAAAAGCTCATTCGCCAAAAAGCGTGTCGCATCAGTAAGATTACTATGCTTTAAATATGCTTCAGAAAAAAGATTTTTTAAAAATATGGCATTTTCGGTTGTACCTATTGCATCAGTAAAATCATTGAATGTTTTGTCTAAACCTTCCGTAGAAAGCTCACCAACTGCACCGCCAAAATCACGTTTCCAGTGAAACTTTTTTCCTTTACTATTAAAATAGGCAATCTCTTCAAAATCGTGATCTTCTGTAGCCATCCAATACACAGGTACAAAATTAAAGCTAGGGTATTTCTTTTTCAACTGACTAGCAAGGTTGATTGCTGACACAATTTTATATAAAAAATACAAAGGACCCGTAAACAAATTTAGTTGATGTCCAGTCGTAATTGTAAATGTATTATCGTTTAAAAGTAATTGAATATTTTTTTGACTTGCTTCGGAAACCGCAACGTTTTTATATTGTTTATTTAGTTGGCTAGCAAGGTTAATTCGCGCCTTTTCGTTAAAGCAAGACTGCTTCTCTTTTAACTGATTTTCAAAATTATTAACAACAGGAAATCGACTATAGAAAGGTTTAAGTGATTCCTTTTCAGAAAGATAATCACATATCATTTTTGAAAAATATCCGGTATTTTGATACGAAATTTTGGTAGTTGACATATAGTTATTTGCAATATAAGACGTAAAAATACAAACTTACTTATAAGTGTTTCGTAAAGATACGTTAATTCAAAAAAAATGAATTGCACACTTCGATACATTTTTAATCTAAAATCACTCAACGTACTTAGTTTAAGGCTTTTCCTTCAAATACTTTTTGTCAATTCGAGTGAACTTTACAAATAATAATGAGTAAAATTAGTATCGAGAATCAAAAAAAATATGTTATGAAATTTCTCGCTACGCCCGAAATGACAGGAGATAGTAACACATGATAGATAATCTTATACTTATCATAATTTCACTTGCAAATTAACTTAAATTACCTAGCTTTAACCTTCTTTTAAAAAACCAAAAAATGACACGATTTATTTCATTGCTTTTTTTACTAGTTTCTGTAAGTTTATTTTCACAAATTAAATCTCCAAGCGAGTTTTTAGGTTATGAAATTGGTACACAGTTTACACGTCATGCCGACATCGTAAATTATTTTAAATATGTTGCTGCCGAAAGCAATATGGTACAATACGATACCTACGGAAAAACGAATGAACGCAGGCCACTTACTTATGCTGTGATTTCTTCGGAAAGTAATATGAATATTATTGAAACAATTCGTATAAACAACCTAAAGAATATTGGGATAGAAAACGGTACTGCTAATCCTGAAATAGCAATTGTTTGGCTTAGTTATAACGTGCACGGTAATGAAGCATCAAGTTCTGAAGCTTCTATGTTAACACTCTATAAATTGATTACAGAAAAAAAATCGTGGCTAGAAAATACAGTTGTAATAATCGATCCATGTATAAACCCCGATGGACGTGATCGTTACGTAAACTGGTTTAATCAAGTAAAAGCAACTCCTTATAATGTATCGCAAAGCGCAACCGAACACAACGAGCCTTGGCCAGGGGGAAGACCAAATCATTATTTGTTCGATCTTAATCGTGATTGGGCATGGGCAACACAAGTAGAAAGCACACAACGTCTTAAAATTTATAATATGTGGATGCCACATATTCATGTCGATTTTCATGAACAAGGAATTAACGAACCATATTATTTTGCACCCGCTGCCGAGCCATTCCATGAAATTATTTCAAACTGGCAACGCGATTTTCAAGTTCAAATTGGTAAAAACCACGCAAGATATTTCGATAAAGAAGGGTGGCTTTTCTTTACACGCGAACGATTTGATTTATTATACCCAAGTTATGGCGATACCTACCCTACTTTTATGGGAGCAATTGGTATGACTTATGAGCAGGCCGGACACGGACGCTCGGGATTAGGAATTAATACCGACGAAGGCTATGTACTTACCTTGGTTGATCGGGTAGCACATCATACAACAACTGGACTTTCGACTGTAGAAATTTCGTCGATGAATGCTTCTAATCTAAATTCGGAATTCAAAAAATTCTTTCAAAATGGCAACCTAAAATATAAAAGTTATGTATTAAAAGGCAATACTGATAAAATAAATGCTCTTACTAATTTATTAGACAAACACGAAATAAAATACGGTTTTACAACTAATAAAACTGTTAATGGCTTTAGTTTTTCTAATAATGCAAATGGCAGCATGGATGCTTCTGGAGCACTCGTAGTAAGCACTAATCAGCCGAAAGGAAAAATGGTGAAAGCATTGTTTGAACCTGATGCCAAGCTAAGCAATCCGTTAACTTACGACATAACAGCTTGGAGTCTTCCACATGCATACGGATTAGAAACTATTGCTAGTACTTCATTAGTTTCAGCAAATGGAAACAATCCTTCAACTCGTGTGCAAAATACGCCAATGCCAAATGGAGCAGGTTATATTTCAAAATGGAATAGTATAGAAGATGCTTCTTTTTTAAGCGATTTATTAAAGAATAATATTAGAGTGCGCTTTTCAGAAAAAGAACTCAGTTTTGCTAATAATAAATTCGGAAGAGGTAGTTTAATTATTACAAAAAGTGATAATAAAAACAATCCTAGTTTTGATAACATCGTGACAGATATCGCAAATCAATACAACCGAAAATTATACGCTGCGGCAAGTAGTTTTGCCGATAATGGCACCGATTTTGGTTCGCCAAATGTTAAATTAATAAACAAACAACGTATTGCCGTTTTAAAAGGAAATGGTGTTTCTTCCTTAAGTTATGGCGCTATTTGGCACTTTTTCGAACAACAATTACAGTACCCAATAACTTCTATCGATACCGATTATTTTAATCGTGTAAAATTAGACAATTACGATGTGCTAATTTTACCTGAAGGGTTTTATAGCGGTATTTTAAATGAAAATGCTATTGATAATTTAAAAGATTGGATTCGTAGTGGTGGAAAAATTATTGCAATGGGAAGAGCTGTTAATTCTTTTAAAGACTTAGATGGATTCGGAATTTCTAAAAATGAAAAAGATGACGAAGAAGAAGATACCGAAAACCTTACACCTTACGACCAACGCGAAAACGAGCGTGTTAAAGACTTTATCACAGGAAGTATTTATAAGATTAAAATAGACCCGTCACATCCTATGGCTTTTGGATATAACGATTCTTACTTTAGCCTAAAACAAGGCAATAATTCGTATAAATTTTTAGAGCGCGGTTATAACGTTGGCTATATAAAAGGTGATGCTGTAAGTGTATCTGGTTTTTCTGGAGATGATGCCAAAGCTGGTTTAAAAAACTCTTTGGTATTCGGGGAAGTTCGTATAGGAAGTGGAAGTATTATTTATCTAGTCGATAATGTACTTTTTCGTTCATTCTGGGAAAATGGAAAATTGTTTTTAGTAAATAGTATTTTCTTTGTAAACAACAATAAATTCACGTTATAGATTTAAGTTAACAAAAATTTTATTTATTCTTTTCCTCAATCCATTTGCTCATAAACTTGGTGCTTTGCATGCTGTGATGTTGCAATAATTGACCAATAAAGTTTTGTTGTCTGTGTAACTTTAATTGCTTCTGAAGTTGTTTAATAGTTTCAAAAAAAGAGTTTTTAAAGGTTTTCTTTTGAAAACGTTTCGTTAGTATTTCATATCCATTTTGTTGAAACTCTTTCCATATTTCTTCGGAAACATAAAGCCGAATAGCAGCTTCAATAAATTGCTTCGCATCATCTTCAATAAATCCAGAAAACGGAAGGTCTCCACACATGCCCTCTACTCCAACTGAAGATGTTACACTAGGTGTACCATATAACATTGCTTCGAGTAACTTTCCTTTTAAACCTGCACCAAACCGAAGTGGAGCAAGGTTTACTTTAGCTTCTCTCATAACGGATGCTACTTCTTGCGCCTTTCCTTTTATTAAAAAACCTTCTTTTATATTGTGTAGTTCTTGTATTTGTTGTGTTGCATAAGCCCCATAAATATGAAGCTCGGCTTTTGGTAGTTCATCCCTAAATTGCGACCAAATATGTTTTTTTAAATATAAAACTGCATCAACATTAGGTGCATGTAAAAAATTACCAATAAAAATAAAATTATTTCTTTCCGAAAACTGAGGAAGCTTTTCTTGTTTTTCTTCAGAAATTTCATCTAATAAAAAAGGAATGTAATGCAATAGCTTTTCAGAAACTTGAAACTGCTCGGTTAATATTTCCATTTCAGTTTCAGAAATAATAAGCGACAAATCGCACCTATAAATACTAGCTATTTCACGTTTTGCAAGTTCATTCTGTAAGAGACTTGTATCAATTTCATTACGATCCTTCAAAGCTATTTGTCTCGCTTTCCGGAGAAAATGAAGATCTTCGGTATCAAGCATTCGTAAGGCATTCGGACAAGCCTCTGCAACCCTCCAACCAAATTGTTCTTCCATCATAAAGCGATCAAAAAGAACTTTGTCGGGATTAATTTTTTTTAAAAATTCATCGAATGAAGAATGGTTTAATAAAATAGTTTGGGTTTTAATTCCAAGCGATTCTAATAACGATGTAGTTTCATTGGTTTGTGCTGTACATGAAAATG
>Ga0256847_1001138_pt1 | contig 14279 bp, 16 predicted proteins | sample TeddybearmetaG_FD_189099 | JGI IMG/M metagenome (GOLD analysis project Ga0256847, IMG submission 189099) | Hydrothermal vent microbial communities from East Pacific Rise, Pacific Ocean - Teddybear | ecosystem: Environmental > Aquatic > Marine > Hydrothermal vents | place: Pacific Ocean: East... | reverse complement strand
TTTTTGAAGCAAAGCACGAAGATTTGTTTCAGTATTTGCTAGAAAAAATGGATTACCCTGCTCGTCCGAGAAAACGTAAGCGGGATGCGGCCTAAGGGGGGGGTGGCCGAAGTTATAACCAACCCCCACACTGGGTTAAGTTTTTGGACTTAATTTATCTTCTGTGCCCTGCCGTAAATTCGCAATATTGCGACGGTGTCGCCAAAATATCAGGATGCTGATGATAAGTGTGCCAAGCACTAGCGCAGGGTTCATCGCGGGCAGGAGAAACCAGGCATACAACGGTGCAAAGAAAAAGGCTGTTAACGCGGACAGAGAGGAGATACGAAATAACCCGGTCATTGCCAACCAAGTACCGATCAGTGCCCCGCCTAAAGTCCAGTGTATGCCTAACATCACGCCAATGGCCGTGGCGACACCTTTGCCCCCCTGCAAGCGAAAATAAATGGGGTAGAGGTGGCCTAAAAATGCAGCCACACCAGCTAAAGTGACGTTCAATGGTGTGAACCAAAAGTGGGTGACAAGCAACACGGGGATAAAGCCTTTGAGCATATCCCCCAATAACGTAATGATGGCGGCTTTTTTGCCGCCAATGCGGAGTACATTGGTCGCCCCAGGGTTATTGGAACCTTCTGTTCTCGGATCGGATAATCCCATGATTTTACAGGTTAAAATGGCGCTGGAAATGGAGCCAAGCAGGTAAGCAAACAAAACAATCAGTATCGTTGTGAACATTGGTTAAAGCACCCGCAGTCAGGCAATTAGCATCATGTGTTGATCAATGTTAGGATGCGTTGCCAAAATTATTGAAGTGTATTTATGGACATCATTTACATCCGCTCCCTCCAAATTGACACCGTGGTGGGTTTATATGCTTGGGAACGAAAAATCAGACAATATGTCACGTTAGATATCGATATCGCCTGCGATATCCAGCACGCAACAGCGTCAGACGATATCAAAGATACGCTTGATTATAAAGCCATTTCTAAGCGAGTGACCGAATTTGTGCGGGTTAGTCGCTTTAAGTTGGTAGAAACCCTGATTGAAAAAATTGCCGCACTCATTCTCCAAGAATTTGCCGTTACCTGGGTACGCTTGTGTCTGAATAAAATGGGGGCACTTAGCCAGGCGCAAGCGGTTGGTATCACCCTAGAGCGAGGAATACGCCCTGACTAATCCTCACAGGCTGCCCGCACCCGGTGCGGAGGCATCCATGCTTCATGACGCGCTGTCCACCGTGATTATCCAGCATCTCCAAAAAACGGGCAAAATGCCGTTTTCTGAGTTTATGCGGCTGGCTTTATATCACAGTAATATTGGGTATTATCAAAATGCCTTAAGAAAATTGGGTGCCGAGGGTGATTTTGTTACCGCCCCGGAGATCTCACCGTTATTTTCTCAGTGTTTAGCCAACCAATATTTGGAGGTTCAAGCACAGCTAGATATCCATGACATACTGGAATTTGGTGCCGGCTCTGGCGTGATGGCCGTTCATTTATTAAAACAGCTTGCGCAACAAAACCAATTACCCGAACATTATTTTATTCTTGAAACGAGTCCGTCACTTGCGGCGCAACAAAAAGCGACGCTACAAACGGAAATGCCCGATTATTTTAAACACATCATATGGTTAGAACAGTTGCCAACTGATTTTCAGGGGTTGGTGATTGCGAATGAAGTGTTGGATGCGATGCCGGTGGATATTTTTCGTCTGGATGAAAAATTGATGCAAGCTTTTGTGACGTATGATACTGAATTTCAATGGTGCTGGCAGCTATCCGAGCGGCAACCCACACACTTGCCCAGTGCACTATCTTCGCTTCGACGGGGTTATCAATTTGAGGATAATCCGTATCTAAAACCGTGGTTAACCGCATTATCTGAGCGCGTAGACCGAGGTGTCATTCTGCTCATTGATTATGGTTATCCTGAATGCGAGTATTTTCACCCACAACGGGGGTTAGGCACACTGGCGTGTCACTATCGCCACCGAACGCATGATAATCCATTGATTTTAGTCGGCCTACAAGACATCACTGCGCATGTGAATTTTTCTAATGTCGCGCATGATGCGGTATCCGCAGGTTTGCGCTTGTGTGGTTATACCACACAAGCGCAGTTTTTAATGGGTTCTGGTTTATTAAGTCTGGTCGATTTAAGCGCCACCGATACCGTGCAACAACTGGCGTTGGCACAACAAATCAAAACCTTGACGTTGCCAAGTGAAATGGGTGAACGCTTTCAGGCCATGGCGTTATCAACGCACGATGTTTCATTAAGCGGCTTTCAGCATGACTTAAGCTATCGCTTATAAGTATTCTGATTTCAAATCTCTTGCAAACAGGGATTTGACGGCGTCCATGGGTGATTTATGTTCATACAATACGCGATAAGTCTGCTCCGTAATCGGCATATCAACGTGATGTTGTGTGGCTAACTGAAAAACCGATTTTGCGGTGACATACCCTTCAACCACTTGGCCAATTTCTGCCATGGCCTGTTGGATATCTGCGCCTTTCGCTAAGAGTAAACCACAGCGGCGATTTCGAGATTGGTTGTCTGTGCAAGTGAGGACTAAATCTCCCAACCCGGCTAACCCCATGAAGGTTTCTTTTTTCCCGCCTAAAACGTGGCCAAGCCGACACATTTCGGCCAAACCGCGGGTGATCAATGCGGATCGACTATTGGCACCAAAGCCCAAACCATCTGATATACCGGCAGCAATGGCGAGCACATTTTTTACCGCACCACCAAGTTGGACACTAATCATATCGTCAGTGGTATACACCCGGAAAGTCTCGTTGTAAAAACAATCGGCCATTTCATGCGCGTACTGCTCATGGTTGGAGGCAATGGTCACAGCGGTTGGTAGGCCTTTCGCAACTTCATTGGCAAATGTCGGGCCGGATAATACCGCCGTTTCAATGCGAGATGAAAGCTCAGCGGCACAGACTTGATGCAAAAATTGACTGGTCTCAAGATCTAACCCTTTGGTTGCCCACACAATCCGATGATGATCGGTAAAGTTTGAGCGTGCCTGTTGCAGTAACGCACGAAATCCATGGCTAGGCACCACAATGAGGACATCATCGGCATACGCAATGGCCGTTTGTAAGTCCGCCGTTACAGATAGCAGGTCAGGAAAGCGCACATCGGGTAAAAATTGCTGATTGATGTGGTCGGCCTGAAGCTGGGCAACATGCTTTGCTTCAAATCCCCACATCAGGGTTTGAATGCCATTGCGTGCTAATAAAATGGCCAGTGCGGTTCCCCAGGAACCGGCACCTAAAACACTGATTTTTTGGATGGGTCTATTTTGCATCAGGCGTTAGTGCGTTTGTTGCTGTTGAACGTGTTGCGCATAAATGGCTTCAAAATTCACCGGCACCAGTAAGAGTTGCGGAAACCCCCCTTTTGAAACCAAATCAGAGACGGTCTCCCGCGCATAGGGAAAAATAACGTTGGGACAATAAATGCCCAGTAGTGGGCCAATTTCCTGATCGTTAAACCCTTGTATACCAAAGATACCCGCTTGTTGAACTTCGCATAAATAAGCCGTTTTATCGGCTATTTTTACCGTAATGGTTACGGTCAATACTACCTCAATCAAATCCTCAATTTTTTTAGGTTCTGTATTGATGTTCATGTCGATTTGCGGTTCCCATTTTTGTTTAAAAATTTGGGGCGCATTGGGTATTTCAAAAGAAATATCTTTCACATAAATTTTCTGAATGGTGACGTTTTTGCTGTTTTCTGTTTTTTCTTGCTCAGACATACAAACCCTTTAAGTGATTATTTTTTTGTGAGTGGTAAATTTGAACTTTCCCACGCCAGTACACCACCTTGAAGATTATAGAGGTGCTCGAAGCCTTCTTTACGCAGTTGTTTACAGACTGAGTTTGACCTTGAACCACTGCGACAACTCACAATAATGGGCTTTTCTCGAAATTTTTCCAATTTTTTGAGCTGTGTTTGAATCGAAGAAAAGGGGATATGTATTGCGTTAAGAATATGCCCGCTAGAAAATTCGGCATTTTCCCTCACATCTAAAACAACCGCCGATTCATGATTAATCAAGCCTGTGGCGACTGCTGGCCCAATAGATTTTATGCCGCTAAAGTACGCGCCTAAAATATCGTGCGCTAAAAAAACCAGCAACAATAAAAAAACGCCCGCCAGTACACCGTTATTGCCAATAAACTCAATAAATTGCTCCATGCCACAACACCCCTTAATGACGAGCCGAAGAAAAAAGACAAAGAATTGAAACACCAAGGGCTAACAGATGCAAGCCCTTGGAAAGAGAAAGGCGTTAACTGCGATTACAAAATACTTCCCGCATCATGCTAATCAGCCGAAGGGTGCGAGAGTCACCAACCCGATAAAATACGCGGTTGGCATCTTTGCGGGAGGCAAGAATGCCTTTATCACGCAAAATGGCTAAGTGTTGGGAAATATTGCTTTGTGAGGTGCCAACTTGCTCAACAATTTCTTGCACGCTAACTTCTTTATCATTCAGGGTGCACAATATTTTCAACCGCAAGGGGTGAGACATGGCTTTCAACGAGCGAGAGGCTCGCTCAATGTCGCCATCTTCGTGTAACAGAAATTCTGCGGGTGAAGTCATAGGTGTGTCCAATGAGGTTTTAAAGTCGCTCGTGTCCGTTATAATTTTATGTTGTTCCATGCAGCAATGCCTTCTTATTAGGTTATCAGTTATAATACATTATTTTTTATAGGTTATTAATGCTGTTGGTTAGCGGTGTGTTCTTATTGGCAGCCAGCGTGTTATGGCTCACTGTTATTTTAACCACTAACCGAATGCCTATCTGGTAGATCCAACAGATATGCAAATTGTCAGCGCCTCCTATTTCGGTTAGAGTTATAAAAACCCATCACGAAACAGCCATTTGAGCGCTATAAGCGTAAAGCTATCATAAGGTATTAGTATGTATCAATACATGTACTGAATATGTTTTAAAATCGTGCGTTTTTTGCCGTTATAACGGTATTTTTCAAGGGTTTTCCCCTATATAACATCACGTATTACCTCAGAAGGAAATGGAAAAAAATGGCCTCATACCCGAAACCCGTCGTTTTACTGATTATGGATGGTTGGGGATTCAGTGAATCGGAAGAACATAACGCCATTTTTGCGGCAAAAAAACCCGTTTTTGATCGTATTTGGAAAGAATATCCACACACATTAATTCGCACCTCAGGGGCCGAAGTGGGGTTGCCCGCAGACCAAATGGGTAACTCTGAGGTGGGTCACTTAAACCTTGGCGCAGGCCGTGTTGTGTATCAAGAGTTTACGCGGGTTAGCCGGTCAATTCGCACGGGCTCTTTTTTTAACAACCATACGCTGACAGATGCTGTCGATTGTGCAATTGGTTGTGGAAATGCCTTACATATTTTGGGTTTACTCTCTCCCGGTGGCGTACACTCTCATGAAGAGCATATTCATGCCATGGCCGAACTGGCACTGGATCGAGGGGCGCGACAAGTGTATTTGCACGCTTTTTTAGATGGCCGGGATACGGCCCCTAAAAGTGCGGAATGTTCCATCACAAAGATGGAAGAAAAATTTGCGGCCTTAGGAAAAGGGCAAATCGCGTCTATTATTGGCCGTTTTTATGCCATGGATCGAGATCACCGATGGCCTCGGATTCAAGCCGCATACGATTTAATCACACAAGGGATTGGGGAATTTGAGGCAAAAACGGCGCATGATGGTCTTCAAGACGCTTATGCTAGAGGGGAAACCGACGAATTTGTCAAAGCAACCAGTATTCTTGATGCCGATGGCCAACCGATTAAAATCACCGATGGTGATGTCATCATTTTTATGAACTACCGATCTGATCGAGCCAGACAGATTACACGCCCTTTTATTGAACCCGATTTTGATGGCTTTGAACGGGCCTCATTTCCTCAGATTAGTCAGTTTGTCAGTTTAACCGAATACCATTCAGCATTTGATATTCCTGTCGCATTTCCACCTGAGCGGCTGCACAATGTTTTGGGGACTTACTTAGCCGGGTTAGGCTTGAGGCAACTCAGAATTGCAGAAACAGAAAAATATGCCCATGTAACGTTTTTCTTTAATGGCGGTGCCGAGGAACCCTCAGAAGGTGAAGAGCGTATCTTAATTCCTTCACCCCAAGTCACAACGTATGATTTACAACCCGAGATGAATGCGCCAGAACTGACAGACAAATTAGTGGAAGCGATTGAGTCCGGCAAGTATGACACCATTATTTGTAATTATGCGAACCCCGATATGGTGGGACACACCGGTAATTTTGAGGCCACCGTCAAAGCCATTGAAGTATTAGATTTCTGTTTGGATCGTGTGTTAAAGGCGATTCACCGCAGTGGGGGTGAAATGATTGTCACCGCTGATCATGGCAATGCAGAATTGATGAAAAACAATGAAACAGGCCAAGCGCATACCGCACATACGACCAATCCCGTCCCGCTGATTTATATTGGGCGGGAAGCACAGCTATCGGCAAAAGGGACATTATCCGATGTTGCGCCCAGTTTATTAAAAGCCATGGGCATTGCTCAGCCCGAAGAAATGACCGGCCATGCGTTAATTCATTTCAATGATGAGCCCTTGGGAGACTAACGCCATTCGCGCAGTCCTGTTTATGTTCTGTTTGAGTTGGCTTGCCACTGGCTGGGGGCAATCGGTTAAACAGATCGAACAACAACTCACACAGGTCAGGCAACATAGCCAACGCTTGCAAACGGTTTTATCGAAACAGCATGCAATACAAAAAACCGCAGAACAAGGCCTGTCTGGTGTGGATGATAGACTGTCTCGTACGTTGGCAGACCTGCTTCAAATACAAACAAAAATTGCGCTGACCAACGAAAAAATTGACGCACTCAAGCAAACCATTGAACCCATTTTTGAGCGCCTGCGAACGAGTAAAAAAAGGCTGGCCAAATTGTTTCAATTTGCCTACCAAAGCCAGTTTAACCACCAAATACGGTTGTTATTACCGCCGCAAAGTTTACGTTATGGGGCGCGCCGTCAACATCTTTATCGCTACGTTTTACAGCAACGCAATCAACGCATAGACACTTTAAACAAGACACTACAGGACTACCACAAGACACTTGCATTACTGAATCAGCAACGCCAACAGCATCAACAATTACAGGCTAACCTGACCCAAAAAAAACGCGAATTTTATCAGTTCAAACGCAATTATAGACAACGCCTGAGCGAAATAAAACAAACGATCACACAACAATCCAGTCAACTCAAGGCATCGAAAAAAAAGGAAAATCACGCCATTGTGTTAATAGAAAAGCTCCAACAGAGCCTAATGGATGTCACCGAAGACCTGCCCCCAGCACAAACATTTGAACAAGCCAAAGCCAGCTTACTCTGGCCCGTTCAAGGGCGCCTACAACATCGATTCAATTCTGCATTAAAACAACGGGATGGTTTGCGCATTATCACAACCGAGCCAACGGTTCGAGCAACCTTTCGTGGTCGTGTGGTGTATGCCGAAAGACTTCGAGGCCTGGGGTTATTACTGATATTGGATCATGGTGATGGTTATGCCAGCCTATATGGACAAAATCAAATTTTATATAAAAACGTTGGTGAGTGGGTCGAACAAGGAGATAAAATTGCGTCTGCTGAACGCCTCTATTTTGGTCTGCGATTACACGGTGAACCGATAAACCCCCATGCTTGGTTAAACCCCAAGAAAAAAATTTAGTGCTAAACTTAGGAGAAGAAATGTGTGGTTTTGTGACGTGGTTTACCTTCATCAGGATTAAACCCAATATTAATTGTTAACGATTCACTGTAGCATCCAATACATTCGATTGTGGGTTTGTGGAGTAATGAATGAATGCGACGATAAAAAGTAGCTATGCTGTGAGCATTGGCTTAGTCATGGGTATTGGTCTCAGTGTTGGGCACACTGCGCTAGCAGATAAAGCCTCCAATAATACCGCCTTACCTTTAGAAGAACTGCGCACATTCAGTGAAGTGTTTGGGCGTATCAAACAAGATTATGTTGAGGATGTTGATGATAAAACACTGCTTGAAAATGCCATCCGTGGCATGTTGAGCGGTTTAGATCCACACTCCAACTATTTAGGCCAAGAAGAATACCAAGATTTACAAGTCGGCACCAAAGGCGAGTTTGGTGGCTTAGGCATTGAGGTCGCTTTGGAAGATGGTTTTGTGCGCGTGATTTCCCCGATTGATGGCACGCCGGCTAAACGTGCTGGGGTTAAAGCCGGTGATTTGATTGTGCGTTTAGACGAAACCCCCGTAAAAGGCATCACTTTAAATGAAGCTGTCAAGCTGATGCGAGGCAAACCGGGCAGTAAACTAATCTTAACGGTTTTACGAAAAGGCGAAGATAAGCCTTTAAGCATTACGGTTGTGCGAGATGTCATTCGCATTACCAGCGTAAAAAATAAATTGCTCGATGGCGGTTACGGTTATATTCGAATCTCGCATTTTCAAACCAAAACAGCCGAAAACTTGCGCAAAGCCGTGCATGAATTAGAAGACCAAGCAAAACATAAGCTAAAAGGCCTGGTTTTAGACCTCAGAAATAACCCTGGCGGTGTTCTCAATGGGGCCGTTTCAGTGAGTGATGCGTTTTTGAAAAAAGGCCTCATTGTGTATACAAAAGGCCGCGTGAAAAATTCACAACAGACGTTTAAAGCCTCACCGGATGACATCATTGCAGGGGCACCGATGGTCGTGTTGGTCAATGGTGGATCCGCTTCTGCGTCTGAAATTGTGGCGGGTGCATTGCAGGATCATAAGCGTGCCATTATTATTGGCACCAAAACCTTTGGTAAAGGCTCAGTACAAACGATTCTGCCAATGAAAAATAATACCGGGATGAAATTAACAACCGCCAGGTACTACACGCCTTCCGGGAATTCTATCCAAGCAAAAGGGATTACACCAGACATCGTGTTACCCAGTGTTACGCTTACCGCAGAACACAATACAACAGAACAAATAAAGGAAGCGGATCTATCCGGTCACCTTGAAAATGAGAAAAAAAGTGCTGGCACCGAGGCAAAATCTAACCAAGAAAAACAAACGGATTTGGCGGTAGAAGATTTTCAATTACACCAAGCCATTAACATATTAAAGGGGCTGAATGTATTATCGGCCAGATAACGCACACCGGCCATACCGCTGACGCGGTATGGCATAACCTAAGAATAAAAATCAATGCGCTATTTGTTATTTATTTTACTCTCATGCAGTTTCCTCAGTGAGGCTCAATCACAAGATTTACCCCATATCGCCATTATTATTGATGACATGGGAAATCATTTAGCCCTGGGTAAAACTGCGATGCGTTTGCCCAAAGCCATTACGTTCGCTTTTTTGCCTTATGCCCCGCATACCAATGTTTTGGTTAAACAAGCACAACAACAAGGCCATGATGTTATTTTGCATTTGCCGATGGAGTCTATCCACGATTATCCGTTGGATCAGGGGGGGTTAACTCGCCAGATGGAGAAAAAAACATTTATTCGCGTATTAAACAATAGTTTGGATCGTATACCGAATATTGTTGGGGTGAATAATCATATGGGGAGCCGCTTAACGCAAATAGAGCAGCCAATGCACTGGTTAATGCAAGAGCTTAAAAAACGCCCGTTATTTTTTGTCGATAGCAAAACCAGTGTTTTATCCATTGCCGAAGAGACGGCTGCCACGTATCACATACCGACTCGAACACGGGATATTTTTTTGGATAATAATCGAGATACAAAAAGTGTTTTACGCCAATTCCAACACTTGATTCGCATAGCTAAAAAAAAGGGGAGTGCCCTTGCCATCGGCCACCCATATGCCTCAACATTGGCTGTGTTGCATACGCAATTACCCAAAATGTCCGGTGTGACGTTGGTTTCGGTCAACGACTTAATCCATCAAGGAAGAAAGCCAGAATGAAAAAAGTGCTGATCCCGCTTGCACAAGGATGTGAAGAATTAGAAGCCGTTACGGTCATAGATCTGTTACGCCGAGCAAATATTCATGTTGTCACCGCAAGTTTAGACGATAAACCCATTCAAGCCAGTCGTAATGTGACTTTAATCGCGGATACAACCCTCAATCAGGCCATGCATGAACAATATGAGATGATCGTTTTGCCTGGTGGTTTACCGGGTGCCACTCATTTACAAAAAGATGAGCGGATTACAACGCTGATCAAAACAATTGAAAAAGCCGGTGGGTTTGTCGCCGCGATTTGTGCCGCGCCTAAAATTTTAGCCGATTTAGGTTTACTCAACGGCAAACGGGCTACCGCATACCCCGGTATTTTAGACAACACATGCTTTCCTGATATTCAACTGACAAACCAAGCTGTTGAGCACGATGGTTTGATGATTACCTCCCGAGGGCCAGGTACTGCCATTGACTTTGCGTTAACACTGATTGATATATTGGCGGGTAAAGTAGCACGTGATACGGTTGATAAAGGCTTAGTGAGAAACCAATGAAATACGTAACACTCATACGCCATGCTTCAGCCAGTTGGGTACCCGGTCAACCAGACGAACAGCGGGCGTTAACAGAAAACGGAAAGCAAGAGTGTCTCTCAATCGCCAAACAACTCAAGCACAAGGCATGGTTGCCCGACTGTATCAAAGTCAGCCCTGCATTACGAACCCAAACGACCGCGAATATGATCATCCAAGGGTTACCCGACACACGGATAGAAACAGAACAAACAATTTACGAAGCTTATTACTCAACCTTAATTAAAATGCTTCAAAATACGGATAATCATATCGAGCATATCTGTCTTATCGGTCACAACCCAGGGTTATCAGAGTTGGGGAGTTACCTAAGCCAGGGAGGGGTAAATTTATCCCCGGCACATGCCGTACAATTTTGCTTTGAAATCGATACGTGGGCAAATATTGCAGATAATACTGGCAAACAAACCTTTCTTTTAACGCCGTAACACGATAACAACCATGATAGAAGCGCTGCTGAATCAAATTGAACATCACCCTTATCCACTGATTGGTTGTCAATCATTACACCGATTGTGTTATTTTTTTCGGGGAGTTCAATTTGGCAGTGAATCCGCAGGGAAAAAAATGACACTGCCGTATTATGGTTTCCAAGCATGGATTGAGCAACGTTATGCTGTTTTCAATACGGATGCGTCTTGGGCGAGTATCATTCAGCTTTATGCCTTGGACGACCGGGAAGCTTTTAGCGTATTTTTTCCACTTCACCGACAATACAGTACATCACTTCCTGATACACAAATTCAGGCCCAAATTAAAAATACGGACATTGCGCCTTTCCACCTCGATCAATTGTTTAAATCGATCAAAGAAAATCCAACCGTTGTATTAGGGACATTCAAAATTGATGACTTCAAATATTTTATTGAAGGGGTGATTGTTGCGAGACAACAGTTTGATATTCAACCAACAGCAGAAGAATTAGCGTATGCAAAATTTCCTGCTTGGTTATTTCAATTTTATCAGTTAAAGCCAGTTTTCCCCTGGGAGCGCATCTATTCATTTTATCAAAATACACACCACCTGGACGCCTTTTTTGCGGACTATCAGCTCTTCCTGGAAACCATCGATGAATGATGTTGAATACGCCAACATTGGTGTATTGGAGACTGTCGGACAAAATCTTGAGGCATCGTTTCGTGAGTTATATTTTTGATTGTATAGGTCTTTTGTAGTTCATCATTCAGTTTAAATTTTCGCTTATTATTAGAAAAAATCAGCATACCTTGCGGTGTTAATCGTTGCATCGTTTGATGAATAAGCCACACTTGATCTCGCAACACATCAAAATCTGTCCCCATTTTTTTTGAATTGGAAAAGCTCGGTGGGTCTAAAAAAATCAGATCAAACATCTGCGATGAGCGCTGCAGCCAATCCAAACAATCTGCCCGAATAAATTGAAAATCACCCGTCAGTCCATTCAAAGTAAAATTTCTTTCTGCCCATGCTAAATAGGTCTTGGATAAATCCACGCTAGTCACATGATTGGCGTTGCCCATGGCGGCATGGACTGATGCCGTTCCAGTATACGCAAATAAATTCAATACCCGTTTACCCGCACTCATGGATTGGATTAACTGCCGAACATTTCGATGATCTAGAAACAATCCTGTGTCTAAATAGTCACTTAAGTTAACGTAAAACTCACAATTCCCTTCTTTGACTGGGAAAAAACAGCCGGTATCATTGAACTTTTCATACTGAGCCTTACCTTTTTGTGACTGCCGTACTTTGAGATAAATATGGGCCTCTGGAACAGATAAGACATTCTGTACGCCACGGATGACCGTTTTTAAGCGTACCGCCGCTTTCTCTGGATCGATTGATTGGGGGGCTGCATACTCTTGAATATGGACAAACTGTTGATAGAGATCAATCGCAACAGCATATTCCGGCATATCTGCATCATACAATCGATAACAAGATACCTCCTTTTTTTGTGCCCACTTGGCTAAGTGTTTTGCCTTTTTTCTCAACCGATTCTCAAACATTATATAAACGCACCTTCATGTTGATAAAAACCCTTGATCAGTTGGTATAAATAATCCATATCCAAACATCCCGCTAATTCTCGAATAGAGTGCATAGCAAACGTTGGAATCCCAATATCCAGCGTTTTTACGCCAATTTCGCTTGCGGTAATCGGCCCAATGGTACTTCCGCAAGCCATATCTGAACGCACAACAAAAGATTGTAATGGCACCGCATGCTGTCTCGCAATCATTTGAATGTAAGCACTGGTCTGGGCATTGGTTGCATAACGTTGGTTCGCATTCATTTTAATGACAGGCCCGCTATTCAATAAAGGCCCATGGTGTTCGTCATGTTTATCTGGAAAATTGGGATGTATTCCATGCGCATTATCAACCGATAAAAATAATGATCGATGAATACACTGATGCAGTTCCGATTGAGTATTTGCCAAACGTTCTAATACGGTGTGTAAAAAAGGTCCGTTAGCACCACAGGTTGAGGCACTGCCAACTTCTTCATGATCATTACACACCAACAACATTGGGCGTTTTACCGGAGCATCTAAGAGGCTTTGTGTGGCCAGAAAACAACTGACCAAATTGTCGAGCCTTGCTGAAGCCAAAAAAGCTTCATCCAGTCCAATCAGGCGCGGTTCTTGTGTGTCATAAAAAAACAATTCAAAATCTAATAAGGCAGAAATATCCTGTATGTTTTCTTTTTGCATTTGTTGTAAACAGATCTCTTTAAACGTTTGCGCCGATGCCAGCCCCAATATCGGTAAAATATCTGTCTGCGCATTGATTGAACGTTTCTTATTCGCGTCTCGATCTAAATGTATTGCCAAACTGGGGATAATCGCAATGGGGCGTTTAAAGTCAATGAGTGCAGTTTTAACCGTTTCTTTTGTCGTTAAAAAAGATACTCGGCCAGCAAGGGAAAGATCTCGGTCAAACCACGGGTTCAATAAGGCCCCCCCATAGACTTCAACGGATAACTGAAAGTAACCTTGTTTAAAGACATCGGGTTTGGGCTTTAATTTTAAACAAGGGCTGTCCGTATGTGCACCAACCATTGCAAATCCTCGTTCTGCAATGCTTTCGCCGGTGAGTGTAAAAGCAATGAGGGAAGATTCATTTCGAATCACATAGTAACCACCCGGTGTTAAAGCGTTCCAAGTATCCGCTTCAGATAAACGCTTAAACCCGCGTTGTTCAAAGAGTTGTACTAATTGCGCCGTTGCATGAAAGGCATTTGGACTGCTTTGAATCTGTTGGCCTATTAATAAATGAGGTGAAGTATTCATTCTTTATTACTCTTATTAGTCGGGGCTACACAGTGTATAACCTCAATAATTTACATAAAATCAGTGTTTTAGCATTACATATAGAGCGTATATCCTGGGGAAAAAGACAATATAGAGGATCGAATAACCTGTGTACTATTTTAGGTGATATATTTGACCCTCAGCTTACACACATAAAGTGAATCCCTTTATGCACGCAGTTATACAGACTTGATGGGCGGAAAACAACGTATTATAAAACGTGATATTGATTAAAAAACAGCATGTTAGGAGAATTTAACATGAAATGTCGAAAAAACCTTGACGCTCAGGCTGCAATGCCTATAATGGCGTTCTCTTCTGGACGAGCAATCATTCAGGAGGGGGAAAAAAGAGGTTGCAAAGACGAGTTAAGATTGATAGAATTTGCGAACTTAGAAACACGCTCTTTTAAAAAACGAAA
>Ga0256847_1001137_pt1 | contig 14282 bp, 11 predicted proteins | sample TeddybearmetaG_FD_189099 | JGI IMG/M metagenome (GOLD analysis project Ga0256847, IMG submission 189099) | Hydrothermal vent microbial communities from East Pacific Rise, Pacific Ocean - Teddybear | ecosystem: Environmental > Aquatic > Marine > Hydrothermal vents | place: Pacific Ocean: East... | reverse complement strand
TCGAATCAATGGTGTTCTTTTTACGAGCCAAATTTAATAACTTTTCGATCGTTTCCACGTTTACCTGCTTCTTAACTTTAGTACACATAACAGCTATATATACGTCGCAAGGTCGATATTGCGGCGACGTATGATTTAATTTTGAATTTAGTAAAAATTGCTGATTTCGCTTTCATAAACAATAACTTACTACCATTTTTACGGAAACTCAATTCTGGGAAAAGCGTCGCAGTGACGTATATCCCCGATTTTTAATTGTCGGTTAAGCTTTTGAATTATATAACGAATTCGAATAACGCAAAAAAACAACCGTCGCAGTGACGCTTTATCCATTCGAAACTTGTTTTGGTTATAGTTGAACGGTTCCTATGTAGTATCTCGAACTACAATTCCATTGATTGCATGATAGGCAGATAGAACCGCGCCTTCCTGCCATCCCTGCAGGATACTAAGGTGTTCACCGGCAAAATAGATATTGTCATCTGCGTTCACTAAAACACCTGGGCTCGATACACCCCACGCACCTAATTGAAAGGGAACTTTGGGCCAGGAAACGCTAACTCCCCGGTTCACTTCATTTGCGTATTCTGTGTGTAGCGCGTTCCCCTGGCTGATACCTGAAGAAATGCGTTGTTCCGGACTTTTAATTGAAAAATTAGTACCGGCTGTTGTTCCGAAAGTATATGCGCCGACCAGTATTCCATCATCCCGCCCCAAGCCGTTGTTGGGATACCATATCTGGGTAATTTCTTGATCAGTCCAGGAGATACCACCATAAATGTTGTGATCCTGTTCCCAGAAGCGTCGTGACTGAAAGGCGAGTTTTCCAGATTGAGAGTATTGAAAATTCCGTATTGCAGTTTGGTGCGAACTAGAAAAGTCGTTGGCAATATTTGTTAGTACAGGTGCAGGAATGGTACAGATACAATAATCTGCGCTAATGCTGGTTTCTGCGGCCCCAGCTTCCTGGAAAAAAATACTTACTCCATTGGTGTTCTTTCTAATCTGGGTGACCACAGCTTCATAAGTGATGTTATCGCTTACACGGGTTTGAAACGCATTTGCTATTTTGTCCATTCCACCTACAGGTTGAAGCAGGGTGCCTTGCTGGTTAATGGATTGTGAAAAATCCAGTTGGGACTGCCAGAAGTTGCTGTTTATTAGCTCCAGCAGTTGTTTAGGGTTTAGTGCTGATTCTCTATCGGGGTCGCCAGCGTTTTTCTGTCCCAAAAATCCGGCGCGCTTGCTATTTGTGTAGTTAAGCTGTCCGTCCAGGTCCCCAAATTGGGTAAGCATGGCGATAACGTTGTTTTGGTCAGCATTGTTAAATTGCTGGTCGAGCTGATTTTGATTTACTGCCTTTGCTAACAGCTCAGCAATGCGTCCGCGTGTATCGGCAGTTATGGTTCGTGCCACCTGAGGTTCGCCACCGAAAGCTGTTGTGGAGTGTAGCAGGGTAGCCTTGTTGTCATTGGTAAACACTTCCAGTGCAACGCCAAAATCTCGACAGTAGCCGAGAATAAACTCATGGTGGTGTGGAATGCGCGCTGGCCCGGGGTTGAAGTAGAGATTCTCATCAGTGTCAAAATTACAAATCTGGTTGGAGTCAGTTTCCAGCAACTGGTCACCTGCGCGTATGGTGCGGTTTCTGCCTCCGGCGCGTTGTGTAGCTTCAAGAATTATGCAGGAATACCCGAGTTTGTTCATTTCAAACGCACAGGTCATACCGGAAATACCAGCGCCAAGAATAATAATACTTTTGCCTATGCCAACATTTGCTGGCCAGTTTGCTGGTATCGGGGATAACGAAGCACCACCTCCCCCGGTAGACGGGGGAGATTGGGTTTGTGGTGGTGGTGCAGGTGCGGCACTTGCACCGGATCCTCCCCCACCACACCCGGAGGTAACGACAACCAGCCCCATCGCAGCACTGACTCTTAACATTACGGAACTGCCTGCGCTGACGCCCAGGGCTTCAAGGAATGAGCGACGACTTAATGGATCAATTTTATCGGCCATGCTCATTTCTTGCGCTTATCACTATTACATACCTAACTTTGTGCCTGATGCATGTGCACATCTGATTGAGGGTAGGGTATAGACAACCCTTCCTGATCAAACGTAAGTTTTACGCGCTCTGTCATTGCAAAGTAGACACCCCAATAGTCCGATGCTTTGACCCAGGTTCTTACTGTGAAGTTTACCGAGCTGTCCGCCAGCTCAGACACAACCACCAAAGGGGCAGGTTCGCTCATTATGCGAGACTCGTCTTCAATCAGGCGATTGAGTACTTCTTTTGCCTTGGCAATATCGTCGTCGTAGCCAATGCCAAATACAAAGTCGACTCGTCGAGTATCTTCCTTTGAGAAGTTGGTGATAATGCCATTGGAGATAGACCCGTTGGGTACGATAATTACTTTGTTATCGCCGGTTTTAATAACGGTGTTAAATATCTGGATGCTGGCTACTTTGCCACTCACGCCTTGCGCCTCAATAAAGTCACCTACCTTATAGGGCTTGAACATCAGTATGAGCACGCCACCCGCAAAATTGGCCAATGTGCCTTGTAGTGCCAGGCCAATGGCCAGTCCGGCTGCACCTAATATGGCGATGAATGAAGTAGTTTCGATGCCTATCATTCCGGCTACTGAGATGAGCAACAGAGCCTTTAGCATCATGTTGCACAGGCTGGTTAAGAAGCCTGAAAGTTCGGGCTCCATGTTTTTGGATTTCATGGTGTGGCCCAGGATTTTTACTACTCGATTTATGATCCAGAGACCAACTACGAGTACAACAATGGCCAATATAAGTGGTGGTCCGTATTGCATTGCCATCGAAACGGCCTGGTCGGTGTAGGCCGTAAGTTGCTCTGTGCTAAATTCTGATGGACTATCCTGCATTTTCTGCTTCCCGATGTTCTTGTTTTTAGTAGGTATTGTTCTGTACTTGCATCACAGTTCAGCATACCCTAGCGCTGCTCTGCCCATGTGCGCAGTGTGCCGTGTTTTACGGGCTTGGCAAGCAGTAAATTGCTTCAATACTATTCACTTCAATACCAAAGACAGCCAGGGGCTCCATTACCAATGAATACTATAAAATCTAACCACTCAAAAAGGGTTTTTCCAAACATTTCCCGGCAGCTAATGCTGTTGTCGATGTTTTTAGTGGTGGGTTGGTCGTTCTCGGTGTCGGCTGCAGAAGGTAAATCAGGGCCACAGAAGGGCCAGGCCTTTGTTTCCGGGATGTTGGCCTGGGAAGACACCCCTGAAGATCTGGACCTTACCTCTAGTGAAGTAGGGCCGGGTCTGGGTCTGGGTTATATGTTTTCCGATCAGTGGGCAGCTGAGGTTTTGTATTTTAAAGTTAAGCCAGATTACGATGTTAACGGGGTAACCGGCTCGGACAGCGCCAACATAAAGTGGTTAAACGGGCTGTATTTTCCACAGGTCAATACAGCATGGCAGCCTTATATAACATTGGGTATAGGTGCGTCCGATTATAATTATGACAATGTTCGCAGTGATAGAACTGGCAAGGAATTCAACGCAGGTGTTGGTTTGTTCTATAACCTTGGCGAAAAGTTATTGTTTCGCGCCGACGCACGGATGGTGCATACCCGCGGTATTAACGATACCCGCCCCTTTGTTAGTATAGGGTTAACGGCGCTGCTGGGTTCGGGTAAAGCCAAAATTCTTGCAGATACGGATGGTGACGGCGTTCCTGACAAGACGGATAAGTGCCCCAACACGCCGTTAGGACGAACCGTTGATGCCGATGGCTGTGAATACGACGGTGACAATGATGGTGTTAAAGACGGTGCTGATGCGTGCCCCGATACTCCTGCTGGAGTGGCCGTAGACTCTCGTGGTTGTGCACTGGACAGTGACGGGGACGGAGTGCCCGATTATCGTGATGATTGCCCGAATAGTGAAGCGGGTGCCAAAGTGGACGATAAAGGTTGTTACATCGAGCTTGAAGAAACAGTAACTATTGATCTTGCACTGGAGTTTGATACCAATTCTGCAGAAATTCGTGCGGCACACAAAGCCGACATTCAGCGCGTAGTGGACTTCTTGCGTTTGTATCCCACGACCAATGTGGTTATAGAAGGTCACACCGACAGTTCCGGTGCGGCCAATTACAACCAGTCTTTGTCTGAGCGTCGCGCCGAGTCTGTGCGTGCTTACTTGCAAAGCACGGGTGTATCTGCGGATAGACTTTCAGCAGTGGGGTATGGAGAACTAAAACCTGTTGCGTCTAACGATACGGCACAAGGTATGCAGAAAAACCGCAGGGTTTCGGCGGTAATCTCAGGTACTAAAACAGTTCGCCAGTGAGATTTAACTTGAAACCTCTGGCCTCGCGGTCTGGTCGCCTGATTTTGCTTTTGGGCTGCGTGGCAGCACTTGCTGGCTGTGAGTCTGCATATTACGGTGCAATGGAACAGGTAGGTTTGCACAAGAGAGATATTCTGGTAGACCGGGTCGAGTCGGCAATGGATGCGCAGGAAGCTGCTAAGGAGCAGTTTGCCTCGGCTCTGGAAGCCTTCTCCAGTGTAGTGGAGTTAAGGGACACGCCGCTTAAAGAAATATACGAAGACCTTAACGATGAGTTTGAGAAAAGCGAGAGCCGGGCCGAAGCTGTGCGCGACAGAATCGACTCTGTTGAAGATGTGTCAGACGATTTATTTGATGAGTGGCGTGACGAGCTAGATGAATATACTAATGATAAATTGCGGCGCTCCAGCGAACGACAGTTAAAAACCACACAATCTAAATATAAATCATTGATGCGCTCAATGCGCAATGCAGAGTCACGCATGCAGCCTGTGCTGGATGCTTTTAGGGATCAGGTTCTGTATTTAAAACATAACCTTAATGCACAGGCCATTGCGTCTCTAAAAGGCGAGTTGGTCAGTATTGAATCGGATGTCTACCGCCTTATCAAAGAAATGGAAAGTTCTATTTCCAGATCACGCGCATTTATTAGCCATATAGAAAGTAGCTAGATTATACGCGCTCGATGATGATGGCGGGGGCCATGCCTCCGCCTGTGCACATGGTGGCAAGCCCGGTTGATAAATCACGACGTTCCATCTCATCCAGCAGTGTGCCAATGATGATTGCACCCGTTGCGCCAATGGGATGCCCCAGAGCCATAGCGCCACCATTTACATTTACTTTGTCTTCATCTATTTCCAACTGACGCATAAAACGCATGGGTACTACGGCGAATGCTTCGTTCACTTCAAACAGATCAATATCTCCAACCTGCATGCCAGCGGCTTTTAGCGCGCGTTGAGCGGCCGGAACCGGCGCATTAAGCATCAGCACCGGTGAGTCTCCCGCTGTGGTACAGGCAATAATTCGTGCCCGGGGTTTCAGGCCATGTGCCCTGGCATACTCCGGAGAAGCCAGTAGCAGTGCTGCAGCACCATCGACAACACCTGACGAGTTGCCGGCATGATGGATGTGCTGGATGTCTACATCAGGATATTCCTGCTCCACCAATGATTTGTAGGTAGTGCCTTCCTCGTTCAGCGGAAAATCAAACATTGCAGCAAATGCTGCGGGTAACTGGGCCAGGCCTTCGAGTGTGGTTTGGGGGCGTGGAAACTCTTCGTGGTCCAAAGCCATGCTGCCATCATCGTGAAAAACAGGAACTACGCTTTTATCAAAATACCCGTTTTTAATCGCATACGCTGCTCGTTGCTGGCTTTTTAATGCCAGTTTTTCGGTGTCTTCACGACTAAAGCCTTCCAGGGTTGCGATTAAATCTGCACAAATACCCTGGTGTGGCTGGGCGTACAGTTGCCTTAAATGCAGGTTCCCTGAATCTATGAAGGGAATTCGGGTTTCCAGGGTTGAATTGTGCGACATGGACTCCACACCGCCCGAAACTACAAGGTTCTGCATACCAGACATGATGCCCATGGCGCCCAGGTTAACGGCGGTCATAGCTGAGCCACAAAATCGCTCAATGGTGAGCCCTGGTGCTTTGGGGCTCCAACCTGCGTCCAGCGCGGCCATTCGTGCAATGCAGGCAGCCTGTTTGCCTTGCTGGGTTCCACATCCAGCAATTACATCATCCAGATCTTCTGTGACAATACCGTTTCGCTCGCCCAGGGCTTTGAGCACTGTGGACAATATGCGTTGCGGGTGTACTTGGGCGAGTGCGCCCTTGCCAATTTTTCCTATGGCACGTGGGGTGCGGGCGGCGTCAATAATCCAGGCTTCAGGCATAATTCTTTTCTCCAGCTTGTGTTTTAAAGATTATTTATAGAATAGGCGTGCAGGTTACACAAAATCAAATGGTTTAGAGGCTTAGCCCTGCCCCCATTAATGACTCAAAGTTGGTTCTGTAAAACTGCTCACGACTTATTTCGTCATCTTCTGCCAGAGTACTTTCAAAACGCTTAACAGGGTTTCTCCCACCTTCCACATGCGGGTAGTCCGATGAGAACAGGGGAATGGTAGGGTCTCCTTCGCGCATTATCCAGCCAACATCTTCCGCAGGGTAGGGGGTTGCCCGTATTTGACGTCGTACATAGTCAGATGGCTGCATACTGAGGTTTTGCAGGCGGTCTTCCATGCGAGAAAAAGCAGCATAGGCGCTGTCGAGGTAGCGCATCCAGCTGGGAATCCACAGTGCGCCCTGTTCAATCACACCAAACATCAATTTTGGGTGATTTTCGAATATGCCATCAAATATCATGGTTGCCAGGGTTTGCATTACTGGTGTGGGAATCGCCATATAATCTACGGAGCGAAAATTCTCAGCGCCACCGTGGAAATCGGGGGGTACTGGCAGGCCATTAATAAAATACATTTCGTCCAACAGTTTTCCACCGCCGCCCACATGAAAGAGTATCGGTAAGCCTGCTTCTTCTGCCATAGCCCAAACTGGAAAAAGCCCTGTATGCGAAGGGCTATGGGTACGTGGGCATTGTGAGGGAACCAGCAGCCCCGAAAACCCGTCTTTAATTGCTTGCTGTGCCATGGCAATGCTACGTTCAAAATCTGCGAGGGGAATATAGGCGGAGCCTAATAAACGCTTATCAGCCGAGCAAAAATCCTGCATGGCGCGATTGTGGGTTTCTGCTACTCCATAAATCAGATCAAGGTCTCTGGAAGTTTTTTCCAGGTGCGCAAGATGACCGTTTAAAAAGGTGTTGAATATAAGTTGCGAGGCTACTCCCAAATGGTCCAGTACAGCTGCACGGTCTTCTTTGAACAAAGCACCGGTTGCGTCCCAATTTTTGCGCAGCATTATTTGTTCAGCATCTTTGGCGCGGTACTCAGGATCGGATTGTTTGTCCAGAATATTGGCAAGATCTGCCTGGCTGGTAACGACACTTGCGGTACCGTCAAATCCCTGCAAATGTTTGTTGATTTTGTCTGTTGAGAATTCGGCGAGAAATTCAGCCGTTTCCATAATATGCGCGTCGGCGTCGTGTACTACGCGTCCAGATATGTAGGCCATGATTTATGCGCTCCCGTTTTTGCTTAGCTGGACAGATTCGAAACTATTATCGTGATACTACACTGAACGACCACCAACCTTCGACTGGTGTGGTTCCTGGGTCCCGGTTCCAATACGTCACAGTGGTTCATAAATCTCCAATGCTTATCCCTGTGTTCAATATACCGTGTGTAGACTGTTTTTTGTTAATTGCACTTTTCAGCTGCACTTGTACACTAAAACGGCAATAGAGAAGCTTATTATGATTGAACATTCCCTCAGGTTTCGCTCGCTGATTATTATTGGTGTGCTGGCCTTTGCCTTTTACCTCGCTGTGGATCGTGGCTTGCTAACCATGGCACTGGAGAGTGATCGCAGTTATCTCTCCTATGTGATTCTTGTGGTTTACCTGGTTATGACCCTGCACTGGGGCGTATTGGTGCTTAATCTCTCAGCGGACCGTGTGGCCCTTCAGAACCTGGAGCAATGGGTTCAATCCGGTCAGCAGGCAGGTCTGCTTCTGGATAATGGGCAGCTTACGGTGCAGGGCAAGGTTATGCGCCAGGGCCTGCTGGCCTATTTTTTGCGCAACCTGCTGGATAAATTCCAGAACAGTCTGCCAGAAGAAGATCAGACAATATTACTGGGTGTGCTTGAAGACGAAATGTTGCGCCGCAATGCGCCGGGGCATTTTGCGGCGGATGCGCTTTTGAAGCTGGGTCTTCTGGGTACTATTCTGGGCTTTATCCTGATGCTGGCACCGGTGTCTGAAATCAGGGAGTTTGAGCCTGCGGTATTGCAGCAGCTGCTTGCGGCGATGAGCGGGGGTATGGCAGTGGCCCTGATTACCACACTGCTTGGTTTAATTGGCAGCACATTGTTAAATCTTCAGTATCAAATACTTGAGTCTTCTGCGGTGGACTTTATTAACCGGGTAACACTCATTACCAACCTTCACGGCTCCAGACTGTGTGACACAAAACAACAGGAACAAATATGAAAAATGCGATTACCTTACTCTGTCTGATTTGTCTCGCTGCTTGTCAGGATACAAAGGTGGTAGAACCGATATCTGAGTATGAGACTGAAATTCGCTGGACCAGTTACGGTATTCCCCACGTAAAAGCAGACAATTGGGCTGGGCTGGGTTATGGCTTTGCCTACGCAACAGCAACGGATGCATTTTGTGTGATTGCCCACGAAGTGATGCTGGTTGCAGGTGAGCAGTCGCGTTATCAGGGCCCCGACGCGGGCCGTCTGGAAAGTGACATATTTCATAAAGCCCTGTTGGATACAAAGGTGCTGAATAATTTTTCCTCTGCCTTAAAAAACAACAGCGCTGATTTCAATAATGGCTTTGTTAAGGGTTATAACCGGTATCTAAGAGACAACCAACAATCCTTGCCGGCCGCCTGCGCGGACAAACCCTGGGTACGTGAAATTGATCTATCCGACGTGATACGAATGAATGTAGGTGTGGGTATTCGTTATGGAGTAGGGCGCTTCAAGCAGGGTATTTCAGACGCACATCCTCCGAGTGTAGATGCAGACGCAGATGTAGCTTATGCGCCTGCGGATTTCTCAGGCTTTGATGGTATTGGAAGCAATGCGGTTGCACTGGGGCGCAGTGTTACTGAATCTGGACGTGGAATGTTATTCGGCAACCCGCATTACCCCTGGAAAGGTCCGTCGCGCTTCCACATGGTTCATACCACCATTCCGGGTGAGATAGATGTTATGGGGGTTAGTCTTATGACCACCTCCCGGGTTTCTATTGGTTTCAACAAGGATATTGCCTGGACGCACACTGTTTCTACTGCACTGCGTGCCACGGTTTATGAGTTGAGCCTGAACCCCGAAAATGCAATGCAGTATTTGTATGATGAGGGATATAGAGATATTGAAAAGTCAGAAATTCAGATTGCCAGCGAGAATGAAGAGGGAGGTATTGAAACACTGACCCGCGCGGTTTACAAAACACATTTTGGTCCTATTGCAGCGACAAAGGAGTTTCCGTGGAGTGCGCAAAAAGCCTATGTGATTAAAGACGCCAATGTGTATAACAATCGCAGTTCAGAAACCTATGACGCCCTGGGTAAGGCTCGTAATATAGACGAAGTGGAAGCAGCTATTAGTCGTCAGGGTGTTGCTTTTACCAATACCATAGCCGCTGACCGGGATGGAACGGCATTTTATGCAGATATTTCAGTAACTCCCAACGTAGATTCTAGGTTGCTGGAGCTTTGCCGGGTTAGGGTGGCAGGGGTGCCTGAATCTATCGTGGTACTGGATGGTAGTAGAAGTGAATGTGAGTGGCGCGAAGATGCGCGTGCTCGAATTCCAGGCATATTGCCAGCTAACGAAATGCCCCGGCTTAGGCGGGATGATTACGTTACCAACTCGAACAACAGCTATTGGTTGTCTAATCCGCATGCACCGCTGGAAGGCTATTCTCCTATCATTGGGCCAGAGAAAACTGCTCGATCCTTGCGTACCAGAGCTGGAATAACTCTGGTAGAGGCGCTGCTTGCCAGGGGTAAGGTCAAACCATCCGATTTGCAGAATATGTTGTACCAACACCGCAACTATGGTGCTGAGCTTTTGCTGGATGATGTTTTACAGGTGTGTGCATCCGAAGATGGGCGCAAGGCAGATATAGACGATGCCTGTTCAACCTTAAGTGTCTGGGACAGAACCATGACGGTAGACAGTAAAGGTAGCCAGGTGTGGACCGAGTTCTGGGCACAGGCAAGAAAAATTGAAGGGATTTATGCACAGGCTTTTGACGTCAACGACCCGGTAAATACACCTCGGGGTATTGCTGCAGATACACCGGAAGTAAAAGTTGCGGTAATTGATGCCTTGCTGGCTGCGCAAAAAAAACTGGTTGATGCTGGTATAGCGCTCGACCAGCGTCTGGGTGATATTCAGTACACAGAACTTAATGGTGAACAGATTGCGATTCCGGGAGGTCAGGGTTGGGCAGGAATGTTTAGCATGATCGTTGCACCTTTAAAGGATGGTAAAGGTTACACCCCAATAAGGCATGGCAATAGTTTCATTCAGGTGGTTTCCTGGGATGAGGCAGGCGAGCTGGACGCGCGTGGTATTCTTACTTATTCTCAATCACAGGAGCCGGAGTCTGCGCATTATTCAGATCAGACAGAGTTGTATTCAGCAGGAAAATGGCTGAAGTTTCCTTTTAGTAACGCTGAGATTGCCGCTGACCCTAAGCTTGAGACTTTGCGTTTGAGAGAATAAGCCAGGCGCATGCGAGCCAGAAAATTCTTCAGAATGTCCAACAGTCAGGACGTGTTTACTGACCTGTTGTTCAACGCGCTGCTTGGTTTTGTGTCTATGTTCACTATTGCATTTTTGTTGATTAGTGAACCCAGCAAGTCCGGTAAAGTAGATAACAAGGCTGAATTTTTGATTACCGTGCGTTGGGCAGACAACCATCCGGATGATGTTGACACCATAGTCGAAGACCCGCGGGGTGAACTGCTCTGGTTTCAGAATCGCGATACCGGGCTGATGCATCTGGATCGTGATGACCGTGGTATTTCGGGAGATCGTATCAACATTGACGGGATAGAAATTGCCAACCCGATAAATCAGGAAACTGCCTCCATAAGATCTCTGGTCGGGGGCGAGTACGTGGTAAATATTTTGCACTACAAAGCCAATTACGCTGAGCCGTTATTGGTGAGTGTTAAAGTTGAGAAGTTAAACCCTGAAGTTAAGCTTATTTACTATGGGCAGCATGAATTGAATGGTACCGGAGAGGAGCTCACAGCGGTGCGTTTTACGCTGAATGCACAGGGTGATTCTACCGGTATTAACCGTTTGCAAAAGTCGCTGTTAACATTGGTAACCAGGAAGCAGGCGGGTTGAGCATGATAAGTCTACTCACTGTGGCCTATGTCGCCATTGCGGTATTACTGCTCAGTCTGAATCTTGCCAGCCGCTGGAATGCATGGATCAAAGGGTTTGCGATTATTGCGGTCAGCCTGTTCTATTTTGCCAGCTATCAAGGCTTGCGCGCTCTTTCGGGATTGCCTAGCAGTGAAACTCTACCTGCAGAATTTCGATTACTGTGGGTGAACATCGAGGAGCCGAATAAAATTAGCGGCAGCGAAGGATCAATTTATATCTGGCTAAGACCTTTGCAAAAGGATCGTTTGTTAGCAGTGGGTGAACCCCGGGCTTACCGTCTACCCTACAGTGAAGCATTGGCGGAAAATGTTGAAGCCGCGATTACTCAACTGGAAGAAGGCAAACGCTTAAATGGCAAACGCAGCCGCCAACAAATTGACGAGCAGGAAATAAGAGAAGAGCAAAAACGTGTTGCTTTAACAGGCGAAGCAGGTTCGGAAGCTTCTGTTGGAAACGATTTTAGTCTCGTTTTCCGTGAAGTTTCTCCGCCTGCTTTACCTCCAAAGCCCGCGCTGTAGACTCTTTTTGCGCTGTGGGCACTTTTGCGCTGTGGGCACTTTTCTAGGCTGTGGGCACTAGTCTCCGCCGCTTGATTCGGCCGCTTGTGCTGCTGCCTTGTCTGCGTTGGCGACACTAACAATATAAGCATGTATGCGCTCTACGTCCGGTTCTGCCAGAAGATCAGCAAAGCTTGCCATGCCTCCAGATGCTTTTATGCCACCCAGCACTATCTGGCTGAATGCGGCATGTGAACCTTCACTCATTAGACGCAGGTCGGGAATGGTTGCACTGGATTTAACAAACAGCCCGTGGCATACCGCGCACGTTTCGTTGTAAATAAACTCACCGCGGCCGATATCTTCAGCGCTGGCAGTTAACACCGGTTGCTCCGGAATGCTGCGATCCAGTATATTGGGTTCGGGAAGTAGAGTGTCCCCATCCAGTTTGAAAACGAGCAACTTGCCAAAATTACCATATTTAGCACTCGCCATAATTTCGACCAGACCCGTAAAGAGCTCGCCTCCACCCGAGCCAGTTAGTATGGAGAGATACTGAACACCATCAATCTGGTAGGTGATGGGGGGTGCAAGAATTGAGCTGTAGGTATTAAATTGCCACAATACATCTCCAGTAGCTGAGTCGTAACCGGTTACGTTGCCAAGGGCGTCGCCCTGAAATACCAGGCCGCCAGCAGTCGCCAATACACCGCCGTTCCAGTAGTGCGCATGTTTTACACTCCAGAGGTCTTCTCCGGTAAGTGGATTAAAAGCTTTTAGGATGCCGCCGGCAGGTGGTGAATCTGCAATGTTTTCAAGCAGCGTCTGGCCAATGCTGCCCAGGTCCAGACCTGTGTTCCAGCCGCCGGGCACGTGTTTATAAAGCCCGGTTTTTTGCCACTCTTTATTCATGCCATATATAAATGGAGCTTCCTGCGCCGGAATATAGACAATACCGGTGGATTCATCAAAGGCCATAGCCTGCCAGTTGTGCCCACCAATTGGTCCTGGTAGAACAAATTTTGGGCTGTCTACATAATCCAGTGCCGGGTCTTCAATCGGGCGTCCGGTTTCCATATCTACGTGTGTGGCCCAGGTAGCTGTTACATATTTGTTAGCTCGCAGCAGTTTGCCATCAGAGCGGTCCAGTACGTAGAAAAATCCATTTTTGGGAGCTTGCAAAAGAACTTTTCGCTCGACACCGTCCACCGTCATATCGGCCAGGGTCATGTCCTGCACAGCGGTGTAGTCCCAGTTATCTCCCGGGGTAGTCTGGTAGTACCATTTCATAACGCCGGTATCTGCATCCAGGGCGACAATAGAAGATAGAAATAAATTATCACCGCCGCCGGGGGAGCGAATTGCGCGGGTCCAGGGAGAGCCGTTACCTACGCCCAGATATACCTGGTTGAAGTCCGGGTCATAGACAATGGAGTTCCACACTGTACCGCCACCGCCTATTTTCCACCATTCACCGCCTTTCCAGGTTTTGGCGGCCTGTTCCATCTCAGGATGTTCAAAGGGCAGGGATGGGTCTCCGGGTACCGTGTAGAAGCGCCAGACCTGCTCACCGGTTTCACTGTCATAAGCGGTAACATAACCCCTTACCCCAAATTCAGCGCCACCATTGCCAATAAACACTTTGTTGTTAGCCACTCTGGGAGCTGCAGTAATAGTATAGGCGCGCTCGCGGTCGATTAGGGTATTTACCTGCCAGACTTCCTCGCCTGTAGACGCATCCAGTGCAATTAACCGGCCATCAAGGCTCGCTACATATACTTTACCTTTGTAAACAGCAACACCACGATTAACGACGTCACAGCAGGCTTTGCGGCCCCAGGCACCCGGAACTTTTGGATCATGTTTCCAGATCTCTTCGCCAGTAACGGCATCTATAGCATATACAAGACTCCAGGCGCCGGTGAAAAACATAATACCGTCCACCACAATCGGAGTGGATTCCAGTGCGCGATTGGTACCCATGTCTTTGTACCAGGCTAGTCCCAGACGGCTTACGGTTTCTTTGTTAACCTGGGTCAGCGGTGAAAACCGCTGCTCTTCGTAAGTGCGGCCGTGTGCCAGCCAGTTTCCTGGTTCACTATCGGCATTGTTGATGCGCGCTTCGTCAATTTGCCCGATTTCAGATTTTGCACCAGCATCTCCAGCAACAACGGCTTCAGTACCCGCTGTTTGTTCAGGCATTTGTTCTTCGGGTGCCTGCGAGAATAAATACAGACCAAGAGCCAGGGCTATGGCCATCACAATTGCTATAATTTTTGACATGGATGTTTCTCCAATTTGCTACATATTGCTTTTATTTAATCCGCTTCAGTTAGCGCTTGAACCACGGCATCTATAACTTTTTCTGCTTTCTCCTGCATTTCGCCG
>Ga0256847_1001136_pt1 | contig 14295 bp, 16 predicted proteins | sample TeddybearmetaG_FD_189099 | JGI IMG/M metagenome (GOLD analysis project Ga0256847, IMG submission 189099) | Hydrothermal vent microbial communities from East Pacific Rise, Pacific Ocean - Teddybear | ecosystem: Environmental > Aquatic > Marine > Hydrothermal vents | place: Pacific Ocean: East... | reverse complement strand
TACCTAGATCGACTTATTCAGAATAATTTTAGAAAAGCATTGCTAGTTATTTTTTATATTTTTGAGAACTCGAAGAATAAATTTGTTTTAAATAATTTATCTGCTGGACCTTTAGAAGACTTATTAGTTTATCATGGCGTAGAAGTTATTGAAGATATTGAGAGCTATACATTTAAAAATAAAAGCTTTAGGGGTGTTATTAAAACATAATAAAAAATATTACTTTTTAATACTTTTTATTGTATTTTTTTAGCTAAATTAGACTTGTATTAACTATTTTTATCATTTATACTCTGTTCTAAGTATGCGGTTTTATTATAAATCATTAATAAGTAAAACTTAAAATGTTTAATATATTAATTTTGGATAAAAATAGCTAATTAGTTCAAATTGAACAAAGGTTTTTATTCATTTTATGATTAATTTATTAAGTATATTATATAGATAGATAATGTTTTAGACATATACTATTCTCTTATAATATATAAAAGTAGTTTTCAATAATCAATTTATCTATCATTGTTAATAAACTAAATGTTATTTGTTTTATTTATTAACGAGTGAAAAGACTAAAAAGTAACTTTTTTAGTAACTGTTAAATATGACAACTGATATTAGTTTAAGTCGAAAATCAAATTACCTATCAATATGGCGGGGTCGACACCCCCTCAAATCAGGTTCAAACACAGGACCCATACAAAGAGAATATATTATGACTATCAATACCTTTAGTTCCTCCAAAAAAAGTGCATCCAAGCTTGAATCGTCACTTAACAAAAATCTCAAAAACCTTATTGTTGAATCGATTCTAGGGACGGGGATTGACTATGGCAATAGTAAGAACCGAGGAAGCCTCATGATCTCGACTGGTTCGGGTCGGAAATGCCAAGTCAAGATCTGGGCCGTCAAGGGAGCCAGCGACCTTGAGAAAGATATCCAGAAATTCCTTAATGGTGCTGATTTTGACGGTGAAATAGCCGATCTTTCGGTGGCTTACGGAAACGGAAAGTGGCGAGTCATGCTCACCTACTACACAACAATAAGCAGCGCTACTTCGTCGTCGGTCTTTCGTGTCACAGCCTCTGATTCAGGAAATACATCGGGCTTCGATAAAACGATGAACAACAATGTAAAGATTGGCTATACACCTGTTGTCTACGCCTATACGTACGGTAATAACAAGCACCGCGGCATCTTGATCCAGAGCGATCTCGATTAGATACTCTGGGACACCAGAGCGGTAGGCTGGGTTAGCTTTAGACGTTGCGTGCAACGTCTCTACAATTTCCCTAATTCGCCATTATTTTAGTTAAAGCTTGGGCATTATTTTTTTCCAAACGTATAAAAATATCAGGTAAAGCTTGATAAATTCCGCTTCGGGTCATTTGTTGATAAACATCCGCAATTTCCGCAGTAGGCTCTTCATCTTCGGGTAAAATTAATTTTAATAAATAAATGGGTAAAGGTTTGGTGCTGTCTAAATCATCTGTAACCGTGGCATAAAAATCAAGCCAAGCTTGTTCTAATAATTGATAACCCATTAAATAACCCGTACAAAAATCTTTAAGCTCTTGTGTACTTTGTTCTCCTTGTAAATCACAAAGCGGCGGAAATTCAAATAAATCAGCTTGCAATTGTTGTTTCCATTGTTGCCATAAATTAATCATGACTTCCATAATTTGTCCTAAAAAAGCTTGGTCTAATTGACTCATATCACCGTCTTCTTTTAATACTAATGGAATCCATTCCATTGGATCTAAAATAGTGGGGGAGGTTGCCATTGATAATGCCAAACCATTTGCTTGATTTAACCCAATGCTGTGTGTTTGCATGGTTGCTAAGTTAAAAAAAGATTGGGTTTCTTGATATTGTTGTTTATTCATTATTCAAGCTCTTGTTGTATTAAAGATGTAAAATCTTTTAATGTGGTTAGATTATATAAGTTTGGAATGGTATTAAATGCTTGATTTAATTTATTTTTGGCGGAATACCAACCTTTTCCATCAGTTATCCAAACAAATTCAAAATTGTCATATTGATTTATTTTAGGTGAAATATCCATATAAGCACGGGCGATTTCATTGAGTTTAGAACCGCCACTATTATAATAATTCACTTCAATTAAATAAGTAGTTAAGTCTGTTTTAATAACAAAATCAAAGCGTTTAATGTCTTTTCCTAAACTGGTAATTTCAGGAAAGTGGGTGCTTTTAACTTCTGATTGAAAGGCAATCTTATTTTGATTAAAAATAGATGAAATTAATCGTTCCATGTTTTTCCCGCCTCTATTTTTTCGGGCATTGCTATCTAAACCGACTTCAACCCCAAAAACATAATCAACTAAATTAGTTACTTTTTTATTTTTAAATACTTCGGCAAGCCCTGTTTTATTAATATATTCAATAATCATTTTTTCATTTGAAAAATAATCATTCAATGCTTTAATTTCATGATTTGAGGTGATTATTTTTTTATTTTTTCTAACCGCAATTAAAATACGAAGTGCTGAAAAACAACTTTTATTTTCTTTATATAATTGATGAACGGCTTGGGCAATATTTTCTTTACCAATTAAATAATTTAATTGATTGAGTTTAATGGCAACTTTATCTACATTTCTGGACACTTTATTAAAATCAACAAAATAATCTAAGGTTGCATTGGTTGTTGTTAATTGCCTCATGAAATCATTAAATTGCATTTAAAATCTCTGAGTTAGTAATTAATAACTCGGTTAATTTTCCTCTTTTACTGGCATTTGAATTAATACTGCGTTTGGCAAAAACTCGCTTAATTTGATAGTCTTTAAATAAATCATCAAAAAATTCATCTTTTAACGGCGTATTTTTAACATCAGAATTACTTAATATCCAATGATAGCCTTTATTATTTAATTGATCACAAAATAGCTTTAATCTTTTTTGTTCATTATCATTAAATTGCCCTTGAGTATAAGCGGTAAAATGGGCAGTCGTGGATAAAGGTTTATAGGGCGGATCAAAATAAAAAATAGATTTTTCGGTTGTATAATCAAGTGTTTGTTCAAAATCACCCGATAATATAGTTACTTTTTGTAATAATTGATGAACCATTAAAAGATTTTTTTTATCACAAATTAACGGTTTTTTATAACTACCAATGGGGACATTATATTGATTTTTTTTATTAACTCGATATAAGCCATTAAAACAAGTTTTATTAAGAAAAATAAATAACGCAGCTTGGGTGATATTATTTAATTTTCGAGTATTAAATTGGGTTCTTTTAGCATAATAATAGACTTTTTTTTCTTCTAGGTTTTCTAATAAAGCATGATATTCAGATTGATATTGTTCAAGTAGACTCATTAAAGCATTAATCTCTGTTTTAATCATTTGATAGGTATTAATTAAATCTTGATTAATATCATTAATGGTGGCTGATTGAAGATTAGGAAAATTTCGTAATACCCAAAATAAAACAGCGCCACTGCCAACAAAAGGTTCAAAATAACTAAATTTTTCTTCTTTGGAAAAAGGAAATTGAGTTTTAATTTCTTCTAATAATTGTGTTTTCCCGCCCGCCCATTTTAAAAAGGGTTTAACATTCACAATACTCATCTTTAAGATAATTTCTCGTTTGTTGTTGTTTGGGATGATTAAAGAGTTGTTCTTTATCGCCTTGTTCAATCATTTCACCATTACACATAAAAATCAAGCGGTCACTAATCCGTTGAGCTTGCAAAATATTATGGGTGACTAAAACCAGTGTATAACGGCTTTTAAGTTCAACCATTAAAGTTTCAATAGCCCTAGTTGAAACAGGATCAAGGGCGGAAGTGGGTTCATCGAGTAAAATAATTTTAGGATTGGTTGCCAAGGTTCTGGCAATACATAAACGTTGTTGTTGTCCAATGGATAAAGATTGGGCTTTATCATTTAAACGATGAGATACTTCATTCCAAAGTGAAACCGCTTTAAGTTGATCTTCGGCAATTTGCATTAATTGGTGGCGAGATAATTTTTGTAAATGGCGAATTCCAAAAATAACATTGTCAATAATCGACTTGGGAAAAACACAAGGTTTTTGAAACACCATACCCACTTCACTTCGGAGTTTAATTAAATCTTGTTTTTTTTGATATAAATCCGCCCCATTTAGTTTAATTTGTCCTTTAATTCTTAAACCTTCTACATTGTCATTAATGCGATTAATACTTCTAATTAAAGTTGATTTACCACTGCCAGAAGGTCCCACAATACAATTAATTTGATTTTTTAATAATGAAACAGAAATATTATTTAATATATGCGTTTCTTTAATCCAAACATGAAAGTTTTTAACTTCAATCATGCGGGTTTGTTGCAGTTTATTGGGAATAATTTTTAAAACAGAAGCATTCATCGTAAATCCAAAGCATTAAATTTGATTCGGCTATATAAGCCCAACCCATTTAAAATCATAACAAGGGTTAATAAAACTAAACTGGCTGCCCAAGCATTTTGTAAAGCTTGCGGGTCTGTTGCCTGTTGAGCAAGGGCTAAAATATGGGTGGGTAAGGTGGCAACAGGTTCAAAAAAAGAACGCGGAATTTCCGCACCTGAAAAAGCCGTTGCAATAAACATAATGGGAGCAATTTCGCCCGCTGCTCGAGCTAAACCTAATAATAAACCTGTCACTGCGCCGCCAAATCCTTGCGGAATTAATACGCTTAAAATGGTTTGCCATTGATTTAAGCCTAAAGCACTGGCATTTTCTCGATAACTTTGGGGAATGCTATGAATGGATTGGTAACTGGCTAAAATAATAGTGGGTAATATCATAAAACTTAAAATAACCGAACCAATAATCCATGAAATCCCCGTATCTAAAATATTAACAAATAAAATTAAACCAAAAATACCAAAGATAATAGAAGGAACGCCATTTAAACCATAAATAAGGATTTTAGTGGTTTTTTGTAAGATTGGATTTTTAATATATTCACTTTGAAAAATCGCCGTTGCAAGCCCTAAAGGTAAACCAATAAATCCTGCAAAGCTAATAATTAATAAAGTGCCTGTAATTTGATATAAAATTCCGCCTTCAGTACCAAAATTTTTAGAGGGGCTAAGTAAAAAAGTAAAATCAATTCCCGCAATCCCATTAAAAGTAATACGGGCTAAAAGAAATAATAAAATAGCAAGGCAAATTAGAGTGGCGGCTTTGCTAAGGAAAATAAAGCCGCGATTGATATAGGAGCGGTTCATTATTTAGTCAAGATTTTTTGTAATTGGTCGAAGTAAAATTTCATTATTTTCTGTTAATACCAATTCAAATTTATCCCCCGCCTGTAAACAAAGTTTATCTCTAATTGCTTTAGGAATTGTTATTTTTCCATTATTAAGTAAGGTATTTTGTTGAATAATTTTGTTTTTAATCATAAAGACGCGACTCAGTTTTAAAATAAAATAAAGAAAGACTGGTCAAACTTAAAACAATTAATAAAAGTAATAAACCCATAAAAACCAAAGCACTAAAATGGACTGATGCAAAGGAAGTTTCGGCAATTTCTCGTCCTAGTTTTGCCGTCATTGTTTGACCTGCAACCAAAACATTAAAAAAAGGCGTGGGGATTTTATCAATACTGCCAATAACCAACATAACCGCCATTGTTTCGCCTAAAGCTCGCCCAAAAGCCAATAAAATAGCGCCAATAATCCCGCCTTTGGCAATCGGTAAAATGCCATTTTTAATGACTTCATAAGGATATAAACCTAATCCTGTCGCCGCCTCGCGATATTGATTAGGAACACAACGCAAAGCATCATCGGTTAAGGTAATAATGGTCGGTAATACCATTATCCCTAATAAAATACCCGCACATAATAAAGTACGTCCTGATTGCAAAGTAAATAAATCACCAATCCAAACACTGAGTAAAGCAACGCCAATTAAGCCGTAAATAATAGATGGAATGCCTGCAAGGATTTCTAATAACGTTTTAATATAAATACGATAGCAGGGCGCTAAAATCTCCGCAATATAAATTGCCGCAAAAAAACCTAAAGGAACAGCAATAATTAAGGCGATAAAAGTCACCATTGCAGAACCATATAACATCGATAAAATCCCAAAATGTCCCGTATCAGGATGCCATTCAAGGGTAAAAAGTTGCCAACCAACTTGGCTTATGGCATCCCAACTATGAAGAGTTAAAACAATCATAAAAAGGAAAATAATAAATAGGCTAAAAAGCGTGCTTATTAAAATATAAGCCCGCCCAATATAGCTACTGAATAGCGACATAACCCGCCTTGACCACAATTTTTTGACCTTCTGGCGTTAAAATAAAATCAATAAATTGTTTTACATTGCCTTTGGGTTCACCATTGGTTAAAACAAATAAATCTCGGGTAATGGGAAAGCGCCCTTGACTGATATTTTCTAAAGTTGGTTCAATTGTTGCTCCTGTTGTTGTTTTAATAGCGAGTCCTTTAACCTCTTTATTTAACCAAGCATTGGATAACATACCAATTGCCGCATTACTTTGCATAATCGCGGTTTGTTCTTCATTATTAGAACCTAAAACTAAATCCGCTCCCGCCGCTTTGGCTTTTTTATCACCTAAAACCGCTTGCATAAAAACATGGCGAGTACCACGGGACGTTTCTTTATCAATCACTAAAATTTCGCGATCAGGTCCGCCTAATATTTTCCAATTTTTAATTTTACCTTGATAAATCTGACCAATTTGTTCTAAAGTTAAAGCTTGAATTCCCGCCTGATAAATTTCACTTGAAACCACAGGAACTACGGCATCTTTGCCAATAGAATGAGTCATAAAATGAACGTTAGGGTATTTTTTAATCTCGATTTCGGTTATTTCCCGTGATGCCATGCCAATATCAATTTTACCCAAGCCTAATTGATTAATACCAACGCCTGAACCGCCCGCATTCACAATAACCCGCATATTATTTGCTGTTCTAAAATGCTCGGAAACTTGTGAAATAACAGGTAAAACCGTGGTCGATCCTGCAATCTTTAATATTTTATTTTGTTTATTATCACAAGCACTTAGGCTTAAGAAGGCAAGACAAATTAAAAATAAATTTTTTCTCATTATAAAACTCCAAAATTGAGGGGACACGGAGAAGACCTAAGAAAAGAAAATTTTATTTCTTTAATCGTTCAACAATTTTATTATTTAATAAATGCGATTCAATAATTTCATTAATATCTTCTTGATCAACAAAATGATACCAAACCCCTTCAGGATAAATAACCATCATAGGTCCCTCATCACATCGCCCTAAACAACCCGCAGAATTAATTCTAATTTCACCTTCTTTATGTAATCCCGCTTGTTTAATTTTGGCTTTAATATCTTTGCGAATTTTTCGGGTATTATAATCACCACAACAAGGCGTTCCATCTTCCCGCTGATTGGTACAAAGAAATAAATGTTTTTTATAATAAGGGACCATGATTAATGCCGTAATAACCGAATGGCATCTTTGGTATCAGGTCGAATATCGCGCCAAAGATAAAAAGACTCAGCAGCTTGTTCAACTAACATACCCAAACCATCTAAAGATTGACTGGCAAAGGTATCCCGCCCCCAAATTACAAAAGCCGTGGGTTTTTTACTGTACATTAGATCGTAAGTCATGCCGCCCACTTTAATAATATTTTTAGGAATGGCGGGGACTTCATTATTTAAACTGGCAGAAGTTGCATTAATAATAATATCAAAATATTGACCCGCTAAATCATCAAAACCACAACCAATAACGCCTGTTAAATCTTGTGCCTTTGAAACCGTTCGATTAGCCACCGTGATTTGTTGAGGATTTTCCACTAATAAAGCAGGAATAACACCCCGAGCCGCTCCACCTGCACCTAATATTAAAATATTAGTATTCTTTATAGGACAGCTATTATTTTCAACTAAATCTCTTACCAAGCCAATGCCATCGGTATTATCACCAAAAATACTGCCATCTCCCATTAGTTTAAGCGTATTTACCGCCTTGGCTTGTTGTGCAAGCGGACTTAGTTGATCGGCAAATTCAAAGGCATCGCCTTTAAAAGGAACGGTAATATTTAAACCTTTACCGCCTTTAGCAAAAAAATCTCTCGCGGTTTCAGCAAAATTATCACACAAGATTTTTTTATAAACTAAATCTTGATTTGTTTGTTGTGCAAATCCTGCATGAATTTGCGGGGATTTACTGTGTTCAATCGGATTTCCGATTACTGCATATTGATCACTCATTGAGCCATTCTCCAACTTGTTTTGCAAAGTAAGTTAAAATACCATCTGCGCCAGCTCTTTTCATGCATAGCAAAGATTCCATTACCACGGGTTTTTGTTCTAGCCAACCTTTTTCAAAGGCCGCCATTTGCATCGCATATTCACCACTCACTTGATAAACATAAGTGGGCACTTGAAATTGTTCTTTTACTCGTCGCACGATATCTAAATAAGGTAAACCAGGTTTAATCATGACCATATCCGCGCCTTCGGCAATATCTAAAGCCACTTCATGTAAAGCTTCATTACCATTGGCGGGATCTTGTTGATAACTTTTTTTATCGCCTTTGCCTAAATTACCCGCAGAGCCGACAGCATCCCGAAAAGGACCATAATAACTGGAGGCATATTTAGCCGAATATGCCAAAATACGGGTATTAACAAAGTTTTCTTGTTCTAAAGCCGCGCGAATTTGTCCAATGCGCCCATCCATCATATCCGAAGGTGCCACAATATCCGCACCCGCCTTGGCATGAGACAGCGCTTGTTTAGTTAACACTTCAATGGTTTGATCATTTAATACATAACCCGCTTTATCAATTAAGCCATCTTGCCCATGGGTAGTAAAGGGATCTAACGCAACATCAGTAATCACGCCTAATTCAGGCACCTGATCCTTTAAACTTTTTAACGCTCTTTGGACTAAACCATCAGGATTATAAGCTTCTTTAGCATCTATTGATTTAGCACTGGACGGGGTGACAGGAAATAATGCAATGGCGGGAATCCCTAAATTAACCAGATGTTTGGCTTCTTTAATTAAATAGTCAATGGACATCCGTTCCACCCCTGGCATTGAAAGCACGGGTTCTTTTTGCTGTTGTCCTTCAAGAATAAAAATAGGATAAATTAAATCATTCACCGTTAATTGATTTTCTTGCATTAAACGCCGCGAAAAATCATTAAAACGCATTCGCCGCATTCGAGTTTTAGGAAAGGTTTGCATTATTCTAACTTGACCACAATAAAGTATTGTGGCGCATTATACGGATTTATTTTGGTAAATTATTTTTTAATGCTTAAATAATGACTTTTATCTAAAGCAATACTGGCAATATTTGCGGCAGATTCTAAAATCTCAAGTTCATAGTCGCTAGGTTCAGAAAAAACAGGAGAATAAATGGCAAAGGTTGCCAAAACAATATTTTGTTTTGAAAAAACAGGCATTGACCAACAAGCTCCTAAAGCTGCTTGTTGAGCAATCTCTACAAAAGGTTGCCAATTAAGATGGGTTTGAATATCGGAAACAATATAAGGTTTTTTTAAAAAGGCGGCTGCTCCGCAACTGCCAATATCAGCCCCTAAAGGAAGCCCGTCAATGGCTTGATTATAAAAAGGGGGTAATTTTGTTTTTGCAGCAGATAAGTGTAATGTTTGGGTTTGTTGATCCACTAATAATAAAGAACCCATACGGGTTGGAAATAATTCTTCAATCAGATCAATAAGCTGATCTATCACTTCAATCTCGCTGTGTTTATTTGCCATGCCTCGTAAAATTTGATTAAAACGTCGATGGGCTTTAATTAAGAGGACAAGTTCTTTACTTTGAGACATAATAATAAGGGTTATTGATTTTATTTTGTTAAATAATAGCCTATAAAGAAAAAAATTATTGAAAGTTTTTGATGCTTATAAAGGTCTGCTTTTATAACTCTCTTTAGCTTCTTATAAAATACAATGAAAAGAAAAACAATGGGGCGTCTAATTTTTTATCCATTATTTGTATTAACAATGACTGTTATTTTTAAAAATCAATTACTGGCTTATTTTACTGAAAGTAATGGTTTTGACTTATCTAATCCATTAATAAAAATAACAGAAATTCATCATGGAGGACCTGCTAAAGATGGGATTCCCGCCATTGATCGACCGCATTTTATTAAAGCCAATAAAGCTTATTTTTTAAATTCAACTGATCGAATTTTAGGTTTATCAATCAATGGCGTAACCAAAGCATATCCCATTAAAATTTTAAATTATCATGAAATTGTCAATGATTTTTTTAAAAATAAAGCCGTAGTGATTACTTATTGTCCATTATGTGGCAGTGGGATTGCTTTTTCAGCTCACATTAATGGTAAAGATCGTACTTTTGGTGTGTCTGGATTACTTTATAATAGTGATGTTTTACTTTATGATCGAGAAACAAATTCTCTTTGGTCACAAATTCTAGCAAGCGCTGTAACAGGAGAGCAAAGCGGAACGCCTTTAAAAATGCTGGCTTTAACGCATACCCCTTGGCGGGATTGGAAAAAACAATATCCAAATAGTTTGGTTTTATCGGATCATCTTGGTTTTGAACGGGATTATAATCGTTCGCCTTATGGGGGTTATACGGACAGTCAACATTTATATTTTCCTGTTAGTTCATTAAATAGTCGTTATCATCCAAAAGAAAAAGTCATTGGTTTACACTTGAAAGGCATTCATAAAGTTTATCCTTTTACTGAGTTAGCAAAAGTTAAATCTCCTTACCAAGATACGGTGGCGGGACAAAAAATGACGCTTATTTTTAATGCTGAAAAACGCACAGGAAAAATTTTAGACCAACAACAAAAGGAAATTCCAACAACGACTTTATTTTGGTTTGCTTGGATGACTTTTTATCCTGAGAGTCTTATTTTTAACCGCTAAAAATATAAAATAAGCTAAAATTTAGATAAATCATTTTATATCTAAATTTTGGAGTTATTTATGTCATTATCGGTTGTTGTTCTAGCAGCGGGAAAAGGAACCCGTATGAAATCAGCATTACCTAAAGTCCTGCATTCCATTGCGGGAAAATCAATGTTAAATCATGTGTTAGATGCGGCACTGCCTTTAAATCCATTAACCAATATTATTGTTTATGGTCATGCAGGGGAATTAGTACAACAACAATTAGCCAATGAAAAAAATTTGCAATGGGCGCAACAAGCACAACAAAAAGGCACGGGACATGCTGTTTTACAAGCCGTGCCTTATTTTTCGTCTGCCCAAAAAGTTTTAATTCTTTATGGCGATGTACCACTTATTCAAACCGCCACTTTAGAGCGTTTATTAGCAGCCAAAGCGGCGGTTTCTTTATTAACGGTTAAATTAGATAATCCATCAGGTTATGGGCGAATTGTACGCAATCAACAAAATCAAGTTGAAGCCATTGTTGAACAAAAAGATGCCAGCTTAAAACAGCTTGAAATTAATGAAGTCAATACGGGAATTATGGCGGTTGAAGCGGCTTATTTAACACAATGGCTTAATGATTTATCTGATGATAATGCGCAAGGAGAATATTATTTAACCGATATTATTAGTATGGCGGTCAAGGCGGGTTTACAAATAAACACCGAACAACCTCAATATTGTTGGGAAGTGGAGGGCGTGAATAGTCGCTTGCAATTAGCCGAATTAGAACGAACTTGGCAGCAAGTACAGGCTGAAAATTGTATGTTAAATGGCATTAGTTTAAAAGATCCCAAGCGTTTTGACCTACGGGGAACTTTACAACATGGAGAAGATATTATTATTGATATTAATGTGATTTTAGAAGGTGATAATACCATAGGGCAGGGCGTTACTATTGGTGCTAATAGTGTAATTAAAAATTGTATTATTGAAGATAATGTCATTATTCAAGAAAATTGTGTTTGTGAAAATGCTTATATTGGAGAATCCAGTATTATTGGTCCTTTTGCCCGTTTAAGACCCGAAACAAAATTAATGGGCAAAAATAAAGTCGGTAATTTTGTTGAAATTAAAAAATCAAATATTGGTGAAGGCAGTAAAATCAGTCATTTAAGTTATATTGGAGATACTCAAATGGGGAAGGGCGTTAATATTGGCGCAGGAACGATTACTTGTAATTATGATGGAATTAATAAATCACTCACTGAGATTGGAGATAATGCTTTTATTGGCTCTAATAGTGCTTTGGTTGCACCGCTTAAAATTGGTCAAGGCGCAACCATTGGAGCAGGTTCAGTGATTACAATGAATGCCCCTGCTGATACTTTAACCCTTGAACGTAGCAAACAACGCAGCCTTTCAGGTTGGTCTAGACCCACTAAAAAATGAAAATAAAAATAATTTATTTTTTTTCAGGTTTTATTTTATTATTTAATCTCTATTTTTTTATGATTCCTTTGGGTTTTTTAGTTTATGATTTAAATGATGCGGGATTAGCCAATGGACAAATTCCCCGTTTTACTTATCGTTGGCATCAAAATATTTCAAAGGGTTTTGCAACTTGGGCTAAAAATCGGATTACTTCTAAAAAAGCATTATCTGCAAATACCGTTTCAAGCACAGAATGGCCGATGTTTAGTGCTGCTTATTTTCTTTGGTCTACGGAAACTTTACAACAACAATGGGAAAAAGATCCCAGTTTATCTGCGATTGCTCCTAAAATATATGCAAAATCTGCGATTAAACAAGCTGTTGAGTTGATTATAGATCCTAATAATGCGGCTTGGGTTAAATTATACTGGGGGGAAAATTACCTTTATCATGAAAATGTTTTTTATCGGATGTTATTAATGGCGGGTTTAACCAGTTATCAACAATTAACAGGAGATACCCAATATCAATTATTATTAAAAAAACAAATCAATTCTTTAGCTCAAGAATTAGATGCCTCACCTTATGGTTTATTAGATGATTATCCCGATGCTTGTTATCCTGTTGATATTTTGCCCGCCATTGCAATTATTCAACGGGCTGATAAATTATTGGGCATGGATCATTCTTTATTTATTAAAAGATCAATACGGGCTTTTCAAGAAGGACGCTTAGATAAAGAAACTAAATTACCCGCCTATATTGCAGATTCAAAAACAGGACAAGCGTTAGATGTCGCACGCGGAGTGGGTCTTTCTTATATGCTTATTTGGGCGCCTGAATTATGGGCGGAACAAAGTGAGTTATGGTATCAAAGATATCAAAAACTATTTTGGAAACAAGGGGAGATTATTTCAGGAGTTAAAGAATTAGCCACCCTTGATTTAACTGAGTCGTGGTTTGTTGAAGTGGATTCGGGTCCCGTTATTTTTGGTTATGGTACGGCGGCGAGTGCTTTTGGAATTGGCGCTGCCCGAGCCAATAATCAATTTGAACAAGCTTATCCATTAGCAACAGAAGCTTTAGTCGCTGCTTGGCCCTTGGCTGATGGCACTTTATTAATCCCTCGTCTTTTATCTAATTTATCTGATGCACCTTATTTAGGTGAAACGGCTTTATTATTTAATATGACTAGAATGCCCGTTATTAATAAAACTCAAATGACAAAAGAAGCGTTACCTCCTTTTGTTTGGCTTTTTCTATTATTTTACGGCTTATGTAGCATTCTTTTAGGAATCTTCTTTATTAAACTCTTAAAGAAAGCGACTTAATTGCTTTTCAAACTTTAGAATGACGACTTTGTACTTTACTTACAAAATAAAGCATTTCACCACTGTGAGCATCAATATGAACCGTGCCTAAAGGATGACGAGAATTACTGGCTAAAGTCATTTTCCAAGCCAATGAAACGGTGTTGTCTTCGTTATGGAAATATTCTAATTCGGCATTGCCTTGAATTTCATTCTGTTCAGGTCTTTTTAAATAGGTTAAAACAGCAGCTAAAGCTTCATTGCTGGTTAAACTTGGTTGGCTGGGTAATTCTGAAAATGGCATATCAAAACCATCTCCGCCCATAAAAACAAGTTCATTATGAGTATTTACTTGAACCACAATATCATTGCCATAAATAGGAATATGATTACTGGTTAGATGATATTTATAAAATCGATTACCTAAATTATCTATTTTTACTTTATAAGGTTTTAGTCCTGTTTCTTTACTTAAATTAAAGTAATCAGTCCCTTCTCTTAAAATAAGATTTTTAGCTTCAAACGCATTTCTAACAATTACTTTTTTATCTTTAAGCGGTTTAATAAAAAATGATTCTCCCGATTGATAAGTGGGAAGCGTGGTAAATAATGCATTAATATGTCTTTTAGATGTGATACCTAACACTGTTTTTCTATTGAGATATTTATCTA
>Ga0256847_1001135_pt1 | contig 14313 bp, 9 predicted proteins | sample TeddybearmetaG_FD_189099 | JGI IMG/M metagenome (GOLD analysis project Ga0256847, IMG submission 189099) | Hydrothermal vent microbial communities from East Pacific Rise, Pacific Ocean - Teddybear | ecosystem: Environmental > Aquatic > Marine > Hydrothermal vents | place: Pacific Ocean: East... | reverse complement strand
CTGACCCTGCGGTAAGCACTGAAAACAAAGGTTTTGTTTGTCGTGTGACGATTGACCATCATCGTCTATCACATGCTTGCGAATAGCGGGTTGAAGTAAGCGGGTATGGTACAATGGTAGAACCTCAGCCTTCCAAGCTGATGATGCGAGTTCGATTCTCGCTACCCGCTCCAATTCGAACAAACGGCCGATATGGCTCAGTTGGTAGAGCACTCCCTTGGTAAGGGAGAGGTCACCAGTTCGAATCTGGTTATCGGCACCATTATTTCCCGGATTAGGCGAGAGTCTGTTCCGGGTTTAGTTATGTTTAAGGCTTTTAATTTAATGGCTGGAAGCAGATATGAAATTTTATTGTAAATTTACCTTAACTTTATAGGAGGCATTTATGTCTAAGGAAAAATTTGAACGAACTAAACCCCACGTAAATGTCGGAACCATCGGCCACGTGGATCATGGTAAAACAACCCTAACAGCGGCACTGTGTACTGTTCTCTCTGCGCAGTTTGGTGGAGAAACTAAAAATTTCGCAGAAATCGATAATGCACCAGAAGAGAAAGAGCGTGGCATCACAATCTCTACTTCTCATGTTGAATACGAAACTGCAAATCGTCATTACGCGCACGTTGACTGTCCAGGACATGCTGATTATGTCAAGAATATGATCACTGGTGCGGCACAAATGGACGGAGCTATTTTAGTCTGTTCTGCTGCTGATGGCCCTATGCCACAAACTCGTGAGCACATCTTATTATCTCGTCAGGTAGGCGTACCTAAGATTGTTGTATACATGAACAAGTGTGACATGGTTGATGATGAAGAATTATTAGAGCTTGTTGAAATGGAAATTCGTGAATTACTAGATATGTACGAATTCCCAGGTGATGATACGCCAATCATTCACGGTTCTGCTCTAAAAGCACTTGAAGGTGATGAAGGCGCATTAGGTAAAGAGTCAATTATGGCATTAGCTGAAGCACTTGATACTTACATTCCAGAGCCAAAACGTGAAATCGAAAAAGATTTCATCATGCCGATAGAAGATGTATTTTCTATCTCTGGTCGTGGAACGGTTGTTACTGGTCGTATCGAAGCTGGGATCGTTAAAGTTGGCGAAGAAGTTGAAATCGTTGGTATCACTGATACAACTAAAACTATTGTTACTGGTGTTGAAATGTTCCGTAAGCTTCTTGACGAAGGTCGAGCTGGCGATAACTGCGGTATTCTTTTACGTGGTACTAAGCGCGAAGAAGTTCAGCGTGGTCAAGTTCTTGCAAAGCCTGGTTCAATCAATCCACATACTAAGTTCGAAGCTGAAATCTATGTTCTTAGCAAAGATGAAGGTGGTCGTCATACGCCTTTCTTTAAAGGTTACCGTCCACAGTTTTACTTCCGTACAACGGATGTAACCGGTGCTTGTGAATTGCCTGAAGGCGTAGAAATGGTTATGCCTGGTGATAACATTAAGATGGCAATTGAATTGATTCATCCTATCGCGATGGACGAAGGTCTACGTTTTGCTATCCGTGAAGGTGGTCGTACCGTTGGCGCTGGTGTTGTAGCTAAGATCCTTGCTTAGTCATTGCCTAGTATTTATCCGGCATTGCTAATGTAAAAAGTAGTACTGCGATTTTGTAAATTATTGCAAAGTCGCATTTTTATTGCAGGCCAGTGGCTCAATTGGTAGAGCAGCGGTCTCCAAAACCGCAGGTTGGGGGTTCGAGTCCCTCCTGGCCTGCCACTGCAATAAAATTAGATCAACTAAGGTTGATTTTAGAAGTTAGATTTTTAGAAAATTTAAATGGTTGATGGTTATGAGTGTAAACGAGAATGATTCAGTTGCTTCATTAAACGGTTTGAGATGGCTAATGTCGTTTCTTGCGTTAGGTGGTGCTGTTTACGCAAATCACACTTTGGTCGATGGTTCTTTACTAATACGTGTTGCCGTTATATTAGTGTTAGTCGCAGTAGGGCTAGGAATAGCGATTACAACGACTAAAGGGATAGCAGGATTAGCCTTTGCTAAAGAAGCAAGAATTGAAGCGCGTAAAGTTGTTTGGCCAACTCGCAGCGAAACCGTACAGACGAGTTTGATTATCTTGGTCGCCGTGGTTCTTATGTCCCTAATGTTATGGGGGATAGATGCCATATTAGTCACTATCGTTAATTTTTTAACGGTTAAAGGGAGCTAAATCGAATGTCACTTAAATGGTATGTGGTGCAAGCGTATTCTGGCTACGAAGGCAAAGTTAAGGGATTTATTGAAGATCGGGTAAAGCAGTTTGAACTAGAAGAAAAATTTGGTCAAATTTTGGTTCCCACAGAAGAAGTAGTGGAAATGCGTGATGGCCAAAAACGTAAAAGTGCGAGAAAGTTTTTCCCCGGATACGTCTTAGTTGAAATGGATATGGCGGATGATAGTTGGCATTTAGTTCGTGATACACCCAGAGTTTTAGGTTTTATTGGCGGTACTAGAGAAGTTCCTGCGCCAATAAGCCAAAAAGAAGCGGATCAAATATTGAATCGCTTAGAAGAGTCGACGGATAAGCCGCGACCAAGAACATTATTTGAAGTAGGTGAAGCGGTTCGGGTGACTGACGGACCTTTTGCAGATTTCAATGCTACGGTTGAAAGCGTTGCTTATGAAAAAAGCCGATTATCGGTTTCTGTCATGATCTTTGGACGCGCTACACCAGTAGAGTTAGATTTTAGCCAAGTCGAAAAAGGTTAAAATTACACATTCAGATTAGATTGTGAATGTAAAAATTGAGGTAAAAAACAACCATAGCTTGAAAATAGCAGTGGGTGTTTTTTTTACGTTTAAAAAAGGGGAGCCTAAAAATTAACCAGTTAGTCGAGAGATTAACATTTAGGGTTAATGAGTCTGGCGTTTGAACCCACAAGAGGTGAAACAATGGCTAAGAAAGTCTCAGCTTATATCAAGCTACAAATCGGCGCAGGTGCTGCCAATCCGAGTCCTCCAGTTGGTCCTGCATTAGGTCAACATGGTGTCAACATCATGGAATTCTGTAAAGCGTTTAATGCGGCTACCGATAAAGTCGAAAAAGGCTTACCGATCCCAGTTGTTATTACGGTTTACAGTGACAGAAGTTTTACATTTATCACTAAGACGCCACCAGCCGCTGTTTTGATCAGAAAAGCAATTGGCATCAAGAAAGGTAGCGGCCGTCCAAATACAGAAAAAGTCGGTAAGATCACTCGTGCTCAGTTAGAAGAAATTGCTAACACTAAAGAGCCAGATCTAACCGCGGCTGATATGGACGCAGCGGTAAGAACTCTTGCGGGTACTGCTCGCTCAATGGGCGTGGATGTGGAGGGTTAACCAATGGCTAAATTATCTAAAAGACAAAAATTAATTAACGACAAAGTTGAAGCTGGAAAAACCTATAGTTTTGATGATGCTATCGCGCTATTAAAAGACGTTTCATCAGTAAAGTTTGATGAATCTTGCGACATTTCCTTGAACCTTGGCGTTGATCCAAGAAAATCAGATCAAGCTGTTCGTGGTGCCACTGTTTTGCCAAACGGAACAGGTAAAGATGTACGTGTTGCTGTTTTTACTCAAGGCGCAAATGAAGAAGCAGCCAAAGCCGCTGGCGCGGACATAGTTGGAATGGACGATCTTGCAGCAGAAATAAAAAAAGGCAATATGGATTTTGATGTTGTCATCGCTAGCCCTGATGCCATGAGAGTGGTTGGACAACTTGGACAAATCTTGGGACCCAGAGGTCTTATGCCAAATCCTAAGGTTGGAACGGTTACGCCTGATGTTGCTACCGCCGTGAGAAATGCAAAGGCAGGACAAGTGCAATACCGTACTGATAAAGGCGGGATTATTCATGCCACAATTGGTAAATTAGGTTTTGAAGCAAAAGCACTGGGCGAAAACCTTAGCGCTATACTTGAAGCGATTAAAAAAGCCAAACCAACATCAGCTAAAGGTACTTACATGAAGAAGCTTTCTTTAAGCTCGACCATGGGCCCTGGCATTTTGGTTGATATTGCTTCTGTAGAGATTAAAGAATAATTAGTAGTAAAAGATTAGCGAAATCAAATTTTTATTTTAAAGTTTGCTATTGCTTGGGTTCTTCGGTTCATATTTAGTAATAAAAATAAACCGAAGGACTGTCAAAGACCGTAGGTGAAGTTTTTTGATGTGTTACACCTTTAGGAGGTGGTTTCAAAAAGCTGTCTTAAAATGGCCTACGCAGACGGTGGTACCCGATAGAGTTTTCTGTTCGGTTCATCGTTTACGGGAGTAACACATTTTGTGCTTACTCATAATGTAAACCTTCCAATCAATTGATTGGATATAGTGGAGGTGAACAACGTGGCACTTGGACTAGAAGGTAAAAAGCAGATTGTTAAAGAAGTAGCGGAAGTTGCTTCAAGCGCATTGTCTGCAGTAATTGCCGAATATAGTGGCATGTCAGTTGAGCAATTGACTGATTTGCGTGTCAAGGCTAGAGACGGTGGAGTCTACTTACGAGTAGTTCGAAACACTCTTGCTAAACGTGCTGTTGAAGATACAGAGTTCGCTTGTTTGAACGACGCTTTAGTCGGTCAGGTTATTTGTGCGTTTTCAATCGAAGAACCTGGCGCTGCTGCTAGATTGATCAATGATTTTTCTAAAGATTGCGATCAATTAGTAACAACGGCTGTCGCTGTTGGCGGTATTTTACATGGCGCGGAACAATTAGAAGCCATAGCAAAACTACCAACCAAAGACGAAGCTATTTCGCAACTAATGAGTGTAATGAATGGACCAGTGACAAAGCTGGTACGTACATTAAACGAATTCCCGTCTCGTATTACTCGCGTAGTCGATGCGGTTCGTGCTCAAAAGGAAGCGGCGTAAATTTTCAACAGGCTGTTTTGATAGCCCTGTTTTTTATACAGTACGGAGTTACGTTTAAACATAAACGCAACTCTAATTTAAACAATTATTTTGAATACAGTTTTAATTAAGCTTATTCAATAAAACTTAGGAGAATGAGTAATGGCTCTTTCTAAAGATGATATTTTAAATGCAATTGCTGACATGTCAGTTATGGACGTTGTTGAACTGGTTGAAGCAATGGAAGAAAAATTTGGCGTTACTGCTGCTGCAGCTGCTGCTGTAGTTGCGGGTCCTGCTGATGCAGGCGCGGCTGCTGCTGAACAAACCGAATTTGATGTTGTGTTAACTAGCTTCGGCGAGAAGAAAGTTGCAGTGATCAAAGCGGTTCGGTCAATCACGGGTCTTGGACTAAAAGAAGCGAAAGACGCAGTTGAAGGTACACCTACTGTTGTTAAAGAAGGTGTTGAAAAATCTGAAGCTGAAGATGTTAAAAAGCAGCTTGAAGAAGTCGGCGCGTCAGTAGAAATTAAGTAGTAAGCGTAAGTAATAAGATTTTGTCTTTTAAGACGAATGATTAAAATTGCTTTTCGGCTGGGGGATTTTATTTTCGATTTCGAAGATAAAATTCACCAGCCGTTTTACCGTCTCTGTCATAAGCGGTATGAAAGCCAATAGAAACAAGTAAAAATTAAAATTTGATACGGATTTGTTTAACCTGAATGTTGAAACATTTAGATCAGTAAAATCAAGCAGATTTGAGAATATTTTTTACAAAAATTAAAGAAGAACTAGTCGATTCCCCCGTATCAAGAATTGATTGGACGTGAAATTGATAGCTAACTGAGGAGCCCAGATGGCCTATTCATATACAGAGAAAAAGAGAATCCGTAAGGATTTCAGTCGTAACAAAAGAGTTATAGAAGTTCCTTATTTACTGGCGATCCAGCTAGATTCATATCGATCGTTTTTGAATGTTGAAAACATCAAAGCATCTGGATTAGAGAAAGCTTTTAATTCAGTGTTTCCTATCACCAGCTATTCCGGTTCTGCCGCTTTAGAATATATTAGCTACAAGCTAGGTGAGCCAACTTTTGATGTGAAAGAATGTCAAATGCGAAGCATCACATACTCTGCAGCGCTTAGAGTAAAAATTCGATTAGTCATTTATGATAAAGAAAATAAAAACAAGACCGTAAAAGAAGTTCGAGAGCAAGAGGTCTATATGGGCGAAATGCCGCTAATGACTAACAACGGTACCTTTGTCATTAACGGCACAGAGCGAGTTATTGTTTCTCAATTACATCGTAGTCCAGGTGTATTTTTTGACTCAGATAAAGGTAAAACGCATTCCTCTGGAAAGTTGCTCTATAACGCTCGCGTTATTCCATATCGTGGCTCTTGGTTAGATTTTGAGTTTGATCCTAAAGATTGTTTATTTGTGCGAATAGACAGGCGTCGTAAATTACCGGCCTCTATTTTGCTAAGGGCGCTCGGGTTTTCAACACCTGAGATGCTAGAAATGTTCTTCGACTTTGATAAGATCGAACTTGGTGAAGACGGAACCATACTACTTGATCTTATTCCTGAGAGATTACGAGGTGTTACTGCTACTTTTGATATTAAAGGTAAGCGCGGTAAAGTTTTTGTAGAAGAAGGCCGACGAATTACCATTAGGCACATAAAAGAGCTTGAAAAAGCAAAAGTCGACAAGTTGGAAGTTCCTACTGATTACCTGATTGGTAAGGCAATTGCTAAAGACATCATTGATAAAGAGACTGGTGAAGTGCTAGTGGCGGCCAACTCTGAAATTACAGAAGAGTTATTAGAAAAGTTAAAAGAGGTTGGGATCTCAAAGTTTGAGACACTCTACACAAATGATCTCGATCGTGGTCCTTACATGTCTGACACTTTACGTATTGATCCAACTAACAATGCGCTTGAGGCATTAGTAGAAATTTACAGAATGATGCGTCCTGGCGAGCCACCGACTAAGGATTCTGCTGAGGGTTTATTCAAGAACTTATTTTTCAGCAAAGATCGCTATGACTTATCACGCGTAGGACGAATGAAATTTAACCGTCGTATCGGTAGAGATTCTGATGAAGGCGAAGGTATTCTTTCTAAAGAAGACGTTATAGCGGTAGTAGAAACTCTACTCGACATACGAAATGGTAATGGAACTGTTGATGATATTGATCATCTAGGTAATCGCCGTATTCGTAGTGTTGGCGAAATGGCAGAAAATCAATTCCGGGTTGGAATTGTTCGAGTTGAACGCGCTGTTAAGGAAAGACTCAGCATGGCAGAAGCCGACAATTTAATGCCTCAAGATCTAATCAATGCAAAGCCTGTTTCTGCTGCGATAAAAGAGTTCTTTGGTTCTAGTCAGCTTTCACAATTTATGGATCAAAATAATCCGTTGTCTGAAATCACTCACAAGCGACGTGTTTCTGCATTAGGCCCCGGCGGTTTGACTCGTGAGCGAGCAGGTTTTGAAGTACGCGATGTTCACCATACTCATTATGGCCGAGTTTGCCCAATTGAAACGCCTGAAGGGCCAAATATTGGTTTGATTAACTCGCTATCTTGTTACGCGCGCACTAACGACTACGGATTTTTAGAAACCGCTTATAGACGGGTAAAAAATGGTAAAGCGACCAAAGATATTGATTATTTATCCGCTATTGAAGAAGGTGAGTACCACATTGCACAAGCAAACGTTTTGTTAGATGCAAAGGATAAAATGACTGAAGATTTAATCTCTTGTCGTTATCAAGGTGAATTCACACTAACTACTTCAGATAACATTCAGTATATGGATGTATCACCGCAGCAAATCGTTTCAGTCGCAGCCTCGCTTATTCCATTTTTGGAACATGATGATGCTAACCGGGCGTTGATGGGTTCAAATATGCAACGCCAGGCGGTACCAACCTTAAGAGCGCAAAAACCGCTGGTTGGAACTGGCATGGAAAGAACCGTTGCAGTTGATTCTGGCGTTACCGTAGCAGCCCGTCGAGGCGGCGTTATTGAATTTGTTGATGCAAGTAGAATTGTTGTTCGAGTCGCCGATAACGAAACTATCGGTGGTGAAGCGGGCGTCGATATTTATAATCTTCGCAAGTACACACGTTCCAATCAAAATACCTGTATTAACCAGCGACCAATCGTCAACGTTGGCGATGAAATTGGTCGTGGTGATGTGTTAGCTGATGGGCCTTCAACGGATCTTGGTGAATTAGCACTCGGTCAAAATATGAAGATTGCTTTCATGCCTTGGAATGGATATAACTTTGAAGATTCGATCTTAATTTCAGAAAATGTTGTTAAAGAAGATCGTTTCACCAGTATACATATTCAAGAAATTACCTGTATCGCTCGCGATACAAAATTAGGCTCTGAGGAAATTACCGCTGATATTCCGAATGTTGGCGAAAGCGCGCTAGCGAAACTGGATGAATCCGGTATTGTTTATGTCGGCGCTGAAGTTAGATCAGGGGATATTCTTGTTGGTAAAGTTACCCCAAAGGGTGAAACGCAACTGACTCCAGAAGAAAAGCTTCTGCGGGCGATATTTGGTGAAAAGGCAAGTGATGTTAAAGACACTTCTCAACGAGTATCAACTGGAACGGTTGGTACCGTTATTGATGTGCAAGTTTATACTAGAGACGGTGTTGATAAAGATCAACGGGCGTTAAGCATCGAAGCTAGCCAAGTAATACAAGTCAAGAAAGATCTGAATGACGAGTTCGCTATTTTAACCGGCAATATTTATAGCCGGGCCTACAAAGTTTTAAACGGTGCTACTGCCCAAAAAGGCCCCAACCAACTTAAGAAAGGCACCAAGTTGACTGCTGAGTACTTAGAAGAAATTGGAGACGAGCAGTGGTTAGAAATTCAGCTAAAAGACGACAAGGCTCAAAAATCTCTTGAAGCATTGGCAACTCACTTAGAAGAGAAGCGTGCTGAATACGATCTTAAGCTTGAAGTTAAGCGTAAGAAAATTACTCAAGGGGATGATTTAGCGCCAGGCGTTCTCAAAATAGTCAAAGTTTACATGGCGGTTAAAAGACGGATTCAACCGGGCGACAAAATGGCTGGACGTCATGGTAACAAAGGGGTTATTTCAAATATAGTTCCTGTCGAAGATATGCCTTATCTTGAAAACGGAGAAGCGGTTGATATCGTTCTTAATCCTCTGGGTGTACCCTCTCGTATGAACATCGGACAAATCTTAGAAACTCACTTAGGTTGGGCGGCTAAAGGTATTGGTCGAAAGATTGATGACATGATCGAAGAGCAACAATCAGTTGCCAAAAAGCGAGAGTTCTTAGACAAGGTTTATAACCATCGTGAAGAAGCAACGGTCGATCTTAAGCAATTAACCGATAAGGAGATTAACAGTCTCTGTGAAAACTTAAGAGCAGGTGTTCCAATGGGTACTCCGGTTTTTGATGGAGCTAATGAATCTGAAATTAAGGATTTGCTGGAGCTTGCCGGAGGCGAACGTTCGGGTCAGTCATGGTTATATGATGGCAGAACAGGCGAAAAATTTGAGCGTCCTGTAACCGTGGGTTACATGTACATGTTGAAGCTTAATCACTTGGTTGATGACAAAATGCATGCACGATCAACAGGCTCTTACAGCTTGGTTACGCAGCAACCGCTTGGTGGTAAAGCGCAGTTTGGTGGACAACGATTCGGTGAGATGGAGGTTTGGGCGTTGGAAGCTTATGGCGCTTGCTACACCCTCCAAGAAATGTTAACGGTTAAGTCAGATGATGTTGCCGGTCGAACTAAAATGTACAAAAATATTGTTGATGGCGATCACCGTATGGAACCTGGCATGCCAGAATCCTTTAATGTGTTAGTGAAAGAAATTCGCTCTCTAGGTATCAATATAGAACTAGAGCAAGATCACTAAGGCCTGTCCAAGACATGCGGAAATGTTGCTGCTTTTAGACAGCAACCGATTAAACCAGTTAATTTAACTCCGGGAGGAGAAAAAGTTGAAAGATTTATTAAACTTTATAAAGCAACAAAATCAAACTGAAGAATTCGATTCTATTAAGATCGGATTAACCTCGCCAGAAACTGTTCGTTCGTGGTCTTATGGTGAAGTTAAAAAGCCAGAAACCATCAACTACCGTACTTTCAAGCCAGAAAGAGATGGACTTTTTTGTGCTAAAATTTTTGGACCTATCAAAGATTACGAATGTCTTTGTGGAAAGTACAAACGTCTAAAACATCGTGGTGTTATTTGTGAAAAATGTGGTGTTGAAGTTGCGCTTGCAAAAGTAAGACGTGAGCGTATGGGTCATATTGATCTGGCTTGCCCGGTTGCCCATATCTGGTTCTTAAAATCTTTGCCTTCTCGTATCGGCTTATTGCTTGATATGACATTGAGAGATATTGAACGGATCCTCTATTTCGAAGCATTTGTTGTCACCGAACCAGGCATGACAACTCTAGAGCGTCGTCAATTACTTAACGAAGAAGCTTACCTTGATGCGTTAGAAGAATTCGGTGATGAATTTGAAGCAAAAATGGGTGCAGAAGCAGTCATGGAGCTATTAACTCACATCGACATCAAAGAAGAAGCGACTGCTATTCGTGAGGAGATCCCTAATACCAATTCAGAAACTAAACTAAAGAAGTTTACTAAGCGCCTCAAAGTTTTAGAAGCTTTTATTCAGTCAGAAAATAAACCTGAATGGATGATCATGACAGTGTTGCCTGTTCTTCCTCCGGATTTACGCCCGTTAGTTCCATTAGAAGGGGGGCGATTTGCTACTTCTGATCTTAATGATTTATATCGACGCGTCATCAACCGAAATAATCGTTTGAAACGACTATTGGATTTGAATGCGCCTGACATCATTGTCCGAAACGAAAAAAGAATGTTGCAAGAATCAGTTGATGCGCTTTTAGACAATGGTCGACGTGGTAGAGCAATTACTGGCTCCAACAAACGCCCACTAAAATCTCTCGCCGATATGATTAAAGGTAAGCAAGGTCGTTTCCGCCAAAATCTATTAGGTAAACGTGTTGATTATTCAGGTCGCTCGGTGATCGTGGTTGGACCAACTTTAAAATTACACCAAACCGGTTTACCTAAAAAAATGGCTTTGGAATTATTCAAACCATTTATTTTTGGAAAATTAGAATTACGCGGTCTTGCTACAACAATTAAAGCAGCTAAGAAAATGGTTGAGCGGGAAGAGCCTGTGGTTTGGGATATTCTTGAAGAAGTTATTCGTGAACATCCGGTTATGTTAAACCGTGCTCCAACACTACATAGATTAGGTATCCAAGCGTTTGAACCTGTGTTAATTGAAGGTAAGGCTATCCAGCTTCATCCGTTAGTTTGTGCTGCATATAATGCGGACTTTGATGGTGACCAAATGGCGGTTCATATTCCGTTGACTATCGAAGCACAAATTGAATGTCGTGCATTGATGATGTCAACTAATAACGTATTATCGCCAGCAAATGGTCAACCCATTATCGTCCCATCACAAGATGTTGTATTAGGCTTATATTATTTAACTCGTGAAAAAATTAATGTTACCGGCGAAGGAATGATTTTTGCGGATACCGCAGAAGTTCTTCGTGCTTACCGCAGCGGTGTAGCCGAATTACATGCAAAAATTAAAGTTCGATTAACCATCACGGAAGAGGACAAAGAAGGTAACACCGAAGAGGTCTCTAAGCTTGTAGAAACCACAGTAGGACGTGCTTTATTATATGAAGTTGTCCCAACGGGCATTCCTTACGAGTTGGTTAACTTAAAGATGACCAAAAAAGCAATCTCGACCATCATCAACCAGTGTTATCGACGTCTCGGCTTAAAAGCCACGGTAGTTTTTGCCGATCAATTAATGTATACCGGTTTTAACTATGCAACATTATCGGGTGCATCAGTTGGTATTGACGATATGATTATTCCAAAAGAAAAAGCGGAAATCATTGAAGCCGCAGAAGCTGAAGTAAAAGAAATTGAAGATCAATTTGCTTCTGGCTTAGTGACTCAAGGTGAGCGCTACAACAAAGTTGTAGATATTTGGTCTCACACCAACGAGCAAGTTGCCAAAAAGATGATGGACAACTTAAGTGTTGAAACAGTGACTGATGCTGACGGTAAAAAAGTTGAACAAGAATCTTTTAACTCAGTCTTTATGATGGCGGATTCCGGTGCTCGTGGTAGTGCTGCTCAGATAAGACAATTAGCAGGTATGCGTGGTTTGATGGCAAAGCCTGATGGCTCAATAATTGAAAGCCCGATCAAAGCGAACTTCCGTGAAGGTCTAAGCGTACTTGAATACTTTATTTCAACTCACGGTGCTCGTAAAGGTTTGGCTGATACCGCGCTTAAAACAGCAAACTCCGGTTACTTAACTCGGCGGTTGGTTGATGTTGCTCAAGATCTTGTTATTACAGAACATGATTGTGGAACTGAAAAAGGTCTAGCTATGGCTCCGCTTATTGAAGGCGGCGACGTTGTAGAACCTCTTGGACAGAGAGTACTCGGTCGTGTTCCTGCAGAACATATCTACAAGCCAGGAACTGAAGAAATCGTTTGTGAAGCAGGTACATTAATCGATGAAAAATGGGTCGATATTTTAGAAGAAAATGGTATTGACCATGTTGTGGTTCGTTCAGTTATCTCTTGTCAAACTCGCCATGGTGTTTGCTCACTGTGTTACGGTCGAGATTTAGCCAGAGGGCATTTGATTAATATCGGTGAAGCTGTTGGTGTAATTGCAGCTCAGTCAATCGGAGAGCCTGGTACACAGTTAACCATGCGTACTTTCCACATTGGTGGAGCGGCATCGCGGGCTAGTGCAGAAAACAATGTACAGATAAAAAATAACGGTAAATTAAAACTACACAACTCAAAATACGTAACGCGTAAAGATAAAAAGTTAGTGGTTGTGTCTCGTTCAACTGAATTGACGTTGATTGATGAGTTTGGACGTGAGCGCGAAAGATACAAAGTACCTTACGGTTCGGTTTTAGAGCAAAAAGATGGAGCTAAAGTAAAAGGCGGTTCTATTGTTGCTAATTGGGACCCTCACACTCACCCCATCATTACCGAAATTGCGGGTCAGTTAAAGCTGGAAGATGTTATTGAAGGCGTTAATATGACGCGTCAAACGGACGAAGTTACTGGTATGAGTTCGTTATTGATTACTGAGTCTAAGCGCTCTGGCACAAAATCAAACGACTTACGTCCACGTATCATCTTGTTAGACAAGAAAGGTAAAGAGCTAAACATACCGGGTACGAAAACTCCCGCTCAATACACTCTACCAATTAACGCTATCGTTAGTATGGACGATGGTTCAGCGGTTGGTGTTGGTGAAGCAATTGCTCGTATACCTCAAGAAGGATCAAAAACTCGTGATATCACTGGTGGTCTGCCTCGAGTTGCCGATTTATTCGAAGCTCGTAAGCCGAAAGAACCTGCAATTCTAGCCGAAATTTCTGGAATGGTAAGCTTTGGTAAAGAAACAAAAGGTAAACGCCGATTAGTCATCACGCCGCAAGAAGGAGATGCTTACGAAGAGCTTATTCACAAGTGGAGACATTTTAATGTGTTTGAAGGTGAAAAAGTTGAAAAAGGTGAAGTTGTTTCCGACGGTGCAGATAATCCGCACGATATCCTACGCTTAAAGGGCGTGAGCACGTTAGCGAATTACATTGTTAATGAAGTTCAAGAAGTTTATCGGCTACAGGGTGTGGGAATCAACGATAAGCATATTGAAGCGATTGTTAATCAAATGCTGCGAAAAGTATTAATTATGGATTCTGGCGATAGTCTGTTGCTTAAGGGTGAGCAAGCTGAATACATAAGAGTATTGGAAGAAAATGAAAAGTTAGAAGCTGCAGGTAAAACACCTATTAAATTCCAACGCATTCTTATGGGGATTACTAAGGCATCTTTGGCGACTGAATCATTTATATCAGCCGCATCTTTCCAAGAAACAACGCGAGTATTAACAGAAGCCGCCATTGCGGGTAAAAAAGATCGCCTACGTGGACTGAAAGAAAACGTAATCGTTGGTCGATTAATACCAGCAGGTACAGGTTTAACTTATCACGAAGAAAGACGCAAACGTTTAGCGGGCGAATTTGAATTTGAAGTAGAAGAGAATGTTTCTGCTGAAGATGCAGAAAAAGCGTTAAGTGATGCACTAAGTTCATCATTGGTGGAATCCACCGAAGGTGATCAAGAGTAAAAGCCAGTAAGTGCCTCTATTTGGCGCTTAGCTAGCTTGACATCCTACTAGTAGGCAATTACAATGCCGCTCCCTAAATTATAGGTTGCGCATTTAACGGCCGACAATTAGGGATTTATTAGAAAGAACTTGGAGTTATTGTAAACAATGTCAACTACTAACCAGTTGGTACGCAAAGGGCGTAAAAAAATCGTCGCGAAAAGCAAAGTACCT
>Ga0256847_1001134_pt1 | contig 14315 bp, 12 predicted proteins | sample TeddybearmetaG_FD_189099 | JGI IMG/M metagenome (GOLD analysis project Ga0256847, IMG submission 189099) | Hydrothermal vent microbial communities from East Pacific Rise, Pacific Ocean - Teddybear | ecosystem: Environmental > Aquatic > Marine > Hydrothermal vents | place: Pacific Ocean: East... | reverse complement strand
ATCGAGGACCCGATCAATGAAAATCATCGACGCCCATCACCATCTCTGGGATCTGGCCGCTTGTTCCTACCCTTGGCTTCAGTCTGGCGATACTGATGGCGGTTTCGTCGGCGATATATCCGCGCTTCAGACAACCTATGGCGTCAGCGATTACCGCAAAGACTTTGGCGCGCTGGACGTGATCAAATCCGTACACGTACAGGCTGAACATGACGCCGCTGATCCCGTAGCCGAAACGCGCTGGCTACAAGCACAAGCCGGCGCGCATGGCTTCCCTCATGCCATTATCGCCTATGCCGATTTCAGCAGATCAGACGTCGCCGATACGCTCGCCCAACATGCCGAGTACGCCAATCTGCGCGGCATTCGGCAAATCCTCTCGCACCATCCCGACCCGGCCTATAGCCATGCTGATCGCGAATACCTCAAGGACGAGGACTGGGGCCAGCGCATCACCCTGCTCAAGCAACACAATCTCAACTTCGATCTACAAATATACCCGCACCAAGTCGCCGACGCCTTGCCAGTCATCGACTCCAACCCCGATACCCTGTTCATCGTCAATCACACACTCGAACCGTGGAATGACTCCAATGAAGTGCGCCTGATCTGGCAGCAAGGCGTCAAAGCCCTCGCCAAGCGCGCCAATACCGCCATGAAGATTTCCGGCTTCGCCATGTTCCTGCGTCCATTCAGTGAAGCGACGATCAGGCCCTATGTCCTCGACCTGATTGAGGCTTTCGGAACTGAGCGCTGCATGTTCGCGTCCAACTTCCCGGTCGACAAACTGCATTGCACTTACGACGAAATATTCGCCGCTTTTGATGCCATAACCAAGGAATTCTCAGAGACAGAACGCACCGCCATTTTCGCCGGAAATGCCGCAAGGCTTTACCGAATTTAGTTCGTCCAACCACCATCAATGACGTGGATTGCGCCCGTCGTGAAGCCGGACTCGTACGATCCCAGATAGACCGCCAGCGCCGCGATCTCTTTTGCCTGCCCTAACCGCCCCATCGGTTGGCGCGCAATGAACGCTGCGCGGGCGTCATCATAATCGCCTTGTGCCTCCATCCGGCCCTTCAGCGACGGCGTATCAACCGTACCCGGACAAATCGCGTTGCAACGAATACCTTGCCCGGCAAAGTCCGAAGCAATCGCCTTGGTCAAGCCGATCACCCCGGCCTTACTCGCGCCATAGGCAAAACGATTGGGCGCGCCAATCACACTCGACGCCACCGAACTCATATTGATGATCGTCCCCTCACCGCGCGCCAACATCGCAGGTAGAAACGCGCGCGCCGTCTCATACATCGCCGTCAGGTTTAGCGAGACCGACCTGTCCCAGTCTTCGCGAGAACAATCGAGGATCGTGCCATGATGAACCCAACCCGCAAAATTCAACAAGACGTTCACGGATGAATGCGCCTTCGCAGCTACGGCAACCGCTGCCGCGTCCGTCACATCCAACGCAAGCGTGGCTATCCCAGAGCTTTCCTCGACCAAACTCTCCAAACCAGACACATCTATATCAGCGGCAATCACCCGCGCACCTTCACGCGCAAAGGCAAGCGCGGTCTCCCGACCAATCCCCGCCGCTGCTGCAGTGATAAACGCTGTCTTTCCGTTCAGCCGTGTCATGGCAGCTTACAATGACCGAAGGAAAATCGCTGCATCTTCGACACTTTCTCGTGCACTTTTGAAACGCTCTTGAAACATGGTGAAGCCATGGATTGCACCTTTATACACCTGCAACTCAGCCTCAACGCCTGCCGCCTGCATTCGCGTCGCAAGCCGTGTGCTGTCATCGAAAAGCGGATCGGCATCCGGCGCTGAAATATACGTCTTCGGCAACCCGGAAAAGTCTCCGAACAGCGGCGACGCCTCAGGTTTCAGCCAGTCCTCTTCGTCCGGGCAATAATGCCCTCGGAACCGATACATCGCGTCTTTGTCGAGGAAAAACCCGTTCTTCAACAGCTCCATACTCTCGCCCGAATACGTCAAATCAAACGCGCCATAAAATAGTAACAAACCCGCTAGATTCACCCCTGCATCCCGCATAGAAAATGCTGACACCAGTGCCAAATTCGCCCCTGCTGACGCCCCGCCCAGCACGATCCGGTCCGGATCAATACCCAGCTCATCCGCGCGCGCTATGGCGTCGTTGATACAGGCGATACAATCATCCCCCGGCCCCGGAAACGGATGCTCAGGTGCCAGCACATAATCCACCGACAGAATACTCATACCGCTCAACTCAGCGATATGGCGCAGCTTGCGATCCTCGGTCTCCACATCGCCAATGATCCAGCCGCCACCATGAAAATAGATCATGCAGGCCTGCGGCGTTACAGACGCGACGGGCCTGTATAACCGCGCCGTGCGTGGCCCAAACGCGCCGGCAAGCTGGATGTCTTTTGTGTCTTCGATCACAGGGCCACCAACGTTCAGCAAGCCAAACATCTCCCCCATCAACGCCCGGACTTCTTCTGCAGGCACCTCACCAATGTTCGGCGGTGCGGGCAGGCCCTCTTTCTCTTTCAGGAAAGCCTTGATGTCAGCTTGAATGTAAGGGGCATCACTCATCGGGAACTCCATTAATTGGTCTTGACATTGCGCATGTTTATAGACGCAATGCAAGATTGGTCCGACCAATAATTGAACACATATCGCTTTTCCCTCTGAACCCAGAGGCCACCACGAAAGAAGGTTTGTTTTGTCAAAGCCACACACACCAAAACTCACGACCGGAATCAAGTCGGCATGGGCGGTCGGCGAGCTTCCAGTCGCTGTCTATGTCGTCCTGACCATTGGGTTCCTGACCTTCTATGCCACCACAGCCTTGGGGATTGAGCCTTGGCTCGCCGGAACGATCTTGCTGATCCCCCGCCTCTGGGATGCTTTCACTGATCCACTGATGGGCGCCATCTCAGACCGCACTCGCAGCCGCATGGGCCGTCGAAGGCCCTATCTTCTGGCTGGCACATTCCTCCTGTCGGCCAGTGTCACAGCGATGTTCTTCGCCCCAGCCGAAGCCTCTCAAACCGTCAAGGCAACCTATCTTCTGATCACCTATATGATCGCCAGCACCGCCATCACCATCTATGACGTACCCTATTCCTCGATGGCCGCTGAGATGAGCCCCGACTATAATGAGCGCACATCTCTAACCGGCTACAAGATGATCGGCGCGCGGGTCGGGACATTGATGATCCTGTTCGGTGTCCCGGCCATGTTCGGCTTACATAAAACCCTCGCGAGTGACTTCCAACTGATCGGCCTTGTGTTTGGAGCCGTGATCCTTGTCTCCGGCCTGATCGGCGTTCGCTTTACCAGACACGCGCCGCGAATTGAAACCACGCCCGCGCCATTCAAACTGTCAGCGGAACTGAAAGCTGTCGCCAAAAACAAACCATTCCGGATACTCTGGCTGGTATTTCTATTTCAGAATCTCGCCATAGGCATCGCCGCAACCATGTCTCTGTTCCTTCTCCAAGACGCGCTGCAAGTCGGCGACATGTTGAAATGGGCGATGGCTGCGCCCGCTGCAGTGGCGATGCTCGCCACACCAGCATGGGTGATGGTTGGCAAGAAAATCGGTAAGCGCCCAGCCTATTTCATCGCGCTTGCAATCGCCCCACTATACTATCTGCCTATGCTATTTGTGCCGTCTGGAGAGATCGCGCTGATTATGTCCTTTCTGATCATCATCGGCCTTGGTGACGCCGCCAATCAACTCTTCCCGAACGCCATGGTCCCAGACACAGTCGAGGTTGATCAGCTGCGCACCGGCGAGCGCCGCGAAGGCGCGATCTTTGGTGCGTGGGCGTTCTGCCGCAAGTTCGGCATGACCGCCGGGGCCTTCATTGCTAGTCTGCTTCTATCAGCCATCGGCTTTGTTAAAGGACCAAATGTCGAACAGACCGACGCGGTGCTTCAGGGCCTTCGGCAAATCTATGTCATCATCCCCGCTGGCCTATGGGTATGCGCCCTGATCACTTTGCTCGGATATAAATTGACAGAAAGCCGGTTCAAGGAAATCAAAGCGAGTATCGGCGCATCAGACGCGAGCAAAACCTAATAAAAAAGACCGCCAGCAACATATACTGTTGCTGGCGGCCCGCGGCGATTTCCCCCCTTTGTGTTTGGAAACGTTGCCTAGTTCCGAACCGTCAATGTCAGCAACCAGCGACGCGGATGGTTCGGGAATTGTGAAACCAGAAGGCCAGGAATAATTCTGAACTCGTGGATCGGGTAATACTCGTCACCAAGGTTCTTACCAGACAGAGCCAGCCCCCAATGACCATTATCAGACTCCCAACGCACCGAAGCATTGGTTATCGAATAACCTTCGATCGCGGTTGTGTTGGCCGTGTTGACGAAGAAGTCGTCGCGGTAGCTGATATCACCAGCCACCGTGATCGAACCGTTCAGAACTGAAGCAGGAACGGCATAGCTGAGGCCCAACCTGCCTTGCCATTCCGGTGTATTCTTGAGCACCGTAACCGCATCCTTGACCTCATCATCCATCGTACCAAGGGTGCCGACCAAAGTCAGAATGTCAGTCAACAGAGCCGTCAACTCACCTTCAAAACCTTGAACGGTTGCATCGGGCGTTGCTACGGTAATCCCACCAGCCCCCGCTGCTGCCAATTGCAGGCTTTCATACTCAACGTAGAAATATGTCCCAGCAACTTGCGCCCGGCCATCAAACAAAGTCGCTCGTACACCGCCTTCATAGTTCGTCGCTGTTTCCGGGCCGAACTTGTCGGAGATGATATTCGCCGACGAACGCGCCGCCGGGTTCAAACCAATGCCGCCAGAGCGGAAGCCGGTCGAGACAGAGCCATACGCCATGACATTGTCATTGACGTCGTATTCTGCCGCGACTTTCCATGTCCAGCGGTCCTCAGTTAGACCATCTGAGACAGAGAAATTATTCGCTGGGATAGGGTCGAAACTGTCCAGTTCAACAGTTTTCTCTTCATCGGTGAACCGTGCACCGACCGTGAACCTCAAATTGTCAGTCGCCGCGTAATCAACCTCGCCATAGACAGCGAAGGCTTCTGTCTCGAGCCGGCCATTCTGTGTCGTGTCAGGGCCGAATATACCCGGAAATACCGTAAACGTTCTGGCGATCTTGTTGGTTTCAGTGAAATAGTAGGCGCCTGCCGTCCAACCTAGGTCTTGATTGCCAAACAGCGCATCACCAACCAGAAATGCTTCCTGCGAAATCTGGTACTGATTCAGGTTTTGCACTCTGCCCTCAAGCAAAGCCAACACCGAACCATCGGCGTCACCGCCTGCCAAATCCTGATCGATTGAGCGATAAGCCGTGATCGACGTGAAGTCCGCCCAATCACCTTTACGGGTGACCTCAACCGACGTGCCCCAAGCTTCCAGTCGAGAATTTGCATCAGCCGCAATATTCGATGTGAATGTGTAAGGATCACTATCGGAATCAAACGCCGGCACAATCGAAGCGGCTGCCGACCCCGCTCCTTGATCGAGCAAAACGTCGGCGCGAGCTGTCACACTCCACGTCTCATTTGGCGAGTATAACAAAGCTCCACGCGCGCTGGTCACGTCATCGCGCTTGAATTTCTTGCCCGTGCTGAGCTCAGTTTGAAAACCATCATTGGTACGCGAACCAAAAGCAATGCGCCCGGCAAGTTTGCCCTCAATAATCGGTGCACTAAAATAGCCTTGCAGGTTCTTCTGCCCCTCGGTCCCGATTGACATACCGCCGCCAAATTCACTGTCCACAAGATCAGGCTGCTTGGTGATAATGCGCAATGCACCGGCTGAATTGTTGCGGCCATAAATCGTGCCCTGTGGGCCGCGCAAGAATTCCACACGCTCAACATCGAACATATCAACCAGCGAGCCAAATGACCGCGCCATATAAACACCGTCAACATAGACACCAACCGGTGAGTCGAACGAGACATCAGGATTATCGATGCCGATACCGCGAACGAAGATTTTCGGTGTCGTCGCGCCGCCCAAATCCTCTTCGAGATAAAGATTGGGCACCAGATCCTTGATGTCCTGCATATTCACAACGCCAGCACCTTCCAGCGCATCAGCCGATATCGCGGTTAGTGAACCAGCATAGTCTTGCAGGCTTTCCTCACGCTTATTCGCAGTGACGAGAACCGTGTCGAGCTTACGCGTTTCGGTCGTATCAGGTGCATCCCCTACTGCCTGCGCCAGCGCGATTGGAGCTGCGCTCCCCATAAGCATAGCCGCGCAGAATACCCGCGTACTAATCCCTTTGTTCACTATAGCCATATCTTCCTCCCGGTTTTCAATGCTGCTAGCTGCGCAGCATATAATTGGTCAGACCTATTGGTCTTACCAAAATGGAGGAATGTCAAGATTGATCGCCTAGAGGCCGTTAATTATTTTCCGGATGTGACATAATTCAAGGTTACTTGCCTGCATCTACCGCCGTTTGGCGCTGCTGACCGAGCCCCTCAATCGACAGTTCCATCACATCGCCATCGCGCAGATAGAATGGTGGATTTTGCCCAAGGCCGACGCCCGGCGGTGTACCGGTCGTGAGAATGTCCCCCGGCTCGAGCGTCATGAATTCACTGATATAGCTGATCAGTTCAGCCACCGAAAAAATCATCGTCGCTGACGACCCGTCCTGCATTCGCTTGCCATTCAGATCGAGCCGCATCTTTAGCGCTTGTGGGTCTGGAACCTGATCTGCGGTCACCAGCCAAGGTCCGATAGGCGCGAATGTATCGGCGCATTTACCCTTCATCCATTGCCCACTGCGCGCCATCTGCCACGCGCGTTCGGATACGTCATTAATGATCGTATAGCCCGCGACATGGTCCAGCGCCGCGCTCTGATCAACATTCTTGGCGCGGTCACCGATCACCACACCAAGCTCAACCTCCCAATCGACCATCTGCGTGTTTGGCGGCAGAATAACATTGTCATTCGGCCCGCATATTGCGCTCGTCGCCTTCATGAAAAGGATCGGCTCGCTCGGGATCGGCATGCCGGATTCTGCGGCATGATCGGAAAAGTTCAAGCCAACCCCAACCAGCTTTCCAACCCCGCCAACTGGCGCGCCCAGACGCGCATCTGCGTCCATCAGCGGCAAACTGCTCGCATCAATTTGGCGCAATCCCTCCAAACCATCTCGCGTAAGCACCTCGCTCGCTATGTCGTCCACATGCGCTGACAAATCACGCACGCGGCCTTCATCGTCGACCAGTCCCGGGCGCTCTTTTCCTGCAAGGCCAAACCTAACGAGTTTCATCATCAATACTTTCGTTTAATAGGTCGATCGACCGCCGGTCGTGTCGAACACAGCCCCGGTCGTAAAACTGGCTTCTGGCGAACACATCCACGCAATCATCGCGGCGTTTTCCTCGACTGTTCCAAACCGCCCCATCGGAATTTTGGACAGCATGTAAGCAATATGCTCTTCACTCATCTGATCGAAAATCTCGGTGCGCGCCGCGGCAGGCGTCAGGCAATTGGCCGTGACATTGGTTCCCGCCAGCTCTTTGCCCAGCGACTTGGTCAGCGCGATCACACCTGCCTTAGAGGCTGAATAGGCCGAGGCATTCGGGTTGCCCTCTTTACCGGCAACCGATGCAACATTCGCGATACGCCCCCAACCGTTCTTCACCAGCTCAGGCGCGATCACTTGGCAGCAATGAAACGCGCCAACCAGATTGATATTGATAATCCGCGCCCACTCGGCCGGATCATAGTCAGACACCGACGCGTTCGACCCGGCAATCCCAGCATTGTTGACCAGAATGTCGACACCGCCCAGCGCCTCAAGTGTCTTGTCACGCGCCTTCTGCACTGAGGGCAAGTCAGCCTGATCAACCGGCACAAACACAGTTTGCCCAAGGCTAGACAGATCACTGGCCGCCGCCTGTCCAGCCGCGCCGTCAATATCCCAAACTGCAACCGAAGCCCCGGATTTTAGGAACAATTCCGCCGTTGCGCGGCCAATCCCGCGCGCACCTCCAGTGACAATTGCACGCCGCCCATTCAGATCAAATTGCGTCGCCATATCAGTCTCCGTAAGGCCGGATCAAATTGGCGGCTGATCGATCAAGCTCCAATCCGAACCCGGGTGCATCATCAAGGTGAACCACGCCGTTCACAGGCGCCGCCTCATTCTCGAACAGGCCGCCAAACACCGGATTGACTTGATCCGATTGCGGACTGGTATTGAGGTATTCAACGAATGGCGAGTGCGGCTGAGAAATTACGAAATGATAACTGTAATTTCCCGACCCATGCGGAATCACTGGCACATCATAGGCCGCCGCCATCGCCGAGACGCGCAGCAATTCAGTCAGCCCGCCAACCCACATCACATCCGGCTGAATAATATCCACAGCGCGGTGACGTAGCAACTCGCGGAAACCATAGCGGGTGTATTCATGCTCGCCCGTAGTCCAGCGCTCGGTCGGCGCGCGTTCTTTCAACAAACGATGACCATCAACATCGTCCGGGTTCAGACATTCCTCGAACCAGTGAATATCCAGTCCCGCCGCCCGGCACCGCGTCGCCAGTTCAACCGCATACGGAACATCCAGCGACATGTAGCAATCAATCATCAGCGGGAAGCCCTCACCCGCCATCTGGCGATATTTGGCCAAGACTTCGAGATTACGCGCCATGCCCGCTGGGCCCTCAGCTGGTCCAACCGGCAGCGGCACTTTCGCCCCCCAGAACCCAAGCTCGCGTGCAACATCAGGCCGCACCCCGGTCATATAGGCCGGAAGGCTCTCTTTGGTTTTGCCGCCAATCATATCGTAGACAGGCTCACCGCGCCAACGCCCAAGCGTATCCCACAGCGCCAAATCAACCACGCTGATCGCAGCAGGCGCCAGACCTTTGCGGCCATAGGGAAGCGACGCGCGATACATCTGGTCCCAGATCAGGCTGATATTGCGGCAGTCCGCACCAACCACAAACCGCTTGAAGTGCTTCTCAATCAGAAAACAGGCCGGCTCACCGCCCAGCCCCGTCGACACCCCAATTGTGCCATCGTCCAGCTCGACCTCGACCAGAATAGAGCCGAGCACAGCAATGCCCCAAGCCGTGCGCGATTTGCGATACTCGGCATAGCCTGACATCGGCGTAGCAATATCGCCATCGACCAACCAGTGGCCGTCTTCGCGATCATGATAGTCGCCGCCCCGACCTTTTGAGTCGATAACAAAAGCGCGAATGTCCGCAATCCGTGGGGCTTGTCTCCCAGTGCTCATAATAAGTCCTGTACAAAAATCCGGTTAGGCGCCGGGCTCAAGTTGCTGGCGATACGCCTCACGGACATTCAGCAAGTGCTGCGTCATCGCCGCATGCGCCTTGCCAGAATCACGAGCAGCCAAGGCGTCCAGTATCAGGCGATGATCCTTCGCACTCTGCTGCATGACGCCCGGCACAAACCCGGTGATCTGACGGCTGGCCTGCCCGAGATACTCAATGCTCTTGATCATGCGTGCCAGAAAGACATTGTCGGCCACTTTTGTGATCAACCGATGGAAGGCTAGGTCGGCCTCAATGAATATGACGATTTCATCCTCAGATTCCGGCGGCGCGATCACTGTCTCGCGTAACTGCACCAACTGTTCGTCAGTAATCTTCGTGGCCGCCAATGCCACGACTTGAGATTCCAGTGCGATGCGCGCTTCAAACAGAGCATCGATGCTACCCGGCTCAAGGCTGATGAACAGATGCAGCGGGATCAGCATATCCTCGGAGCCAAATGCCGAAACAAAAACACCGCTACCCTGCCGCATTCGCAGAAGCCCAAGAATCTCCAACGCCCGCAACGCTTCGCGCAAAGACGGTCGACTAACCCCCATTTCGGCCGCCAATTGACGCTCCGTCGGCAGCTTGTCCCCCGGCTTCCAGACGCCGTCTCTGATCTGCTCTATTATATGATTAGCAATCAGCGCAGGCACACCTGAACGATCTGCGAATATTTCCGGTGAGGATGTCATGTTTTTATTTTGATTGCTATTTGCCATGTCTCTGATCTTTCTTCTATAAATTGGTACGACCAATTATCACCTCAGTCAAACACTTAACACGCGGAGCTAGAAAACCAGAATAGATTGACTGGTCTGACCAATGTCGATTAGTCATATTCCAAACACTCACAACAGGAACAGAAGCCTCCAATGCCAACTCTGAATCTGGCCCCTGCCTCCCCTGAAGACTATCGCAAACGTGCAGAGAAGCGGCTGCCGCGCCAGCTCTTCGACTATCTCGACGGCGGCGCCGGGCAAGAAACCAGCCTGCGCGCGAACACGGATGACTTCAAGAAGCTCGCTTTGAACCAGCGCGTTTTGCGCGATGTCTCTAACGTCGATACTGGTTTAAAAGTGTTCGGAGCCGAGATGACAATGCCGCTGGCGCTCAGCCCCATTGGCATGGGCGGCATGATGGCGCGGCGCGCAGAAGTTCAGGCCGCCCAAGTCGCTGAAAAGTTCGGCATTCCGTTTACGCTCTCAACCGTCTCAATCTGTTCAATGGAAGAAGTCGCCAGCGCCACATCGGTCCCATTCTGGTTCCAGCTCTACATGCTACGCGATCGCGGTCACGTTCAGGCATTACTGCAGCGGGCCAAAGCGGTTGGTTGCCGCACGCTCGTTTTTACCGTCGATCTCGCCGTTGTCGGCACGCGTTACCGCGATGTGCGCAACGGCATGGGCGGAAATATCGGCCCGTATGGAAAATTCCGCAGCGGCCTGTTCGAACACATCACCCACCCGCGCTGGGCGATAGATGTCGGACTGAAAGGTGGCCCGCACGTATTTGGCAACATCTCCGAATATGTTCCGGATGCGCATACACCCGATAAATTCAAAGCATGGCTCGATGCTCAAATCGACTCCAGCGTGACTTGGAAAGACATTGAATGGCTACGTTCCATCTGGGACGGAAATTTGATCATCAAAGGCGTGCTCAATCCAGATGACGCTGTGTCTGCAGTGAATGCCGGAGCGGATGCCGTGATCGTGTCCAACCATGGCGGCCGTCAACTCGACGGTGTGTTCTCAACTATTAGAATACTCCCACAAATCGTCGATGCGGTTGGCGATAAAGCTGAAGTGATCCTCGATGGCGGCGTTCGCAGCGGGCAAGACATCGTCAAAGCCCTCGCCCTTGGTGCCAAAGCTGCAATGATTGGCAGGCCGTGGATTTGGGCTCTAGCCGCTAGTGGTGCAACCGGCTTGGAAAACCTGCTCGGCACGTTTCAAGCTGAGATGAAAACCACAATGGCGCTAACTGCGGCGCTGACCCCGGCCGACATTTCGCTAGACATCCTCGCTAACCGCTTGCCCGAAGCTTAGCCGACAATCTCCCAGACACTTTCAACTTCAACCGCGACATTGAACGGCAGCGTGTTCACGCCAACTGCCGCGCGCGCAGCTTTTCCCGCCTCGCCGAACACTTCAACAAACAGATCGCTGGCGCCGTTGACGACTTTCGGTTGATCCTTGAAATCGTCGGCGGAATTTACATAGCCGGTGACCTGCAAACACTGCACGACCCGGTCCAGCGACCCACCGCAGCCTTGGCGAAGCTGCGCCAATACGTTCAGACCCGCGCCGCGCGCAGCGGCGTATCCAGCCTCAATATCAAGGTCCAATCCAAGCGTTCCAAATGACGGACTACCCTCGATCAGGGCTGGTCCCTGTCCGGCAATAAACAGCAAGTTTCCTGCCTTACGCCAAGCGGTATAGGTCGCCACGGGCGCTGGCGCATCTGGCAACTCAATACCAAGCGTTTGCAGGCGCTGCTCATAATCACCCAATACTGGATTGGCGGCGCGCGCCTTGCCGAGCCATAGCGGCGTTGTCGCAGCTGCACCTATCGCGGTTCCAGCCGCCGCAAACAGAAAGTCTCGTCGTTGCATTGCTACCTCGTGCTTTAAGCCAGACACCAGTCTAGCGGCGGACCGCTACAGCTTCAATCTCGATCAGAATATCGCCGCGGCCCCAATCGACACCCGGCACACTGGTTCGCGCCGGAGGATTGACGGTGAAATAGGTCGCGTACACCTCGTTCATCGCAGAGAAATCACTCGGATTTTTCAGATAGACTGTGGTTTTAACAACATTATCCAATGTCAGATCGACGGCTCGTAAAGCGGCTTCAAGATTAGCAAAGACCTGATGCGTCTGCGGTGCGATTTCAGCTACCGCGAAACCGCTCTCCTTATCATGCGCAATCATTCCTGAAACGAAAACCAAACCACCCGCTTCGACGACATGCGTATAAGGGCCTAGCTGGGCAATCTCATCGGAATTGGTGTGCACAATCTGCGTCGGCGCGAGCGTCGTACAAGCGCCAAGCAGGAACGGCGTCAGGCAGGCTAGAAGAACACGTTTACTCATATCATGCATCTCCAACCTGCCTGTGCGCAGAGCCTAGAATGTTTTACGAACCGTGACACCCCAAGTGCGTGGATCACGCGACGTAACAAGACCGTTAAAGGCTTGGAACCCAACCACTGGCGCCGGACTGACCAGACCGTTGGCTGTATCGAACCGCGTTGCTTGGTTCGGAAGAAACACACCCGTCACAGCCGTGTCTTCATCGAACAAGTTCTTGCCCCAGAGCATGATCGACATGCTCTTATTCTCGATACCAAGTCGGCCGTTGAACAGTGACGTGTCACCAATGAAAGCGTCTGCCGTTTGAACCGTGGTCTGCTCAGAGAAGAATGAATAATCTCCGCGCGCCAAGAAGTCCCAATCGCCAAACGCAGGTACGATATATTGCAGCGTCGCATTGAACTGGTTCTCAGAGACAAATTGCAATTGATTGCCATCCAGAACCGGGTCGAGGCCAAGCCCCGCCAATGCTCCAAATGTGTACGTGTCATAAGCGCTGTCAGTGTAGGCATAACCTGCTGACAGATCGAGCCCTTCGGCCAACCGCGCCTTCATCTCCAGCTCAATGCCGTTGATTGAAGTCTCACCGGCATTAGCATTCAACACAGCAAATGTGCCACCCAAAGCGCGGACAATCTGGTCGGTCCACTCGATCTGGTAGATCGCGCCGTTCAGGGTCATCCGCCCATTCGCCAGCGTCGACTTGAAGCCAGCTTCATAGGTCCAGCTTTCTTCCGGGTCGTAAGTGCGCTCACTCGGCAAGATGCCAGCACCAGTCACATCAATGTTGAAGCCTCCGGTTTTGACCGCATTGGCGGCGCTACCGTAAATCATGAAATCATCACTGACATTATAGGCCAGCGTGAATTTCGGCACGAAATTATCGAACTCAGCCGTTTCCGTGAAATCCGGCTGGCTGGCCAGAGAGATCGGATCCTGGAAAGTGGCCGTGATATCTTTCTCTTCAGTTGTCCAGCGTCCTTCAAAGGTCGCGGTCAACTGATCGGTGACATCATAACTCGCCGATCCGAAGAGCGCGAAACTGCTTGTGCTTTCATCATTGGTGGTGATCGCACCGCCCGGCAGCAGTCCGCCTAAAGGCGAGCCTGCAAGCGCCGTTGCCAGACCAAATGCGCCATCGACAAATGTGTCAGTAATCGCGCTGTCGGAGCTAAGGTCATAGTAATAACCACCAATCATCCAATTGAAGCGATCATCAGCCGGTGACGCCAAGCGCAGCTCCTGACTGAACTCCGTTAGATCAGACCGGTTGCGAGAATACCGGATCGACCGGGCTTCATAATCATTATCAACATCGGTTTCAAATTCGAGATCGGTATAGCCAGTGATCGACGTCAGGCTGAACCCATTGTCGAAATCCTTATCGACCGCGAGCGAGAATGACGTATTGGTCCGGTCAAATCCGCCTGGTGAAACCGCAAAGCCATTTTCAAATCCCGGCATTTCTCCAAAGAACCCTTGGAATGCAGGCGGAATTGGTGCGGGTGTCGGGTTCGCTAATGCCCCATTATTCACCAGGAACCGCAACGGGTCGTCGCCATCAGATGTATGTTCATAGGCTACACGGGCAATGATACTCAAGCTGTCTGAAGGCAGCGCTTCCAGAGACGCCGACAAGACGTTGGTTTCTTTAGTATCCAGATCTTCCCCGGTCAGCTCATTGTCGAAATAGCCATCACGCGCATAGTGCGAGATCGCGCCGCGGAAATAGAGTTGATCTTCGATCATCGGGACGCTGACACTACCGCGCAGCTCGCGCAGACCATAATCGCCCGCCGTCGCTTGAACTGAGGCTTCAAACTCATTGCTTGGTTTCTTGGTGATATAGTTGATCGCACCCGCGAAAGTATTACGGCCATACAGGGCGCTTTGCGGCCCCTTGGCAATCTCAAC
>Ga0256847_1001133_pt1 | contig 14316 bp, 37 predicted proteins | sample TeddybearmetaG_FD_189099 | JGI IMG/M metagenome (GOLD analysis project Ga0256847, IMG submission 189099) | Hydrothermal vent microbial communities from East Pacific Rise, Pacific Ocean - Teddybear | ecosystem: Environmental > Aquatic > Marine > Hydrothermal vents | place: Pacific Ocean: East... | reverse complement strand
GATACAGCATTTTCCATTTTCTCTTGTAGTTTCTCTTTAAAAGACTCCATTACGAGCACTGAAATTCCAGGTTCAAGTGTAGCAATAAAGGACTCGTAGTTATATTTAATCTGTGCCATTACTTTAATCCCTATAAAAAACTACAGCTTGAATGCAAGACCATTCAAGGGTACTATTCATAGCCAAGTGAGGACTCCCATAAAGTTGCCACCCTTCATCTAAAGCTGTTTGAACTTCTTTTTGTAATTTACAAGCCGAAGCTTCTTCGATTAATCTGTAATGGGTTACTTCTTTCATTACTTCTTCTCCTCTTCAAGACGTTGAACCGCGAAACCGTAAGCGGTTTTATTTAATTCAATACCGGTTGCTATGCAGTTAAGTTTATTAGCTGCGGGAAAGATAACCCCATTCCCCATGAAGCAATCAAGAACGTGGTCACCTACACATACGCTCCGAGACAGGAGTTCCTCGTACAACGCTAGAGGTTTCTCCGCTGCATGCTTCGGTTTAGCGACAGGCATTATCTGGAGAACGTCAGGTGCGCCTATCTTCTGGACTTCCCGTTCTCCCTTATTCGCGAAGAGAATAGTCTCGTATGTGTACCGAGGTCCGAACTTAGGCTTCGCTAGCATCCCGTTATTCTTAGCCCATATCAAAGGGCGTTGCCAGACGTCCCATCCAGCTGCAGCCATAAAATATTCAAGCTCATAAAATCTCTCCCACGAACAGAACACGTACGCATGAGCTTTTGCCTTTGCAACTCGGTAGGATTCCACGCTGAACTTTTCCATAAGGATTTTCCATGTTTCGTAGGAATCATCGTATGAATGTTCGTTATCTGCCATATCCCCAAAGTCTTGGGCGTTGATACCGTAAGGAGGATCAGTACAGATAACGTCAACACAACTAGTTGGCATCTTGCGAAGGGTCGCGATTGCTTCGTCGTTGACTGGTACATGCGCATGTTTCTCCGGAGCCTCGCGTTGGAAAGCTTCAGCTACTTTCTGTGCGTGTTCTCGTTGTTTGATTTTAGTTACAGCTTTTACCGCTTCTTTTTTGGTTTTTGCTTTCGCTACCGTGGGGTGGTTGAGGTATTCGTTTACTGCGAGGGCTTCGGTCACATCATGAGCTGCGCTTTCTGGCTGCACGTTTGGGTTAATCTCCATTCCGGTTGCGCCTTTGGTGTGTGACGGATTTTGTTTAACTCGGAGTTTATGAAGTTCAGCTATTGCTGTCATCTCTTCTTGTGGAGAGAGGTTTGTCCGGCGTATGTTTTCCTCAAGTTCAGCTTCGTATATAAGGTCTGCACTCATATCCTTGAGACGGGTGTAAGGTATCTCCCCTTCCGGTACGGCTTCACCATTGTAGGTGAGAACACCGCCCATTGTTCGGAGTAAAGCTATTGCCTTGAGTCGGCATTCACCCGCTCCGAGTTTGTTCGTACCATGCTCGAGAATAATTGCATGGAATAAGCCTTTTGAGCCAATAGATTCGGAAAGTCTGCCGATGGATTCTGGGTTGAAAACTTTGCGTTGGCGTTCTGGGGATATGCTTATATCCTCTATTTTAATTGTTTGCATTAAGGGTTACCTTTTAGTTTTAACTACACTTCATTATTGAACCGTCAGGGTTATAAGCTACTGAAGCTCCCGACGTAAATTGTACGTAGGTTACACCTTTCCAACATGTAGGCGTACCATCTCCGGTAACACTTGCAAAGAATCTATCTACAGCTCCGCAACCGGTGAGTGTTAAAAGAAGGCTAAGAATACTGAATAATTTAAAATTTCGCATTAAGTGTTACCCGTAGAAAAAAGAAAAAAAAATAAGATAAGGGAAGACGCATGACCTTCCCCTACCTTATTTGTTATAGTCTACGCAGCAGCGACTTGCACTACGTTAGCGTATACAGCACCTTGCTCATTCGGAGATGAGTGTTTAACGATTACACGCGCAGGCTGTCCGTTCAACATTTGTGGTGACCAAGGAGAACCGTCATTCTGACCGAGTGCCTCACGTAGTTTACCGAGTTGGACATTTTTATTAGCGCCCGCTTCGAGACCGCCAGATTCCGTTACATCAAGCCAGATTGTTTGACGGCAAGTTGGTTCATCCATGCCTGTTTGCTCACGGACGGCTTGGTCGTCGATCATCCAGGTTACGTCAAGGACGGGAGTGGAACCTGCCATACGTGAATCGAGTTTGGAAATGACTGCGGGATATTCGCCTTCTGGCATTGGAGTGTAGTCGGTTTCATTTTGGACAGTGGTTTCTGTGTTCATGAAGTCTTCAGGATTAAACATATATTTTACCTTTGGTTATGGTTTAAAGAAAAAGTAAATTTAAAAGTTAAGCCCTGGCTTGCACAGGGGAAAGAGGGTTGTATGTAGCTGAAGGTTTTTATGCCCTCACTCTTTGCTTGCCTTTATTGTCCCGCACTCCGCAGCTTGGAGTCTCTTAACTTTTAAAACAGCGGGGGAGCTAAAACGCTCAAGAATTAAAACCCCCACCTAGCTTCGGCGCAATGACGAAACATTCGGTTATTATATAGTGATATACTCAGTATGTCAAGATATAATTTTTAGCTTTGTAACTTATCGTTAAGGGCACAATTGACTAACTTGCAGACGAAGAAAGATTCACCAGGGTTTTGTCGCGATGCCCATAAGCCTGTCTTTTCTGCTGCAGCGAGTGAAGTAAATTGTTTCTTCGGAGGTTTGTCTGATTTCGGATTCCAGAGGATGAAGATTTCTGGGGTATCGGCAACGCCTGGGGTTGTAGGTATTTCATCGTGTTCTTGGATCATAGTACTTTCCTTTTTTGGGTTATAAAGTTCTGGTGTTAATTCGTAATCTTCAGAAGCATCTGTCTCACCTGTAACACAGGAGAAACACATATCTGTTTGTCCGTATTTCCAGACAGAGTTAGAACAATTACAGCATGTGGACTCTTCTGCGTTAGCCAAAGCACAGAGTCCCTCTAAGGTTCCTGCATCCGGATATTCCTTTAGTAATTCTGAAGGGGTAATATACACAAAATCAAACATTCTTAGTCTCCTGTATGATACCGCCTGACTTCTTCCAGGCATTTATTAAAGGCACAAACGAAGGTTGTAACTGATCACTCAATTCAAGTAAACGCGTTTTGGTTGCTACGTTGCGAGAAGCACTTGACCAATGCCAAGTGGTACCTTCACGTGTTGCTTGTATTACCTCGTCGAAGTTCCGTGGTAGTTTAGGTGCAAGTTTTCTGCCAAGAGTAGACGCCATTAGGGTAATGCCACCTGTGACTTCATCAGTCTCGCGTTCGAGATGAGATGTAAGCATCATGTGACACTGGACGTCTGTAGTTATCTTCGTAACGAACCGCTCGAGATTATCCATAGCCACCATCCAGTCCGGCATGGACTTTGTAGGTTTCGCCCCGATTACGAGGTTCATTGACATTGTGTTGAGTCCGCTCAAAGAATCGAATATGATACAGCGATCCGTTCCCCATTTAGTAATGTCGCCGAAGGACTCGCCTGTACGGTCGCAAGTAAAGTTATGGCATTGAGAGATTACCTGTAAGAATTGATCGTACTTGGTTTTGTTTGCATCGTCAAGCTTCGACAACGCATTGTATGACATCTTATTAATATTCGAAGCCATTTTCTCCATTGCATCCCAGCCTTGTGTAGCCGTGGAGATATAATGCCAATGGCACTTGTCCTCGGGAATGTTAAGGCGAGCAAGAGTTGTCATTCCTGGTTCGGTGAATATCACAAAGGGGGTAATGCCCGCTTCGATTAAGGAAGCTACAGAGTGTGTCTTACCTGTTCCGGACTCGCCCATGAGGAGTACTTTAACTCCGGGTATAGTATAAGTATTTGGTTTTACTTCGGTTAGTTCAGTCATAATTTCTGTTCCTGTTTTGTATGGTTTTGACGATAGTTTTAGGGGATTCTTCCACGAATAAAGAAGCCTCCGATTGAGAAAAATGTAATTTAGTATTATTATCTCCGTGTGCGGTCAAGACTTCGATTCGCTCCGCGTTCACGATGAGTTCTTCCCCTGTGTTTAGCTTAGTTAAATTAATAAAAATCATATTACATATCCTGTAAGCATATTACCTGATTTACTTATCAAGGCATGCGATTTAGTTCCGTGAATGAAATAGTTTACAGGGCGATAAACAAACCCCGCTTCAGTAGTTGATAGTACATATAGAATATCTGTTGTACTGTTAACTATTACTATAGGTGTTTCCCCTATTAAAGGTAAGTCTAACTCAAATACTACTTCGCTTGCTTCATTTAATACTATAGCTTTCATGGATGATAAATCTCTATTGTAACGGATTAATGAATATACAATATATCACACACACGTCAGTTTGTCAAAGAATAAATATATACCTAGACAAAATAAAAGTGTGTAGATGATAAAGCTTTTGAACATAGCGTGAGAATGTCCTCGTGAGTATTGGGCTTTGTCGTAGTCGCTTAGATATGGTTCTCGTACTTTCATAAGGGTTACTCCTAGTTTTGGTTTATGGGTGTCCGAAGGTTATAGAGCTTCGGATTAAGGTTGAATAAATTAAGTTCGTATAAAGCAAAGGCTTTGGTACAGGGTAGTTCCTCTAAATCTTTTCGTTGCGCAAGCATGAGTAACGATCCGCCACCGTGTTCTGCGCAGCAAGCTTTAAGTGCAAGATGCTCGGTCTCGGGTTTAGAAGAAAAACCTCTCGCCCAAATATCTCCGCATTTCGGACAGTATATAAACCACGAGTGCGGATGCCAGAAATTTAAGATGGTACTTGAGCGAGCGGTTATAGGCGGAGATACTTCTCCTGTGCCTATGTGTGTACCGGATAAGAAATAGTTATACTGCATGGCTAGAAAGGTATGTCGTCGTCTTTTGATTGCTTAGCTGCGTCAGGAAAAGATGTATCAATCTTCTTTTCTTCCGGAGCCTCACAGATAATATCATACTCTACTGCCGGTTCAACTGGTTCTTGTTTCTCTACCTTCTTCGGTATGAGTTTGCAATTGGTTAAATAAGCGTGGATGTTAATATTATGTAACCCGTCTTTGGAATATGAATACCGTTTAAGTTTCATCCACGAATCTTCACTATAAGAAACATACTCCCACCCATCGAGTTCGAGAAACTCAAAGAAGGGAAGTAACTCTTGGCAGGATTCTAATTTATTTAGGGTTAAAATAAAAACATCTTCATCGAGTTTGAGTTCCACTGTATGCCCGAAAATCTCACACATTTGTTTTAATTTAAGGTACTCTGGTAAGTCGATTTCTACTTGCTTTGCTGCATCATGCTTACGCAAGATATACCCCATTCTCCATTTCTCGCTAGATTCTAAGTCTGCTTTTACTTTTTCTATATCAGTCGTTTTCATGTTTTGCTCCGTTAACTAATGTAGGGTTTCTGGTTTGGTTATTTGACCAAGTTAGGAATTCTAACACCGTTGTCTCAGACGGTAACTTTTTTGTCTGGGTTATAAAATCGGATAAGAGCTCATCCAAGGATTTATGGAGAGCTATGTGTATTTCTTTGTGTTCTTGTAACTTCATTTCTTTAGCTCCGCTTTGGTTTGTTCAAGGGGTTTCCAGAAATCTACCTTGTAGTCTGGTTCTATCCAGTTTTCCGGATTCGGTTTCGTACATAGGTTCAGGTACGTACACCCTCCGTAATGGGCGCAGGACTCGTCAAGATTAAACCCGAATACGCCAGACTCCCAGCACCGTTCCATTCGGAGAAGATCTTGTCGCGTTTGCTCTAACCAACGGTCAATCTCCCACTGGGATATCTGTTGGATTACTTGCAGGAACGTGAACTTCGTTTTGAGGAAAGCTGTACCCCGTATAATCGCGCCGGCAACAGGAAGTCCATATTCCTTCGCTCCCCAAGCATAACCGATGAACTGAGAACGGAGTAACCACTGGCGTGTCCACGATGCACCGAGAGCTGATGCGGTTTTGTCGTCTTCGATGTATAAGAGCTTCTGGTAATCCGCAAGCATATCAAAGCGTCCGGTGTAGAGTAAGGGATTACCTGTTACGGGGTGACGAGTTCCCGGGATTGGTACAACGAAGTTGAATTCGACTGCGGGAGTCTTCCCGTCCTTACCCATCCAGGGTTTTATATAATCCATCGCGGGAGGGTATTCAAGGAATGATGCCCGCACCCCGAGGATTATGTTCCACAGGGATTTATTATGATCCTCCCAGATATCCATATCTCCCCATTCGCGTATCATGGCTACAAGTGAACGCCCCATTGCGTAGTTAAAGTCCGGCTTCTCTCCGTAGAAAGCTAAGCGGAACACTTCCATTCCTCGTGCGAAAACCTTTCCGGCATGGAGATGGATTGATGGGGCGACTGGTTGGAGTCCAAGCATTCGACCGAGGAAGAATTTATGCTCGCATGAACGGAAGTCGCGCATCATGGTTGCGTCGATTACCTCGGGGAACGGGAGGTTAGTTGGAGATAGTTTAGGTTCATTACTTTTGTTTTCTTTAGTACAAATAAACCTTCCAGTTTCTGTACCGGTTAAATTTATGTCTGTCATTTAATCTCTCCAAAGTAACCAGGAATAATTATCTGAATAATTAGTCCATCTGTCTTTTGTTAAAAAAGCTATTAGTAAAAAGAAAGGAATAGTCCAAATAAAGATAATAGCTACTATAAAGCGTAAGAATCGCCGAATAAAGTTAATCATTTTAGGTGTTCCTTATGTGGTGTTGCTGCCGGCTGCCTACATCTGCATTTAGAGCAGAATGGATACTCACGGTAGAAGCGGTTTATGTACCTTATATTTATGCTTATTTCTTTCTGCTGTAAACGTAATTTAAACGTTTCTAACCTCATATGAAAGTCTTTAAACACTGGGTTCATTATGTTATAGAGATACCATCTTCTCCAATAATATTCGAGTAAGAGTAAGGTAAATAAGCTAGCCCAGATCATTTGAATAAAGTTGAGAGGTCGATTGGAGCTGCCTTTGTGGTAGCTGCCTTCGCTCTTGTAGTATTCGACCGGTTCGAGGCAAGGGACTGTAGCACTTGAGCTAGCTCCGCTTCGGATGGTTCATACCCGTCGAGAACTTTCTGTCGCAATGTTATCAACTGCGTTGGGGTTAAGATTGTGAGCGTATCTGCTGGTGTTGTTGCTGCTGGTGTATCTGTCATTGTTGTTTCCTCGTTAAACGTTCGTTATCTTAGTAATAATATCATTTATATCTATAGTTTTCTCGCCCTTCGCATACGCCTCGAATAATTTATCGAGTAACGCCGTGACTATGTACGACTTCATCCCGTGACGAGCTTTGCCTGTTACAGGATTGAGTATGAGTAAGGATTGACGCGCAATTACATCCTCGGAGAGGTAGAATGTTACGTATTTACTTACGGGTTTAGTTGTTTGATTTTGGTCTGGCATTGATTATCTCATTTTGTTTTGCTATATCTTGTAAAAGTTTGCATTTGTGTAAGCAAGTTATAAGGCGTGGACAGGTAGAACAAGGCTCTTTGTCTGTTTTCTTAAAAGTACACGTATTCATCCCAGCGCCTCGTTGATTGCTTTTTGAGATTTCGCATAAGCATGTGTGCGTATACTTTGGTCGTCAGCACTGTCGCCCATAGAATCCCATCTACTATATTCAAATCTAGCTATTTCTCTAACCGCCTCCACCACCTTCTCCCTGTTGTGCTTGGTTATGAGGGCGTAGATTTCTTTTGCATGGATAAGGGTTGCTGGAGACTGGCTATCCCATATATTAGACGCTATTTCATCAATAATATCACTCACTGCTTAAGCTCCTCTAAAATCTCTATAAATGTTCCGGCATGTTCATGATTTAAACTGTCAAACTTATCCATCGCAGCATCCAGTATCATAGGTATGAGGGTGTCGGTAGCATATTCAGCATCACTTCTATCAATACCTTTATTTATAAGTTTTTGATAAGCTTCACCCCTTAAACTCATTTCTCCTCCATGCAGGATATTATGAAAGATTGGAAGGCTTGTTTTACTGCTGCGCCTGATGACATTTCGTGATACATAGTAGCTAAAATTCGATTACCTCTATGACGCAAAACATTTACTATAGGTATATCCATTATCAACTTCTCCACCACTGGCGCAAGCTGGTTAAGGTCGTTGTATGGGTTGTAATCTTCCCAATCCCCTAAAGGACAGCGATAAATAAAACACCCTTCCTCTGGGTACACCTTTAATTTAATGTCCATAATCCCTGCACAATACTCATTAAACGCCTGCTCGTCTTTCATGGTTGCTCCGGTGTTATTCCTAATATCTCAATATAATCAGTATCAACTCTGTTCAATTTCCCGTCGATCATTACTAAAACCCAGAAGTCCATGCTTTCTTGATGTAGCTGTGGTTCACAAGCGATAACCCCTTCATATTTATTACCCTTGTGAGTGCTTATTTCATACACAAAACATTTGCTTCCTTTAATCATTATTTACCCCCTCCAACTGCTCAAGACACCATCTAACCCTATCCATACGCCATTGGTGATAATTACTATTAGACGGTACATGACTTGCTGAATCCCCGATATACATAGTCATGTGATTAGCGCATATCCAATCCTCAATAGCGTCTAATTGCCTGCGACCAGATAAGGTATCTGAGAAGGGCTCACATAGCTCACTCCAGTTATCATAACTAAGCATTGTGCCTCGTTCCCACCATAGGAACTTACCCATATCTTTACTATACATTGCATAGCCACACTCAACCAAAATCCCCGCAGCTATCTTCTCTATATTCATGTTAGTTCCTGTTGGTTATTTCAAACCTAAAGCCTCTCTTGCTTGATTCCACACTTTTGGCTGCACTTCTTCATAATAATCATCTTTGCCGTTAGCGTCTTTATGAGCTTTTAATTCAACCAACGCATACAATGCTTTTTTAAATTTCATTGTTATACGTTCAAGAGCGATAGATTCTTTTATTAAATCTTCCCTGCTTTTCACACCTTTCTCCGAGCAACCAATACCAACCCAAACAACCCACTACCAAACAACCACAAAGCAGCAGGAACCGGAACAGCGCTAGGTGTTACAGTTGCATAGTAAAACGCGCCAATACCTGTAGTCTCAAAGCCAAAATCGGTATTGTATACAGGCTTAAACGTTGTATTTGGGTTACCAGTTTCGTCCACAACATAATAATTACCCCCAGCTACAATTGTATCGTTGAATATACCTTCACCAAATAACTCAGACATTTGTGAGCCATTAGCTAAATTTGTTATTGTCTGGGATGTTGTGTAAGTTATAAAGCCTACATCGAAAACCGAACAAGCTGTTGGTATTTCAAGCCGACAGCTATTATCTTTCGGACTAAGGAATACATTGTATGTAGCGCCTAAGCTATCAATCCACGTAAAATTGTTAGTATCAATTTGCGTGTAAGACGCTTGTGCATTTGTAGCTGCGATTAGTGCAAGAGTTAATAGTGTTTTTTTCATTGGTTGTATCCTCTTAGTTAATGAACAGTTGGTAGTTCTATTTGTGTAAATGTCTTATCATATGTAACCTTCCACGGTGTGCTGAGGTTAAACGCTTGGAGTGGTTCAGCATGAAATATGGAAGTCGAAGGGTCTTCTGCGTCTTCGCAGAGATCGAGCTCGAATACAATCCCCTCGCGAAATGCGAGAAGGAAGTCCTCTTGTTCGAGTTGGTGTATTACTTCCTTGAACTCGGATGCGAGGAGATATATTATCTGTGGATTATTCATTTTGTTCCTTAAACCTTTTTGTTTCTTTGGGTAGACATACCGAACAGACAAGTACACTTGTGTTTTCTACAAAAACAAGCTCACTTTGTTTAAAAGGTTTTTGGCAGCTATCACAAGTATCTTGTTTGTCTCCGCGTACATGACTTATTGGATTATTCATTATTGAATTCTTTGGAGCTTTAATTGTTTGTATTGTTTTATATCTTGTATGTATGCGGATGCAGTAACGGTTCTACCACTCCTGCGAATAAAATGATGCACATGCGTTCTTATTTCAAGCACACCGCAGTACATACCTCGTGCGAATACTTTGAATTTCATCCCTTCACCCCTCTCATTTCAAGAATAGCTTTCACCGCATCAATACGGGAAGTATAAGGTTGTAGTTGCTTGTTCTTTGGGATACTGGAGGTGTACGGTGCTGCCCATGTACCATCTACGAAACAGGCGAGACAGGTTGCGGATAAGTCTGAAAGGTGGTCTACGCGTCTGGGCAGATTACGGGGAACTGAACCTTCTATGTCCTGTAATCTGCGTGTGATTCTTCCTCCCTTGCAGTCAACGGTCTCGAGATATATTGAGTCAGATGCAATATATTCAATCTGCTTACAGCACGGACACGTTACCTTTGAGACATATTGCACAAACGCAGCCGGTTTCCAATGCTGCGCGAGAGCTCGTTGCCCTAACTCGTATATTTCCAGTTTCTTAGCCTCGAATAAGGCAACGTCTGAGTCTAACGCGCGCCTTGCTTTCCTCCCAATGCTACCTTTTTTCTTAGAATCTTTTACTTGCTTGACTGCGTTATTAATGAACGCATCGAGGTTGAGTTTATTACTCATGTTGTTTTCTCCGGTTTGTTTTAGTGTTTTAGTAATTTGCTTTTTGTAATAATTGTGTGACTAACTCTCCAACTTCAGTAACAACGAATCCCCTGTTTTTTACATGGGTTAGTAAGCCCCGTCTTTGTAAGGCGTGATACGGGGCTAAGTTTAATCTTTCATCAGCTTTTTCTCCCGCAAAACTTAAAAGAACTATAATCATACGCTTAGATAGAGTTAATGTAAAAGCGCTAGACTTTGTGTAACTTTCAAAGGTTTTGTTAATCATATTATTTATTCGCAGATACTACATACGAACTTGCAAGGACAAGGTTTCTTCCCGTCTGCCGTTTAATTGTTACGATATTCGTACCCCGTGCAAAGTCCTGTGAACGGACTAAGAACGAAGCGCCGTTTATTAATACTACTCTAATCATGGTGTTTTAACTCCTTTCGTTTCATGTAGGTATAAAGCTTTTAATTCAAGATAAGATTGTATAAATCTTTTTCTGTAATAAGGCTTCGAGGCAAAGTGTTGTTTCTTTAGAACAGCTTTACGATAGATAATATATATCTGTTTTATTTTGAGTAATGCTTCCTCATAACCATCACGGTTACGGAGGAAGTTTACTCGTTGGGCTTCGTGAATTAATACTCTCATATTAATCCAGCAAAACTGAGGCATGAGCGGACTGTGTTTGTTTTGCAGATTTCACAATGTCCATCATCGCAGTCTGGTTCGACATTTGTAGTGTATGTGCAGTTGAAGTTTGCGCAAATACCTTGTGCCATTCCATCGTATGAGGCTGCTTCGAGCATATCGTTTATCTCTTCGCCAGTCTCGTCTGCGAGAATTTGGAGTTTGTTTCGAGGGACTATGCGTCCGAGGTTAGGTGAAGGCATTAGTAAGTATCCGCTTCTGAGCGCAATTGAATTACTTTCTCGTTATCAGGATCAGATACGTAGGCAATTTCTTCTATGGGAAAAGAATTAAAGTTGGTGACAGTAAGGTCTCCATATTCTTTTTCCATGAGTTGTAAGGTAGCTATTAATTCACTTATTTGCATTGGTAAGGTTCTCCGGTGTGTGTGTGTGTTGTTATTATCATTATTGTATTTAAACATATATGTTCCAGTATGTCAACATATATTTACGTGTTCTGGGAAATTAATTTGGGAGGTTGTATTGTGGCGGGATTATACATATACAATACATAAAAAGAGGCGGAACAGCTTTCACCATCCCGCCTGCAAGGTCGAGTGCTACCACAGCACCCAACAGGAGAAACTTAATTTCTTAATCCCATTCTTCGTTATCAGCGAAAGATTGGGCTAGGTTAATAATAATACAGCGTGATTCTATGCTCAATGTTTTCCAATTTTGCCTGATTTCTTCAGAAACATAAGTACGCCAATCATGCACAGGCACTAATATCTTCTCATAAGCTTCCCAATTAGGCTGTAGAGCTTCTTTTTTGTTTTCTGGAAATAACATTTTAATACGCTTGCGCTAACGCCGATTACACTCACGCGCAGATTGGTGTGGTTTAGGGTAACGAGGATTCGTATGGCGTTTTGCTAATGCAACTTCCTTCTGCATTGTCACACCGCGACCTTTACCGCGTGATGATTCGAGATAAGCTTGATTCGCTTTCAGGAAATCTTGTTCGGCTACAACGGAGTGAGAAGTATTAAAGTGACTGAGTAATGTAGCCGCTGTTTTGAGTAATATTGCTCGAGTTTTCATAGTGTAAATTCCTATATCTGAGTAATGTAACGGTATCTAACGGGCTTCGCACCCATTTGTACAGCGCGGATTATCGCGGCTCATATGCTGTATCCGTGAGCTCTTGGATGAGGTGGAATAACCGGAGAGAAACGCCACTTCGCTTTTGTTTATATTTTATCGTCTAACCAATAATGGAACTCCATTGCGTCTCTAAATAGATAGATTTGCGCAGTTCCACGGTTCAACGCGTGTTGGATAGCATGCTGGTGTGTATCCCCTTGAAAGTATAGCGTTGCTTTTCCTTGCCGAGAACGAAGGTATTTAAACCCTGCTATCCATCTACAGCCGTCGAACAGTGAGGTAAGGACTGCTATATCTTTACCTTGCGTCATATAAGCTACCACATAATCACAGGTAGTAAAATGGGAACTGAGTTTCTTAATCGCTTGCGGGTCGTCGAGGCTAAATCTTTCAAGTTCATCTGTAGAACTAATTATTCTTTTCATTTTCGTATACCTTTATAAGAATTAATAATAAATGCCGTCCTTGGCTTTAGCTGTTCAAAGATACTTTGAACTTTTTTGTATTCATACCTACAACATGTGAGTCAACTCGATATGAACGTTTTTCAGACTCTATTACAAAAAATGCCTTCGTCCTTAACTCATCAACGCGCCAAGATCCATATCGGATTCGTCGTTCGCAGAAGCCGCTGCTTTCTCGGCATCCGCTGTAGCCTTTTCAAGCTTAATCGTAGCGATAAGTGCCTTGATTTGTGGGTGTGCCTTGATAGACTTCTTAGTATCGTCGTCCATCTCAGCAATCGTCGCAACACATGCTGCAACTTCCTGACCAGTAGCACGAGCAAGAGCTTCAGCAAGCTGAGATATCTTCGGACCTCCGCCACCAGAACGAGTTGACCATTCGCCTTTTACTAATGCTTCAAGCGTCTTTTCAGCAATCGTCTGGCAATTCGCCGCATCTTCACCTGCATATGAGTCACCGACCTTCTGGCTCAATCCGTGCAGGGCGAGTCGTGTAAGAATATCTTCAGGCAATGCGTCCAGTTCTGCTGCGAGTGTCGCACCATCATAGAACTCAAAATCAATACCAGTATTATCTTCGCGGGTTGTTTTACTTACTTTACGTTCAGCCATTGTGTTTATCCTCCGTGGGATATGTTAGTTATGTTTCTATGTTGTGCCTTCCATATGGGTATATGTTCTGGCAACGTGTGTATTATACAAAATCCGTTCGAGTATGTCAAATTTATTTATCCGGCTCGACGTTATTCTTAGGCAATGTCTTATTCAATACATCCATCGGATTCGGAGCTTCAGCTAGAGCTTCCATAACCTCTATTTTATCGGTCGCACTCGTGCCTGCACTCGCACTCGCGAGTATCTTCTCAAGTATCAACGTTTCCTCTGCATCAAACCGGGACTCAAGCACGACTTCCCACACTCCCTGTGTTGTACCTTCAACTCGTACAACTATCATCTCAAACCCACGCAGAGCTTCTTCCATTCTCGCGAGCGTATCCGGTGCAGTCTTCAACCCATGTTTCCCGCACTCCGTCGCCGCCTTCAATTCCTTCCTCTTCGTCGCCCTCCAATAGTTCATATTCCTCTGCATGTTCTTCGCTTTCAGTTCCGTACTCAATGGAATCCGTACCTGTTCGCGTAACGCCTTCTCGAATATTGGTTCATAGTATGGGTTGTACGCCCCTGAGCTTGCTGGTGCTGGCATGTGTGTATCCTCGTGTGTGTGTAAACGTGTAAATACAGTATAATATATAAATGGCGAGGTGTCAAGTGTTATCAATGTGAGGGTGTCATATTGACCCTCATGGGGAGAGATACTCACATGGATAACACCCCGTCCGGAACAAGTATATTGTATTACCCTCTAAGGTATATGTGTGTGTTACAAGTATCTATATTATTCTAAATAAAAAAAAAAAAAAAAAAAAAAAAAAAGAGAGAAAAAAAAACC
>Ga0256847_1001132_pt1 | contig 14321 bp, 9 predicted proteins | sample TeddybearmetaG_FD_189099 | JGI IMG/M metagenome (GOLD analysis project Ga0256847, IMG submission 189099) | Hydrothermal vent microbial communities from East Pacific Rise, Pacific Ocean - Teddybear | ecosystem: Environmental > Aquatic > Marine > Hydrothermal vents | place: Pacific Ocean: East... | reverse complement strand
CTGGAAAATAACCATCAGCTTTTTTATAGCTTCGCTTGGAATCATACTTTCCTGTAGGAATAAATTGATTGTCGTAGTCAAAAATATAATCTTTCTTTTTTGAGTTTAGTTGTCCAGTCAGGACTAACAAATTCACCATCAATTCATTAAGATTCAAATTGATGTTGAACTCATGGGTTACTCCACTTTTGCTGACATAAGTTTCTTTATCGGTAGCAAGTTCTTTTTGCATTCGTAGCAAAGTATCGGCAGAGCAAACTTTAAAGTCAGGAATTTGTTGAAGGTCTCTTCGAAGATGTTCGGTAATATCTTCGGCGCACGCTCCTCCACAAAGGGCCAAAGACAAATAGGATCTAAATAAATCACTATAAGTATACTGGGCTAATAAACCCCTGTCCCCCAAATAATTGTCTATAATGGCGAAAATATTATGATCTTTTAATAGCTTATCGGTAAAATTTAATCCGCCAAATGCACTAATATTTGCTGTAGAGTATGTAACTTTCATCTGCAACGATGTTTTTCACCCAATTAAGTGAAAAACTTTCAATCGGGAAAGTTTGGTAAGCTTTATTTTACTGGACTTCCCGTTTTTTATTTGTTTTCGTTTGCGGATTTAAGGACTAATCAAAATTCTGAGTTATTCTTTGTGTTTTTTAGTGTCTCCTTTGTGCCGTCGTGGTGAATTTAAACGTATTTTATAATGTTTAAACTTGAAGCATGATTTTTTCACCACAAAGAAGCCACTAAGGTTTCACAAAGGAAGTACTAATTTTGATTTTAATTTTTTATAATTCATAGCTAATGCTAATAAATATTATCATAGGATTATGAATACAGTAAGAGATATTGATACATAATTCTTTTTAAATTACAGCACAATAATCTTAAGCCTTATGAAATTAATGTTCACTCTGATATTTACCTGTATCTCGTATCTATCTTTTGCACAAGCACCAGTCGAAAAAGCACCCATCAAAAATGAAGGAGAAGGACCATTCTCTCAACTTATTATTCGAGGTGCTACTTTAATCAATAGCACGGGCGCACCACCAATCGGACCTGTAGATGTAGTAATTGAAAATAATATAATCAAGAAAATTCAAACAGTTGGATTTCCAGGTGTTGAGATTGATTCTAGTGGTCGACCTGAACTAAAACCTGGAGGACGTGAAATCGATGCACATGGGAAATACATCATGCCCGGACTTATCGATATGCATGGTCACATTGGAGGTAGATGGCAGGGTGCAGATGCTGAGTATGTATTCAAACTATGGATGGGACATGGAATTACCACAATTAGAGATCCGTCAGCAGGAAATGGTTTAGAGTGGGTTCTTGATCAAAAGAAAATGAGTGAGCAAAATAAAATCACCGCTCCAAGAATTCAAGCTTACACCGTATTTGGACAAGGATCATATGATGCTATCAGTACACCAGAACAAGCAAGAGCATGGGTCAAAGAAAATGCGTGTAATGGTGCGGATGGAATCAAATTCTTCGGGCTGCCACCAAAAATATTTGCAGCGGCATTGGATGAAAATAAAAAACTGGGACTTCGTTCTGCTTGCCACCATGCACAGATGGAAGTTGGGAGATGGAATGTAGTGAATTCAGCTCATGCTGGACTTACATCCATGGAACATTGGTACGGTCTACCAGAAGCATTATTCGAGAATCAGACTTTGCAGAATTATCCATTGGATTATAATTATCAAAATGAGCAACATAGATTTGGCGAAGCAGGGAGACTTTGGAAACAAGCAGCTAAGCCATATTCTGACCATTGGAACAAGGTCATGGATGAATTGATTTCTTTAGACTTTACGATCGATCCTACTTTCAATATTTATGAGGCGAGTAGAGACCTTCATCGAGCGAGGAGGGCAGAGTGGCATGAAGAATATACGATTCCAAGTTTGTGGAGATTCTACCAACCGAGTAAAAAATCTCATGGCTCTTATTGGCACTTTTGGGGCACAGAAGAAGAGGTGGATTGGAGACAAAACTACCAATTGTGGATGACCTTCATCAATGAGTACAAGAATCGAGGCGGTCGTGTGACAGCAGGTTCTGACTCAGGATTTATATTTCAAGTGTATGGTTTTGGTTATATCCGGGAGCTGGAATTATTGAGAGAAGCTGGTTTTCATCCGCTTGAGGTGATACGATCGGCTACACTCTTTGGAGCAGAAGCACTAGGTATGGATGATGAGATTGGAAGTATCGAAGTAGGTAAAAAAGCAGACATAATCATAATCGATGAGAATCCACTGCAAAATCTAAAAGTGCTCTATGGGACTGGAGCTATAAAATTGACTGAGGATAATGAAGTGGTCAGAGTCGGAGGCGTACGATACACCATAAAGGATGGAATCATATACGATGCTAAACAACTATTGGCTGATGTGAGAGAAATGGTCCGCCTACTTAAAGAAGAAGAAAATTTTGAGATTTTGCAACCTGGAATGGAGAAACGTAAGCCGTAGAGGGAAAGGAATTATGAATTACGAATTATGAATTTAGAATGAAGAATAAAAGAATTCATATTTGCTAAATAAAGCATTTCAACCAGAAAAAATAATAGAGAAATACATTCTAACAGAGATAGTCAAACATAAGTAGTTTCTATGAACTGATTCTGATTGCATGCGTATATTCAAAAATGAGCTTTTGCAAATTGAGCATTCTTGAATTTATTGTCCGTAAGCATAAAGTAATAATGTCCATTGTCAAAATGAATATTACTCCCAAAGCTGTATTTGTCAATATCTGATATCTCTTCCATTTCGACATTCCCTTTTGTGTCCACAGTTACACGAGTGAGTATATTATTTTTAGTAGGGTAGGATACTTCTTTTGGTTGCTCTACCATAAATTGATCAATTGTCTTTTCACTATAATTCATGAATATTTCTACCCCTTTTTCAGAATAGTAAACATCTGGAATAATACAATTTGCCACAACTGACTGTTTATCATTTTTTTCAATTGTTTTTGACCATAGATATTTTCCTTTTCCATCCACAGCATCTAAGGTCAATCCTTTGTAAGTATATCTATGAGCTATGAGTTCACCTTTATTTTTGGCTTTTAGATTAGTAGATACTGAAATAGTAAGATCCTCATTGATAGGAAGAATGTGAGACATTTTATAATTCTTCCCAAACTTAGAATTGATCTTTGAATGATTCTTAGGAGTAGTCATCAATTCATAAATAGTACCTAACTTTTCATCGAATTTAGCTGAATAGAATTTGGCAACTTTTGAGTTTTTCTTCTCACCGAGAAGGCAAGATAAAAAGACTTGTCCTTGGGTATCGATTAACATCGCAGGATTGAGCCAAAAATAATTTTGACTGCTAATTTTGTGAGAAGTATTTCCTTGCTTATTAATCATGATCAATTCTAAGTCATAATTAGGTTTTCCTTTTTTAGACTCCCCGTAACCATTCGAGTAGTAATTCATTACTATTGCTCCTATTTTTCCATCATTACTGACTGATAGGCTAAGTATTTTGTGCCTATCTGTTTCACCGACAAGATCTAGAATGTGTTCTTCAATAATATTATAATCTAATTTTCGGTCTAGAAGTATAATTCGATTTTCTGTCTTTTTTTCATTACTGACCAACATCACCATCTTCGATTTATCTTCTGACATGTAAGTAGAAATGACGTCAATATGTTTTCTGTTTCCAAGAAAGTGATCCCCTGAATCACTGGTATTTGTTTTTTCTTTAAATTGAATGCGGATTTCTGATTTTTTCAATTTATCAGCCATCGAAGGAATAACTCTTAGCCTAGGCTTCTTTTTTTTCTTACCACTAATATCTAACACCAGCTTTGATATATATCCTTCCTGAATACTGATATCAATAAGTTTTTCACTGTATATGCTTTTACGAAGTGAAAATGTAGAGGTGATAATCTCTCTATCCATAGTGAGGTCTTTGTTGTACAAGTAGAATTTTTCTTCTACGGTAGATGCTGGTTGAAAACTGATTCCAATCCCGGATCCTCTAGAAGAGCTCTGACGTTGGATAGTCATATGTATTTGTTGTACGACTAGTTGATTATCTATCTCTCCTATAATCTTGAAAAGTCCTCTAGTCTCAAAAGGCTCTCCATATTCAATGTTTTTATCTTGAGCAGACATGGATATGGTGATACATATCAATATATAAACAAGGGTATTCTTTGGATTTATCATGGTTTGAATTTGTGATTTTGATATCAATATGATATTTAAATAGACTACAAACATAAGATAATTTGGAATCTAATGATATTTTGAGTCGCCAAGAATGTATATAAGTCAACAACTAACTTAGTGCTTCCCTTTGTGAAGCCATGGTGGTCCTAGTGGTTAAAAAAAGAATACGATTTGTATCAAGATTACATCCTTCACAGATTAAGAAATGTTTATAGATGAATGGGGGGCATTTATATGGTAACCTTACAGGCTACATTAATATAAAATTATACAGCTTGGGGTTTTACCCCAAGCTGTAATGTATTTACCTTACAGGCAATTGAAAGAAATAGCCTGTAAGGTTATCATAGTAAAGATTGGGGCATCGCCCCAATCAATTGAATATTTTTATTTGTAGCCTGAATGGCTACCATGTGTCTTCACCTTATGTCAACTGAAATTAATTCATGAAACAATATAAATTTGATCTAACCGAACATGCACGATTAAAAATTTGCTGGCACATCATCTATATGGTAACCTTACAGGCTACATTAATATAAAATTACACTGCTTGGGGCTTTACCCCAAGCAGTGATGTAATTACCTTACAGGCAATTATAAATTGTAATCTTTGAAACGATATTATTTATAATTCTCTAATTCCTACATTTTCGTAGAATAAGGATATGCATTCCCAATACACATTCCCTGCTGCACATGCACATTCGGTTGTGTTGTTATCTGCACATTGGAGCTGCGTTCGAAGCACATCACGAAATCAGAACCTCCAAACTTGAAATAGCCAAGTTCTTCTCCTTTATGTAATGTCACGCCCTCTTGAGCAGTAATATTAATCGAAGAAACTTGAGCCATTCCCATCGGCAGACAAGCTACAAGTCCAAAAGGGGATTCAATTACGATCAATCCACGAGTCTGGAAAAATTGATATCCAGTACCATCTAAAGCAGTAAGATGATTTCGTTCTTTCCCATCCTCATCTATGATTGTATCCATTGTGATACCTAGGTAAGCTTGACCTTGAATGACTTTCGATTCTAATACTTTACCTTGAACTGGACTATTCCATCTGTGAAAATCTGTCGAATTGAGGAAGCTGTGCATGAAAATTCCACCTTTGAAACGGTCAGCGTATTTGCTGTCTTTTAATAATTCTTCAATGGAATAAGTGAATATTTTACTCTGTATTACTACACCGTCCTTATTTGATTGCTGTAGATTGATGTTCGAGTTTTGCCCGATCTGCCACCATCCCACCATGGTACAATCTGCTTGAGAGACTATGACACTATTATCGCATAATCCTGCAATAGGTCTCATCCCAGGTTTTGTATGTCTGGCAAAGAATTCATTGAATGTAAGGTAGCCACTCGGAGGCTCCATATATTCATCCCAGTTGAACCACGGATCGTCTTTGAATGACTGCACCTCTTTTGCGGAGTCTGCCGTATCTAAGTAAGCTCCCCAAGCATCAGCACATTTAATAATCCACTTGGATAAAGGTGTCAAATCTTTTCTGGAAACTGGAGAACCAGGTGTTACAGTTGATTGGTGTTGTTGTACAGAAGAAAAATCCATAAAAAAATAAAAGGCCACAAGATGATCATATACATTTCGAGAATCTGCTTGAGTCTCTCTAGGAGCCCAATGAATAAAGCCATCTAGATAATCATAATAATCCTCCAAAGAAGAAATCCAACCAATTATGGGAAGATCAAGCTTTTTATTTGCAGCGATGGCTTTTCTGAAGTCTTTTTCCCATTTGTTTTTTCTGATTAATCTAATTAATTCATTTGTAATTTTAGTGTGTTTTTTAGGTTGTTTCTTTTTCATCTTTATTTTTTTGAGGTAATTAGTACAATATTAAGAATTTGAATAATGGAAAACTAGGGTGCAAATACCTGATTTTTTTGTTTTGCTACGAAGAACATAGAGTTTACACCTAAGGCACAAATTATATTAGTTTTATGGTCAACATTTGACTTAGTGAATCCTTTGTGCAGTCCTTGCGATTTGTGGTTAAATCACTTTTTCTAAATAAATAACACATGCGTTCCATCCCCCTCAGCACGAGCATAAAAATCGCCCACTGTCAATACACCATCCAAATCTTCGATCAGGTCAGACTCTTTAATATCAAACATGTCCATCGCCAACTTACATGCCCAAAGTTTAGTCCCTGAAGCAGTAAGCATTTCTAAAAATTCGCCCACTGGAGGTATGTCTAATTTCTCCATCTTACTCTTCATCATCTTCGTTGCTACAGCTTCCATTCCAGGTAATCCACCTAACATGGTAGGTATATGCATGCCTGGATTTCCAACAGTAGCTACATGAAGATGCTCAAGTTTATCTTTTTGGATAGATTCTAAACCAAAAAAAGTAAAAAATATTTCCGATTCGATGCCCTCCATTCTTGCTCCATTGGCAAGAATAAAACATGCATAAACATTATCTAAATTTGCCTTGGACAAGATAAGCATCATCTTTTTCACCTTTTGTTCTCCATTATTATTCATATTCCTTTTTTATATTGTTATTAGAAATGTACATCTCTATTAGAGCTGAGAGGCCTAATAGAGATCTTATTATATTTTACTTTGCGATTAAGCGATTAAGCGATTGTGCAATTGTGCAATTAAGCAATTAAGCAATTCAGCAATCAAATACAACTAACTGGTTTTGGGATTCCAGCAATCTTACTCGCCTTTTTTAGCGGTCCATCTGGAAATAATTGATAAAATTCTTTGATACTGACAACACCACTTTTTCCAATTTTTCGAATTGTTAGAGGCACTTCCTTTCTACATTGATCTTGTAAATAAGTTATAACTTCCCAATGTCTATCTGACATCTCAATGTCTTCCTCATTTGCGATTTCGTTACCGACTTTTTTATTCCATTGATCCATCTGAGTTAGATATCCTTGATCATTACAGTAGACACAAGTACCTGCATACGTTTTTTCTATCATTTTATTAATTTTTTGTTTTTATGAAATTGGTGTAGTTTCTTCTTCAAAATTTTTGCCTTTCACATCCATCGCTGAGGAGACAAATGGAATGTGCTTTCCTTTAATCAGCATATTCCAATAGATCCAGCGAAAAGCTAATTTGCCTAAGTGATTCATATGATTTTCTTTCAGCAATCTTAGTGGACCAACTCCAGGCAGTGGAAACGAACCTGTAACAGGCTCATGATTATAATTGAAATCTATCAACAAAGTCTTCCCATGACCAGTCTCTATAAAACAATTAGAATGACCATCGAATGAAGCCTTGAGTTCCTTGCCTTCTGCAAACCTTAGAATGTTTTCTGTCAATATCTCAGCTTCGAAATGTGCGACCGAGCCTGCTTTGGACGCTGGGATATTCGTAGCATCGCCTATGACAAAAATATTTTCCTTCACCTTGCTTTGGAGCGTGTTCTTATCTGTGGGTACAAAATTCAAATCATCTCCAATTCCTGATCGTTCGATCATCGCATCACCCATATTGGTAGGCACAGTTACCAAAAGATCATATTCCACTTCCTTGCCTCCGTAATCGATGATTTTATTGTTTGCAGTATCTACCTTTTCAATATTGAAATTGGGAACAATATTTATATTCTTTTGCTCCAGTAGGTAATTCAATTCTTTAGCCGCTACTGGTTTTGTAAATGCTCCATCCATTGGAGTGACGAAGGTGATGTCGACTTTATCTCTCATATTTTTGTCTATGAAAAACGAATCTGACAAGAATGCAAATTCAAGAGGAGCTACTGGACATTTAATAGGCATTTCACAAATATGAACGACCAGTTTTCCACCTTTCCATTTCTTCAATTTGTCTCTTAGATTTTTTGATCCTTCGAATGTGTAAAAATCAAAAATGTCCTTATGCCAACGTTCACCAAGCATGCCTTCTATTTCTTGGGGAGCTATGTCAGTACCTGTGGCTATAATCAATATGTCATAAGATAGTATTTTTCCATTTTGGAGAAAAACCTGATCCGTATCTTTTGCTATCCGTTCTATTTTTTCTCGTATCAAATTCACTCCTTTAGGAATAAACTTGTCAATCGATTTTTTTACCTGCTTAGGCTTATAAATATCAAAGGGAAGAAAAAGAAAACCTGGTTGGTAGTAATGTATTTCATCCTTATCTACAATCGAGATATTCCATTCGTTTTTCGGCAGTGCGTTTCTTAATTGATTGACCATCATTGTGCCTGATGTACCTGCACCTAAAATCAAGAGATTTTTCATTTATATTGATATTTATTTTTATAAATTACAGTGTAAAGGTATTTATCGACACTTTGAATATGAGTGTTTTTGATCATCATACCAGTTGATTTATATCACTAAAAACAGAGATTAGAAGTAAGAATCAATAATTGAGTTTATGACATTTACATCTTTGAAACTTTATGCACTTTATTTTGTACTTAGTTTGACCGACTTTTGCAGAAAAGATATGAATAGTATACATTAGGGAAATAAACCAAACATAAATAACCATACTATGAAGTATAGAAAAGAAGTAGATCTGTTAGGTGAGATTGAAATTGCCAATGATCTATATTATGGCATTCATACCCAAAGAGCTCTTCGAAATTTTAATATTTCAAATTCTACTATTGGAGATTACCCAATATTCATAAAAGGATTAATACTTACTAAAAAGGCTTGTGCTGCGGCCAATGATAAAATCGGTACGTTGCCAAAGGAGAAAACTAGAATGATCATATCTGCATGTGATGCTATTTTAGATGATTTGCCGAAGTATTTGAAGTGTTTTCCACTTGATGTATTCCAAGGTGGAGCTGGTACTTCAGTTAATATGAATGTCAATGAAGTGATTGCCAATGTAGCATTGAAAATGAACAAGTATGAGATGGGTAATTATGAGATCTTGAACCCCAACGATCATGTCAATAAATGCCAATCTACAAATGATGCTTATCCTACTGGTTTTCGAGTTGCTATCTATTATTACATCAATCAACTCATCGAAAAAATACAATACCTAATTGATCAACTTGATGTTAAGGCTGTAGAATTTGCAAAAGTGCTAAAGATGGGTCGTACCCAACTACAGGATGCTGTACCCATGTCAATGGGAGATGAATTTGGGGCTTGGGCCGAAAACCTAAAAGAAGAAATCAACAATCTCAATTATAATAAAAAACTGATCCTTGAGGTCAACCTTGGAGCAACAGCCATAGGAACAGGCGTGAATTCACCAAAAGAATTTTCGGAAGTTTCTATAGGCTATCTTGCAGAATTTACTGGGTTTGATTTCAAAAAAGCCAAGAACCTTATAGAAGCTACTTCGGATTGTGGCGCATATGTAATGATTTCTGGTGCATTAAAACGGACAGCTGTCAAACTTTCAAAGTTGTGCAATGACCTCAGGTTACTCTCTTCAGGCCCAAGGTGTGGTCTGAATGAAATCAATTTGCCTGAAATGCAAGCTGGTTCGTCCATTATGCCTGCTAAGGTGAATCCCGTAATTCCAGAAGTAGTGAATCAGATATGCTACAAGGTTTTTGGGAATGATGTGACCATTTCTTTTGCAGCGGAAGCAGGACAATTGCAATTGAATGTGATGGAACCTGTCATCGCTCAGTGCCTTTTCGAATCTATAGAATTAATGTCAAATGCATGTGAAACCCTAGCAGACAAGTGCATCATAGATATCACAGCCAATAAAGAACACACACAACAAATGGTACTCAACTCTGTAGGATTGATCACATTTTTGAATCCATACATAGGGCATCATATGGGGGATGTGATAGGAAGAGAAGCCATCGCTACAGGAAAGACAATACAAGAATTAATTCTAGAAAAAGAATTACTCTCAGAAGGAGAACTTGATGTAATATTAAGTAATGAGAATTTGATGCATCCAGAGTACAAGGTTCATAAAAAGAAGTAGTTTGAGATTAGAGTGATGTTGGAATAAGTGATTTGAATAATATAGAGTTATTATGATGATACAATTGCAATCAATTGGAATAGTAAAGAATAAGAGAACTGAAGTCATTGATGATAATTGGGGAGAAGTCATATCTGAAATTGAATTATCGAAAGATATAATTGAAGAATCATTAGAAGGGATTGATGAGTTCTCCCATTTGGAGATCATTTTTTATATGAATAAAGTAGATGATGAGAAAGCAGTAGCACAATTTCGTCACCCAAGAAATAATACTGAATTGCCAAAATTAGGAACGTATGCACAACGGAATAAAAACCGTCCTAACAAACTAGGACTGACCACAGTCGAATTGATAGAAAGAAAAGGAAGATCCATTTTTGTAAAGCAATTGGATGCAATAAATGGAACCCCGATTTTAGATATCAAACCAGTGATGATAGAATTTGAGCCTAAAGGTGAAATAATTCAACCAGATTGGACGAAAGAAATAATGACTAGCTATTGGTAGTATAATTACTCATATATTTAGAAGGACATTAGATTTTTTTATTTAATCTCTTGGGGTTTAATTCCCCGATGCTTGCATCGAAAGTAACTTTAACTGAATCCTCTGTGCGAGTGATATGTGTGCATTTTGGTTTGTCTTTTCTATTTTGTTGGCATTTTAGATTGGACTAAATCTGAATAAAAAGAAGCATAGCCATGACTGGGTATGTGGGGGACTGACTGATCTCGCAGAGTGGCGACGATAGTCGACAAAGGAAGGAACACGTAAGTGGTGGGTGGCCATAGAGTAGCAATTTAATCCGCCCACCACTATCGTGTTCCTTCACTTGAAGCACTGTTGTACTTCACTCAATTACATTGAGATCGTTCAGTCCCATTGCAGCATGGCTATTAGCCAGTCTTGATTTTTATGCTTCTGTTTTTTATCAAGGAGTCCGGTCTAAAAAGGTTAAAATTCGTAATTTACGAGAATTAGACAATAAATTACATTATGCAATATATTAATAATCAAAGAAATATACATGTGTTCATTTTGTAATGTGATATTAATATTTCTGTTTCTTACCTTTTTAGACTAGACTCATCAAGAAAAAATAGAAGGCCTAGCCGGCGAGGCGAAAGCTAGATTGAAATAAAAATTATCAAATTAACAATGAAATGTACATTGTGATACCTCGTATGCTTGCATCGAGGTAGTTCATTTTCTCTCTATGTACTAATTCGTTGTGTTTTTTGTTTTTGTTTCTTCTAGTTAGTCTTGATGTTTCGGGACAGAGCCCTTTGGTTTTGGACAAATCGAAAATCAAAATATCGGCCAGATAGAAGATGAGAGTGTCATTGTAGAATCTGAATCGAGCTTTGGTTTTGTTGACTTTTTTCCTGATGCACAACAATTGTTGAAGGATCACAATTTTGACATTTATGTTCCTGAGGATTATGATGAATCTGAGCCATATGGGTTAGTTGTGTTTATCAATTCTGGGAATAATGGCGGATTCAAAAGCCAGTGGCTACCTGTACTTGATAATAAAAATCTGATTTGGATTGCCGGAGACGGAACGGGTAACTCTGTTTTTATTAATATTAGAATGGGATTGGCTATGGCAGGAGTTCTACGAATGTTGGAGCTTTACAATATTGATCCTAACCGTATTTATACCTCTGGAAATTCTGGAGGTGCACGTATGGCTCACAATCTTGCATTTATCTATCCGGAAACTTTTAGAGGAGCGATGCCTTCCTGTGGAGGCAGTTATATTCGTGAAGTAAGTCAAGATTATGAAACACAAAATCCTGATGGTCATTATGAAGCAATTCTAGATTATCCAGTTGATTACTTAGACTATCTTCTCCCTTTTGATCAGCGATTTGCCAATATGACTTCTTACGATGATTTTCGGGAAGGAGATATTATGAATATCTATCATAATGGATCTGAAGAAGATGGAGTAAAGGGTAAATTTTTGGAAACTGCTGGTGGTCACTGCTCAACTACAACGGCTCATTTTTTAGATGCTATCAATTTTGTAGAACATCCGTTTAATGAAGTGATCATAGAAATTTTTGATGGTAATACTAATTTACCATTTAGACTATTGAATGCTGACTTGGCGAATAGTCAAAAGCTTCAATTGGGACATAATATTGAAGATATTGCCCAAATTCAATCCAGAGACCTATTTAACTGGCATGATCCGAAAGGTGCCATCTTCGAAACATCTATACAGCTCAATCCTAATGATTATAATATGAATACCACTTTTCATTTGGGCTTTTGGTCAATGCAAGAGCCAGAGGCATATTGTGGTTTTTTGGGCAATGAATTGAAAGAAGATATGCCCTCAATATTTTTGACAATTGATTTCACGGATGAACAACCAAAGTTGACTGTGCAGGTAGAAAATCCTGCTCAAACAGATATACAAGTACTGTTTACTTCAACATTTTCAGATTGGAATATAAATGAGTCTTTGAATATCAAATATCATCTTTGGGATCAGGAATTGAGGGTAGAATTAGGTGCACATATCGCATCACCAACTATGATAGAATCAGGTGTTCGTCTTTTGGATGACATGAGATCTATTCAAATTCGATGGAATGAAATCACCTCTTCTTTTTGGGAAGAATCTGCTTGGTCACAAGGTGCATTTTTAACCTTGGTTTCTGAAAAGAAAAATGTTGAGCAGGCAGCTTCATCTTTGTTAATTGATAAAATAGAATTGATTAATGCTGATACAGAAGTGCAATCCGAAATACCTATATCACATGGTATGTTTTTTGGTTCTTTTTGTGAAGGAGATACATTGAATGTTGAAGGTGAAATAATAACAGAGGAAGGCATATATCAGATAGCCTTGTTAAATTCAAAAGGTTGTGATAGTCTTTTGCTTTTGAGTGTGACGTTTTACCCTCTACCTACAGTTAATATCTCAGTATTAGATGGAATTATTTCCGCAGATGAGGGCTTTGAAATTTATCAATGGTACTTAAATGGTGCATTGCTAGAAGGAGAAACTGGAAGTACTCTGGCTGTAACATTCGATGGTGAATATTATGTATTAGTGACAAATGAAAATAGTTGCGAGAATTCTTCAAATACCATTGACGTCATGATTACTTCTACATTTGCCTTAGAGTCAAATCGTATTTCAATATACCCTAATCCTAGTACACAAAATTTGGTAATAGACTCAAAGGGTATAATATTTAAGGCCGATCTCTTTGATTTAGTTGGTAATCGAGTTATGATCAACTTAAAAGATGTAAATGATATATCAATTTTAGACAATGGTATGTACATATTGGTAATGCAACTAGAAAATGACATATTGATAAAAAAAGTGCAGAAAGTAGATTGAAAATTATTAATAAGTTATGATCTGAAAACATTTTTTTTAAAAAAAAATGAAAGATGGGGATAAAGAAGTAAAGTCGTAAAATACAATACTAAAAGAATATTAACTTCAAAAGTTAAATTTACCATTCAGTAAGTCTTAGGATATGATGTTATTATCCGTTAATCTCTCGGGGTTTAATTCCCCGATGCTTGCATCGAAAAAGTAACTTCTGCTGAAGCTCATAAAGTTGTAATAGGTGTACATTTTAAATTGTTATTTCTACTTTGTTGGTATTTTAGTTTGGGGTTAGAACTGAATGAAAAGAAGCTTAGCAATGACTGGGTACGTGGGCAGTGGGAGCGGCATTGTAGGGCTGCATTAGCCAGTCTTGATTTTTTTTGGTTCTGTTTTTTTATCAAGAAAAAAATAGAACGCCCAGCCGGCGAGGTGAAAGTCTGATTGAAATAAAGATTATCAATTTAACAAAAAAACGTCATTGTGACCTGCATCGAGGTAGTTAATTTCTTAGTTCTGAAAAATTAAAAAAACCATGTATCTATTCATTTACTTTATACCTCAAATCCGCAAGCGCAATTTTAGGTAATGAATTTTAGTTTTCGTATGGCTTATAATCACTAAAAGAAATGGGAAAAAGCAATTTTTAGCTGAATTCTAAATTTTCAACTCCTTGATATTACATTATTCTTATTTTTACATGGAGCAGAACTTTCAGAGATTACTAAAAATCTGAATACATTTTGTTGTTTTCATAAATACTTGATAATCAACTATATAGGTTTCGGCACTTGGCATATCTATCCCGCG
>Ga0256847_1001131_pt1 | contig 14344 bp, 8 predicted proteins | sample TeddybearmetaG_FD_189099 | JGI IMG/M metagenome (GOLD analysis project Ga0256847, IMG submission 189099) | Hydrothermal vent microbial communities from East Pacific Rise, Pacific Ocean - Teddybear | ecosystem: Environmental > Aquatic > Marine > Hydrothermal vents | place: Pacific Ocean: East... | reverse complement strand
GTTTTTTAATTCAACATGTGTAACAATGTTAATCAATAATTTTTGGATTTCTTTTGACTGGGCAATAGTTATTGTTCCTGTAGTAATATATGTCTCAATTGTTCCTTCAATATCATCAACAGTTTTAATATGAGCCAATAGTTCATGCATTAAATTACCATAAGCGATGGAATTTTCTGTATCCCATAGTAAAGAAGAATTCGCTACAATAGCAATGGTATGTGATTGCCAAGATGAACTAATCAGTGTATCAAATTCATAATTTTTTTTATCTAACCTTGATTTAGAAGACACTCTATTTTGAGTGCCAAAAGGATATTCATATTGATTCTCATTCCATTGTCCAATAGACTGTAGATAATTTATAAAAAACTGAGACGATGTTCTTAAACTATCATTTATTTTTTTCGTTTCACCAATAATATACAATTGCTCTATCGCTCTAGTTAAGGCCACATATAATAGATTGAAACTATCTAATTCGAGTTCATTACGATGTGTTTGGTAAATTTCTTTTCCAGTTTTGCCAGAAAGTTCTAAAGACTTATTATAATTAATTAATAATGAGTCAAAGTCATTAAATTCTTCAGGATTCGTTATCGGATACCAAACTTTCGGGTTTATCTCTCGATAAATATCTAAATCATATGGATAAATTACCACAGGAAATTCTAAACCTTTGGCTTTATGAATGGTCATAATTCTTACCGCATCTTTTTCTTCTGGAACAACAATACTCAGTGCTTCTTTTTTAGTTTTCCAAAATTCTAAAAAAGCAGCTATATCTGTTGATTTTTTTATAGAAAACTGTAATACTTCATCTAAAAAGAATTGTATATATGCGTCAGAAGTTTTGTTAAAATAAAAACTTCTGATGATATATTCAATACTTTCATACAATGACAATTGTGAAAAAGAAGCTACTTCAAAATGAATATTATATTCTTTTAATTGTTCGAAAAAAGCCTCAGTATTTACGTCTAACATACTTTTAAAAAAGGTATGTTTATCAACCTTTAATTGTAAGTCCTCATACAGAAAATACAGTATGTTTAGTTTTGCTTCTTTATCTTCATAATTCTGAAGGTAGGTTAACAAATCTATTATAAATAGTACTTTTTCAGAATTTTGCAATAATAAGGTTTCAGAACTGATAATATCAATATTATTAGCTGTTAAAAAATCAGCAATAGCTACACCTTGTTTACGCGTTCGGGTAAGTACACATATTTCATTTAAATTGAACTCTTTTTTTATATTATCAATTATTTGTAAGACTTTATCTGTATAAGCAATCGTTTTCTCTTCTGTGTTTTTTAAACCCTCTTCAATAAAAGATAGTTGCACATAGCCACCTTCCTTATCGTTCTTCTTTTGCTGATTTTCATTTAGATAAATAGACGCATATGCTGGTTTATTGAAGAACTGCGCTAAATGCTGAAAAAAGCTATTATTAAAATCTATAACTTCATCGTGACTTCTATAATTAATATCTAATGGTTGGATTTGTTTCGATATAAAAAAAGGATTGTTTTCTTTTGAATTGTCTTTATTGGTCAACTTTAAAAACTGCTCGGGTTCACTTCCTCTCCAACGGTAAATAGACTGTTTTATATCACCCACCAACAATAAACTTGTGCCTTCTTGAGATAGCGCATTTGCAATCAACGGAATCATATTTTGCCACTGCAAAATAGAAGTGTCTTGCATCTCATCAATAAAATAATGTTTAAATTTTTCACCAATACGCTCATAAATAAATGGGGCAGGTTGTTCTTGTAAATTTTCACTAATGATTTGATTGAACTCGGCATTTAATCGAATGTTCTTTTCTTCTTTTAACGCTTCTAAACTTTTATTGATATTGCTCAATACTGCTAGTGGTATTAAGCTCGAAAGGAACAGTTTATTCAATATATATTCTTGGTGCAGTTTTTCTGACCTATGGTATAATTCTAATAATGGATTTACAATACCATCGATTAGCTCTTTAACTTCGTCCGGTTTTCCTTTTGTGTAAAAGAGATTACTCTGAATACTTTTGGCCAATCCTTTTGTTGGGTCAAAAATTAGCTTCTCTGGATGTTCACATAAATTTTGAAAATGCTTAGGGAATTGAGCATAATAAAAGTCCTTATATTCTATAGCCAAACTATCAATAATTGTTAAGCCCTCTTTACCTAATTCAGTAAATTGCTGTTCAATATTTTTTTGTTTTTTATTTAGTTTTGTTTTAAGGTTAATAAAATCTTGAATAGGTCTTTCTTGTAGTTGTTGTATATGGGTTTTATCATTTTCATTCAATAACAATTGTGCTATTTCATTCAGCTCTCTGGTAATATCCCAAGATTTATCTTCATTTGCTTTTTGCAATGAAAAATCAATCAATACCTTAGTCAATTCTTTGTCTTCTCCAATCTTGGCTATTAATGCTTCCACCGCTTCATTGAGTAATGACTTCGCATCCATTTCCACATCAAAATTCAACGATAAGCCTAAATCAAAAGCAAAACTTCGTATCAATCGATGGGTAAAACTATCAATGGTAGTAATATTAAAAGCGGAATAATTATGAAGTATGTTCTGCAATACTATTTCTGCTCTTTTTTGTAAAATAGTATCTGTTATGAAGAGTTCTTCTTCAAGTTGATGAAACATTTCCGTTTTATGCAGCAAAATATCTGCTTTAGCAAAAGCACGTAAGTTATTAATAACGCGTTCTTTCATTTCAGTAGCTGCTTTATTGGTAAAAGTCACTGCTAAAATTTGTTGGAAACGGTTGGCGTCAGAAGTTTGCAGTAAAATCTTTAGGTATTCTTTTACTAAGGTAAAGGTTTTACCACTTCCGGCGGAGGCGTTATATACTTGAAATGTTGTGGTGTTTTGCACAGTACGAATTTAATATAATTAGACACTAATTTCACGAATTTTCACAAATTAGTTATGAAGATATGTTAGACATAGGCTTGTCCGTAAGTAAAGAGTGTTTCTTTAATTAACATAGGTTAATTGTAATAGATAATGGCTTTAGTTCCTTCTACTTTGTGGGAATTTTAATGAGAGACTATCCTAACCAAATATCCACGCTATCTCTTGGTATTTTTACATAGGTAGTCTAAAACTGATTCCTGCACTTAAATGTAGGTCTTGAACATTTTGTGTTAATCCTGTTCCTCCAGAAATATCCAATTGAATATTGTCATTAATTAAATATGTAAAACCGGCATCCCATAAGTGGTTAAAATGACTGTCTTCCGGCAGATCTCCATAAATTTCTAAAAAAGTGCCCACTTTATCTGAAATACTATAACCATAGGCAATAGTATAGATATAATTAGCAGTTGTAATATCACCATCCCAAAACATACCTATATTATACCCTAAACTTGATTTTTCACTCAGTGTATGTGCAAATGAAAACCTAAAATCAATGCTAGTACTCTTGGTTTTAAAATCTTGTGATGCTAAAAAAGGAAAATTTATATGGCTTAAAAAAGCAATTTCGGGTAAGAATCCTTTTTCTTCAGCAACACCAATTTTAACACCTATGGATAGTGGTGAAAATCCGCTTGCTACACCGCTTAAATTATTACCATTAAACTCCTGTTTTACTTCAGAATTGCTAAACCCTACTCGTAATTCTAAATTATCTAACAGTCCATAACGCAACAAAGTCGTATTAAATGTGGTTGTTTTACTTTTAATATTATTAAGCTCTAATGTCTCATAAAGCGCGCCTGTTTCAACTTGTAAAAATCGTTTTGGCATCAATGCTGACGATTCAGTTTGATCTGGTCTATCAGTAATTATAGTACCATATTTTTTTTCTATTGTTTCGTCTTGAGCATTTACAGTCATTGTAAACACAAGCACAAATAGCAAACTTAAAAAACTCTGTTTCTCCATTAATTTTTCTTTGATTTTTTATAAAAAGATAGCAATTTTAAAAAGCCAAACGCCAAATTTGGGCTACTAAAAAGGTAATGACAAAGCCCATAATTACGGGTAAAATTGAAGCCACTGTTGTCCATTTTACACTGTTGGTTTCTTTATAAATGGTATAAATAGTTGTACTACATGGATTGTGTAATAGGCTAAATAACATTAGATTAATTGCTGTAAGTAAGGTCCAACCTCCTGCCCTTAAAATATCTGCAGTTGCAGTTACTGAATCTAATTCAAACATGACGCCTGCGCCTTCACCACCAGCAATACCACTTGCCATTACAGTCAACATTAAAATGGTAGGAATTACTATTTCATTTGCAGGAATCGCAACAATATATGCTAATAAAATAACGCCGTTCATTCCCAATAAAAACCCAAACCCATCCAACGAATTGATTGTCCATGCAGCAACACTTTCATTACCGATATAAATATTTGAAATCAGCCAAATTACTGCTCCGGCAGGTGCAGCAAATAGTATGGCTCGCCATAAAACAATGATAGTTCTATCGATTAATGAGGTGTAAATAGTTTTCCAAAATCTTGGCGGACGATAGGGTGGTAATTCTAAATTAAAAGTAGAAACCTCTCCTTTTAAGACGGTTTTAGTCAATACCCAAGAAGTAAAAAACATAAAGAATATTCCCAAAATTGCAATTCCAATGACCGCAGATAACGAGGCTATTGCAGAAAAAGAAGCAGGAACAACTGCACCAATAAAAATGGTTGCAATTAATATTTGTGTAGGCCAACGACCATTACATAGAGAAAAATTATTGGTTATAATTGCTATTAAACGTTCCCTTGGGCTGTCAATAATACGTGTTGCAACAACTCCCGCAGCATTACAGCCAAAACCCATACTCATAGTCAATGCTTGCTTGCCATGTGCTCCTGACTTTTTAAACATATAATCTAAATTAAAGGCAACTCTAGGTAAATAACCAAAATCTTCCAATAAGGTAAACATTGGGAAAAATATTGCCATTGGTGGTAACATTACAGCAATTACCCAGGCTACTGCTAAGTATACACCGTCAATTAGAAACCCGTCTAACCACCAAGGCATTCCAATACTCGTAGCAAAGCCTTTTAAAATAGGGTGAATAGTGTCTAATAATAATTCTGCTAGCATCGCCGATGGATAATTTGCACCGATAATGGTAAGCCAAAGGATTACCCCCAAAATCAAAAACATTATTGGGAATCCCCAAGTTTTACTTGTTACGATTTTGTCTATTTTGGAATCTAAACGAAAACGTTTCTTTTGGTTATCATTACTCACAGACGCACTTGCAATTTCAGAAGCATCGGCATAAATTCCTTCTGCAAGACCATCGTGAAAATCATCTCCAATTTTCCAACGTAAATCATTAGATAGGGCTATTATATTTTCTATAGATTTTTTACTCATGTCATTCCTGCGAAGGCAGTCCCGACGGTTCGGGATTATCCTTACCTTCTTTTTTAAAATTGAAAATTTATCTTTATAATAAATATTACTAAACCAGTTCTCCTGTCTTTAACGCGTCTATAATATGTGTATCTCCTTCTAACAATCTAAAAGCAATCCATCGGCTATTCGGGATGGATGGAAATTGCTCTTCAATTTCAACACTTAATTTTTTTACGGCATCTTCAATATTCTTTGGTACATTTTTTATACGATGCGGCTTGCAAATTATCTTACCAGTAGCAACTTCGTTGATGGTTTGAATTAAATCAGGAATTCCCTCATTAAACCGTGCGCTGGTTGGTACTACCGGGATCCCTAAATCTCTTGACAAGGTTCTTTCATCAATTTTAATATTGTTACGTTTGGCTTCGTCCATTAAATTTAAACATAGCACCGCTTTATCAGTAATTTCTAAAATTTGCAACACTAAGTTTAGGTTTCGTTCCAATCTACTAGCATCTACTACAATAACGGTAACATCGGGTTTTCCGAAAAGAATAAAGTTCCGAGCCACTTCTTCATCTTGAGAAGTAGAAAGTAATGAATAGGTCCCGGGTAAATCTACTAGTTTGAATTTCTGATTGTTGTATTCAAAAGCACCTTCGGCTCTCACAACCGTTTTTCCCGGCCAATTACCTGTATGTTGACGCAAGCCGGTCAAAGCATTAAAAACGGTACTTTTTCCTGTATTAGGATTTCCTGTCAATGCAACAACAAAATCAATATTTTCGGTATTTAAGCCTAATTTCTTTAAGCCTTTCGCATTGTATTGTGAACAGGTTTCACAAGCACTACTTACTTTATTATCCATTTTCTTCATCTTTTTTAATCAATACTTTAGAGGCCTGATTCCTACGTAAAGCAATGGAGGTTCCTTTCACCAAATAAGCTGTAGGGTTTCGCATCGGACTCATCAAATCAATACTAATTTCAGTGCCTTTTACAAAACCTAAGTCTAATAACCTCCTCCTACTATCTCCTCTACTTTCTTTCGAGATTCCTAGAATATGTGCAACTTCATTTTCTTTTAAACTAGATAATCTTACTATATTTTCTTCTATTACATCGTCTTTTTCTAACATAGCAACCGTTATGTTTGCCGCTACAATTGGAGCCAATTTAAACTCTTCTCCTTCTGCATAAAAAACCACTCTTTGTCTACTATTTTCAACCACTCTTATTTGAGATCCTATGTGAATATTCTCGGCAAGAATTTGCTTGTAAATTACATCTGGCTCGTCTTCAATATGAACAATCCTTCCAACAGAACCAATAGTTAAGGAGGATAAAAACTGCCCCTTAACGTCAGCTATTTTTCCTAGTTTAGTGGGGATTGGATCTCCATGTGGGTCATATTGCGGATTTCCTAATTGTGCGGCCAATAAGTTTGTTTCTTCATGGGTCAATTTATGCTCCATCTCTTCTGCTCTTTCATGCCATTCTACTTTATCGAAACCTGTTTTTTCGGCCAAATATTTTTCCCAAAGTCTATGTACTCTAACAATCCGTAAAGCGTAGTCTCTTCCCGAGGTTGTTAACTTTAAAGTATCTCCATCAAATGCTACCAATTCATTAATTACCATTTTTTTTATCACATCAACTATGATACTGTTGCTAAACTTTAATGCATTTGTTAAACTGACTACATTTATTTCTTTTCCAGAATTTTCGGTGTGATATAGCTGTTTTAAAACATCTTCAATCACTATTTTTTCATTCGATTTTAAGTTGTTTTTAATCACCCAAAACCATCCTTTTCTAGGTCTGAATACTAAATAAGTCACTATTGACAACCCTAAAAAAATCAGTAAGGCATATGTTGGACTATAATTCATGTTGTTTTTAAATATAAATTATGAGCTATTTTTTGCGAAATAGACAATTCTTTATTTTCTATTTTAATTGTGAGCGAATCATCAAAAGGTTCTTTTGCAATCACAGTAATCTTTTGTCCTAAAGCAATCCCTTTTTTGTCTAAAAATTGTAAAAATCTTGAAGAAGAATCTCGTACACCAATACAAATTCCACTTTCATTAATCTGTAAGGTTGCTAGTACTACTTTTTCTATTGATGGAAGATTTCCGTTTTTATCGGGAATAGGATCTCCATGTGGGTCGACTGTAGGATATCCTAAAAAATCATCTAACTTATCAATCAATGTTTCTGATTTGATATGTTCTAATTGTTCGGCAATATCATGTACTTCATCCCATGAAAAATTAAGTTTTTGTACCAAAAATGTTTCCCAAAGTCGATGTTTCCGTATTACTGAAGCTGCTATTTTCTTTCCTTTTATTGAAAGTTGTGCTCCTTGATATTTTTTATAAATAACCAAGCGCTTCTCAGAAAGTTTCTGCAACATATCTGTAACTGAAGATGCTTTTGTCTGCATCTTTGCTGCAATTAAATTGGTACTTACTCCTTTGTTAGTTTTAGTATCTAAGGTATAAATAGCTTTTATATAATTTTCTTCGGCTTGCGAGAACATAATAACAAACGGTTTTAAATCATGAGGTCCCGCTAGATACTGAAACAAGTTCAGCGCAGGTAGCGGGATTAGTTCAACTAATTATTTTGAACCTGCCTCGCCGGCAGGCGGGTTCATCTGCCTATGCTGATTCTTCAAAATAAAGTCTCACTAATTTATGCAAATATAAAAATATTTTTAGACATGCCTAAAAATTAATGATAAAGTAATTAGTTTTACTAAGATTTCATCTTGAGATTCCCTGCCTTTGCTGGCAGGCAGGTTTACTTCGCTAATGCTACTCCCGAATTCTCGGGACTGAATGATCTTCTACTGTCATTCAGAAGGAGGAACGACTGAAGAATCTCATTTGAGCCATTTGTTTCAGACTCAATCTTGAAAAACTTTTACATTTAATTCAAGAGATAAATTATTCTGTCACCAACATAAAAACACCTTTGGTTAGTACTTTTTTATCTTTAAAATCAGTAGTATTTAGTATTTCGGTATACAATTCAGATTGTTTAGCAACCTCTAATTTTATTTTATCAAAAGAATAGATGTCATCCTTTTGATTGATAAGTACCAAGACAAAATAATTATCTCCAACTTTAAAGACAGCATCATTCGGAAATGCCCATCCTTTTTTAGAATTTGTTATAATGTCACTTTCAACAAACATTCCCATTACAAAATTAGTTTGTTCATCATCTTCAATATGTCCATGTATTTTTATGGTTCTATTTAAATCATCTACTGAAGTTCCAACCAAGTGAACCTCTGCTTTAAAAATAGTATCTGATGCTTCTGGTATTTTAAAATCAATCCGTTGGTCTTTTTTTATCTTTAATATGTCTTTTTCAAAAACTGATAATTCTAAATGAATGTGTTCTGTATTCACGATTTCTAGAATCTCATCGGCAGGCGAAACAAAGGTTCCATTACTCACATTAACTTTCGTAATAAACCCTTGTATGGGCGCATACAAATTGATGGTAGAAGAAATAATTCCTTTTTCAACTGAAGCAGGATTGATATGCATCATTTTCAACTTTTTTCGTAACCCATTATATAATGCCAATCTACTTTTATAAGTACTTTTGGCTTTTAAAAAGTTTTTTTGTGATGTTATTTTTTCATTATAGAGTGTTTCTTGTCTTTCAAACTCTGATTTTAAATAACTAAGTTGTTCTGCTACTTCTAAATATTCTTGCTGAATTTCTACAAACTCAGTATTTTCAAGTGTTACCAAAAGCTGTCCTTTACGAACTTTATCACCAATAAGCAAAGGTGTTCTTTTTATATAACCGCCAACAAATGTACTTACACTAGCCTTGTTTTGTGGTGGTACATCTATAAAACCATTTGCTTTTACGGTTTCATTAAATACTTGCTCAGTTAACACCCCTAACTGCATGTTCTCAGTATCAAACTGAGATTTAGTAACAGCTAATATATTATTAGCGATGTTACCCTTCGTTTCTGCTTGTTTTTCTGATTTTCCACAGGATATTAACACCAATGAAAATAATAATATATATATATGTTTCATGCTTTTTAATTTAATGTTTCTATAGGATTAAAAAATTAATGGCTATAATGGTTTGATTGTATTTATTTAGATTTTCTAAATATGTCAATTCAATATCCTTGGCATTTTCAATGCTTTGTATATATTGAAAGAAATCTATCTCGCCATTTTTAAAACTACTCTCTGCAGTTTTGATAATTTCTTTAGACAAATGCTTCGCTTGAGTATTGTAATAATCAATTGCTTCATTGTATTGATTAAGTTCTGCCAACAGCGTATTATACTCGGCATCAAGATTAATCTTGTAATCTATTTGCTGTTGGGAAACAATTTGTTGTGCAATTTTTGATGCTTTTATTTTCGATGCATTACCACTAAACAGTAATGGAATTTTAATCCCAAATTGATATCCATCGATATTCCCTGGAAGTGTACTATTGGTTCCTTGAAAATATTCTACACTTAAATCTGGTAGTAAATGTTGTTTCTCTTGTTGATATTTAGCTTTATAATAAGCCTTTGAGTTTTCAAAATATTGCAAACCAATATTATTCTTTGTAGAAATAGTTTTTAACTCAAGTTGAATTAATGGCTTATCTTCAATAGCAATCGTATCTATCTGAACCACTTTTTTTAACTGTTCGTATTTTAAAGAAATATCTTGTTGCGACTGCCGAAACAATGTTTGCAACTGTTTCTCTTTTGATTGTGCCGTAATCATTTCTAAATAATTCGTCTCTCCTAATTCAAATCTTCGTTTTGCCGATTTTGAAAAATTTTGATACAAGCTATCCAACAAACTATATGTTTTTGCTTTGTTTTTAGCATAACTCAAGGTATAATACGCCAAAAACACTTCTTTTTTTAGTGTTTCTAATTGTATATTATAATTAGACTGTTCAATAGTATGCTGTGCTTTATGTACCTTTTTATTAGCAAAATACACTGTTGGGAATTTAAAATCCTGCTGAATTCCGTAAATTTTTAACGGTTCATTATTCACCGCAAAGTTATTCTCGTCAAAACTATAATACAAAGAGGTTTTATCAAAATTAAAGGCACTACCAATAGATGCTTTAGCTTCATCTACTTTTAAAGAAAATGCTTTCAAGCCTGCATTATTCTCAACAGCCAATGCCACAGTTTCGTCAATTGTTAATGGTTTTTCTTGTGCATTTATTGAAAGTGAAATCAATAAAATTGTTATAGTTACAATTCCTTTTTTATTCAGTTTACTATGCTTTTTTTCTTCAAACCAAGCATATAAAACAGGGAGTACAATTAACGTTAATATGGTTGCGGTTACTAAACCACCAATAACTACAGTCGCTAACGGACGTTGTACTTCAGCACCTGCATTTGTTGATATTGCCATTGGTAAAAATCCTAGAGCTGCTGCTGATGCGGTAAGCAATACCGGACGAAGCCGTTCCATCGTACCTCTTACAATTCTTTCTTTAACATCCATAATCCCGTGTTCTTTAAGTTCTTTAAAATGTTCTATCAACACAATACCATTCAACACTACAATACCAAACAATGCAATAAAACCTACTCCGGCAGAAATACTAAACGGCAAACCTCTCATCCATAATAACAATACCCCTCCCACCGTTGCCAATGGAATTGCTGAATATACAATCAACGCTTCTTTAATTGAACCAAAAGCAAAGTATAATAATAAAAAAATCAGTACTAATGCTATTGGAACTGCAACTTTTAAACGTGCAGTAGCATTTTGTAAATTTTCAAACTGACCACCATAAGTAATACTATAGCCTACCGGGAGTTTAATGTTTTTATCGATGAGCATTTGCACATCATCAACAACTGATTGCAAATCTCTATTCCTAACATTTACACCTACCACAATTCTTCGTTTTGTATCATCTCTAGAAATTTTTGCGGGTCCCGTAGTATAGGTAATCTCTGCTAATTCGCTTAGCGGAATTTTAGCCCCATTGGGTGCATCTACATACAAGTTCTGAAGACTTCCTAAATTTTTACGATACTCTGAGTCTAAACGCATTACCAAATCAAAACGTTTTTCGCCTTCAAAAATATTACCCACTGTTTCACCTGCAAAGCCCATCGAAACAAGTTGATTCAAATCTGAAATATTCAATCCATAACGAGCAATTTTACTTCGATTATAGTTTACACTCATCTGTGGTAAACCTTCTACTTTTTCAACAGAAATATCAGATGCACCATCGACATTTTTTATCAACTCTTTTATTTCTTCTGCCTTCTTACTTAGTACATTTAAATCTTCACCAAATATTTTAATAGCAACATCTGCCCGAACACCTGTAATCAATTCATTAAAGCGCATTTCGATAGGTTGCGTAAATTCTACTTCCATTCCAGGAATAACTGTTAATGCTTCTTTAAATTTATCTGCCAGCTCATCTTTACTATCAGCTGAAACCCATTCCCCTTTTGGTTTTAATCTGATGATGACATCACTTTCTTCCATGGACATGGGGTCTGTAGGGACTTCCGCTGCTCCAATACGGCTTACTACCTGATCTACTTCAGGGAATTTATCTAATAATATTTGTTCTATTTTAGTAGTAATATCAATTGTTTTCTTCAATGATGTTCCTGTTTTTAAAACGGGTTGAATAACAAAATCACCTTCATCTAAGGTGGGTACAAATTCTCCTCCCATACTGTTAAACAATACAAAAGAGCCTATTAATAAAGAAATGGAAAAGGTTACTACGGTCTTTTTATGTGCTAATGCCCAATGTATTACAGGATAATACATCCTGCCTATTGCCTTCATTAATCTTACAGAAATATTCTTTTCACTTTGCTTAAAAGGCTTTAAAAATAATGATGAAACTACAGGAACATATGTAAGACAAAGTAGCATTGCTCCAATCAATGCAAAACTAAAGGTCAATGCCATCGGTCTAAACATCTTTCCCTCTACACTACTTAAGGATAAAATGGGTATAAAAACAATTAAGATGATTAACTGGCCAAATATTGCGGAATTCATCATTTTAGAAGCACTCGACATCGTTAAGTTATCAATGGTTGACTTTTTATCTTCTTTTGACAGCTTGTTTATTTCAGTGCTCTTAGCGGAAATTTGAAACGCTATAAATTCGACTATTATCACGGCTCCATCAATAATAATTCCAAAATCAATAGCACCTAAACTCATTAGGTTTGCATCTATTCCAAAAATATACATTAATGAAATAGTAAATAATAAACTTAATGGAATTACCGATGCTACTATTAACGCAGATCGTAACCCTCCTAAAAGTAAAATCACCACAAAAATTACAATCAATGAGCCTAGAATTAAATTTTCAGCCACTGTAAAAGTCGTTTTATCAATGAGTTCGCTTCGCTCTAAAAACCCGTTGATATATACACCTTCCGGTAAGGTTTTTTGTATGGAAGCTACACGTTCTTTCACAGCATTAATTACCTGCATCGGACTTCCATCTTTCAACATCATAATCTGACCCAATACTTTTTCGCCTTGTCCATTTCCTGTGATGGCACCAAATCTGGTAGCACTTCCAAAACCAACCTTAGCAATATCTTTAATATAAATGGGTAAGCCGTTAGTGTTTTTAACTACAATATTTTCAATGTCTTGCAACGAGGTAACCAAGCCTTCCCCACGTACAAAATAAGCTTTGTCTGTTTTTTCAATATATCCACCACCTGCAACACTATTGTTTTTTTCTAAGGCAGTATAAATATCTGCTATAGCAATATTCATCGCTTTTAACTTTTGTGGATTGATAGCTACCTCATATTGTTTTAAAAGTCCACCCCAGGTATTTACTTCAACCACTCCAGGAATACCTGAGAGTTGACGTTTGACAATCCAATCTTGAATAGTACGTAGGTCTGTTGCAGAATACTGGTCTTCATAACCAGGTTTTACATCTAATATATATTGATAAATTTCGCCCAGACCTGTTGTTATAGGTCCCATTTCGGGAGTTCCAAATCCTTTAGGGATTTTTTCAGATGCCGATTTTATTTTCTCGGCAATCAATTGTCTGGGTAAATAGGTTCCCATATTGTCTTCAAAGACAATGGTCACTACAGAAAGTCCGAATTTTGAAACAGAACGTATTTCTGTAACACCGGGCAAATTTGCCATTTCTAACTCTACAGGATAGGTAATAAATTGCTCAACATCTTGGGTAGACAAGTTTCTAGATGTTGTAATCACTTGTACTTGATTATTGGTAATATCGGGAACTGCTCCAATAGGGATTTTAGTCAAGGAAAAGATTCCAAAACCAATAACAAAGGCTACAAATAATAGAATAATAAGTTTATTCTTTAAACTGAATTTTATGATGTTCTCTAACATAATTCATACTGCTAAAAAGTTTAATACATACCACACAATCAATTGAAATGTGTAGTCTAAAAAATTAAATTTCGAAATAAATTATGCTAATTTAGGTGGTTGAAAAACAGTTGTTTTCTCAAAAATAGAAGTAGATTCTGTATAGAAAAAATTAACTGGAATCTCCAAAAATGGCTGTTCTTTAATAGTGTAATTTGTAGTAGGCACCACTGTAATGGTCATATCCATACAGTTATGTTGGTGTTTAAAAGGTAAGTCATCATGTTCCTGATGCTCATCTTGATGCACTAATGTCTCATCACCATAATGTTCAGAGAAAAAAGCTAAAAAGCTATCACCATAGGTTTCCTGATGAAATTTTGCATGTTCATATAAATTTTTTACCTGCAAAATATCACCAAAACTCATGTCAGAAGTTTGTAATAAAATCAAACCAATCAATACTATGGAAATAATTTTTTTCATTATGATTCGCTAAAATACTAATTATAGCTTCAGTTCAATAGATTCACCTATTTATTTTTTTAATAGTGTTATAGAGGGAATCAATTGATGAAGTTTTTTTGGATGAAATGGTGGCTATTT
>Ga0256847_1001130_pt1 | contig 14352 bp, 11 predicted proteins | sample TeddybearmetaG_FD_189099 | JGI IMG/M metagenome (GOLD analysis project Ga0256847, IMG submission 189099) | Hydrothermal vent microbial communities from East Pacific Rise, Pacific Ocean - Teddybear | ecosystem: Environmental > Aquatic > Marine > Hydrothermal vents | place: Pacific Ocean: East... | reverse complement strand
AACCAGCCGCCCTGCCGTATGCGGACGCGCCGCACGGATCAGCACATCAAGGCCAGCAGGCGTGTGCGCATAGTCAACGAATACACCAGCACCCTCAGCCGTCTGGCCAACAAATTCGAGCCGTCCCTTGACTGGCTCCAACTTGGCCATGCCATCTGCAACCGCTTGTAGCGGCGTCCCGGTCACTAGCGCGAGCCCAGCGGCGGTTAGCGCATTCAGCGCCTGAAACTCACCGATCAGCGGCAGATCAATCGCTGCCTTCTCGCCGCGCCATGACACAAACAGTCGCTGCCCTGTCGCACGTGGCATCAGCTCTTCAATCTTCAAATCCTCGCCGCGCCAGCCAACCGAGACCACTTTCAATCCAGCAATCTTGGCAGCGTCCTCAAACGCGGCGCGCTGATCGCTGTCGGCATTGACCACAGCAGGCACACCGCGCGGCGCAAGCTCAGAAAACAGGCGCATCTTGGCGGCGCGATAGGTGTCCATGTCGTGGTGATAATCGAGATGATCTTGGGTCAGATTGGTGAACGCTACTGCGCCCAGCGTCACACCATCGAGGCGGTATTGCGCCAACCCATGCGAAGACGCCTCCATCGCCGCATGCGTGACCCCTTCGCCTGCCAATTTAGACAGCGTGGCATGGATCGCCACTGGGTCCGGTGTCGTGTGACCAAGATCGATATGCCCAGACGGGCCAATCGCGCCCAGCGTACCCATTGAAGCTGCTTGCAAACCCGCCGTACGCCAAATCTGGCGCAGGAAATCGACGGTCGAGCTTTTGCCATTGGTGCCCGTGATCGCCACCGTCAGCTCAGGTTGCACCGGGTAGAACCGCTTGGCCGCCAGCGCCAGAGCCAGTCTCGGCTCCTCAACTTCAACCGCCACCGCATCCATGTCCGGTAGGTCATGCCCGATCACTGCAACTGCACCCGCCGCCAAGGCTTTTGGAATGAAGGCGCGGCCATCCGCAACCACGCCTTGCAGCGCGGCGAATACAAAACCCGGCTCAACCTTGCGACTATCGGCCGTCAGTCCGGTCACAACAGTTTCGCCGTCCGGGCTGGTCATATCTGGAAACAAGTCCCTCAAAATCATAGCGCATTCCTTCTCTGCGAGACGGAGCGCACCTGCGGGCCATTCTGAACCGGCGTATCGAACTTTGGCTCAACCCCGAGGATTGGCGCAATCCGCTCGATAACCCGGCCAACGGCTGGCGCAGCATTCCACGCCGCCGTTCGCCCACGGGCCTCTCCGGCCTTGGGGTTATCCAGCACGATCAAAACGACATATTCAGGGCCATCTGCAGGGAATATAGCGGCAAAGCTACAAATATTCATGGTCTCGGAATAGCCGCCAACGATAGGCTTTTCCGCCGTTCCAGTCTTTCCGGCCACCCGGTATCCAGCCACATCGGCGCGCGTTCCAGTGCCGTTCAGCACCGCTTCGCGCAGCATCCGCGTCACCAAAGCCGCGGTTGGCGCCGACATTACCCGCTTAGGCGCACGCTTATACTCTGGCTCCAGCAACAGTGTCGGCTCGACCCGTTCACCGGAATTGGCCAGCGCCGAATAGGCCCCGACAAATGCAATTGGCGACACCGCAATGCCGTGGCCATAGCTTACGGTAGCGCTGGCCAAATCATCAAATCGCTCCGGCAGGATTGGCGCGGCGCTGCCCGCCAGTTCAACCGGTGCACGCCCGAACAGACCGAGCGCGGAGTAAAACTCCTGCTGGCGCCGCGCGCCCATCCGCCAAGCGACTTTCACGGTGCCGATGTTCGAGCTTTCCGCGATAATCACGGATGGCGTAACCCGCCCGGCAATCGGATGCGTGTCGCTGATCGTCCGGCCCCGGATCAGCAGCGGCTCGCGCACATCAAACACATCACTTGGACGTACCGCGCCAGCATCAATCGCCCCGGCAATGGTCAGCGGTTTGAACACCGATCCAAGCTCGAACACTGCGCCGCTGGCCCGGTCGAGCCGCGCCGGATCATCCTTGTCCAGATCGGTTGCGCGATTGGGGTCGATTGGCGGCCAGCTCGCCATACCAAGCACTTCGCCGGTACGCGCCGCCATAACGATCCCGGCGCCGGCTTCGGCCTCATACTCGCCGATAGCTGCGGCCAGTTCGGCCTCAAGGCTGAACTGCACATTCGCATCAATCGTTAGCGCCAGCGCGTCGCCGCCCTTGGCCAGACGGTCATCCATCGCATATTCGATTCCGCCAAGGCCTTGACCATCATCACCCGCAAAGCCCAGCACATGTCCGGCCAGCGTCCCGCGCGGATAGGCCCGGCGGGTCTCCTCGCGAAAATCCAAACCCTCAAGCCCAAGTTCAAACACCGCTTGGCGCTGGCGCGGGGTCAGACCGCGCTCAATCCAGGCAAAAGCTTTGTCCTTGTTGGCGAGCCGCGCCGAAATCAACTCAACATCCAGATCCGGCAAAACCGCCGCCAATTCACGCGCAACGAAGTCCCCATTCATCATCGCCCGCGGGTCGGCAAACAGTGAATACACTGTGACGGATGTCGCCAGCAGATCGCCGTTGCGATCGACAATATCAGCGCGCCGAACTGGCGTTTCGAACACGGTAGACGCGTTACCCGCAGGCCCAGAGCCACTGAGCGCGATTGTAGCGCCTTTTAAGGCAATCACCGCGAACACGGCGAGCAAGCTCATCGAGACCAGCCGCGAGCGCATGCCGCCGCCGCGCATAACCATCTCAGATCCGGGTTCAATTCGCATCTGCGCCTCCGCGATCAGTCTGTTGATCGGCGTCGCGGCGCACGACTGGCGGGCCAATCCGTCCATCCAGATCAACTGTGCGCACGAATTGCTCTGCCCGCGCCGGAACCATGCCTAGCTCTATGCGGGCATATTCCTCGATCCATTCTTGACGAGAACGGTGGCTGAACTCAGCGAGCAAGTCGGTATACTCTGCCCGCGCTGCGATAATGCTCTCATCGACCGCGGCGATTTCCTGCGCACTCTCGCGCGCGCCATATTTCGCCCGGTACAGGCTAAAAATCAGCACAGCAATTACCGCCAGCCCGAACAGGAAGGCGCGCCGGCTCATGCTGCGCCCTCCAATTGCTTCAGCGGCGGCAAGTTCATGCCGGTTTCAACTGCTGCATCCCAAGCCGCCGCCTTATTACGCGTGCCAGCTCGTAGCCGCGCAGATCGCGCACGCGGATTTTCACGTGTTTCGGCTTCACCCGCTTCAATCGCTTTGCGTGACTGCAAGTCAAAACTTGGTGCAGGCCCGGCCAATTTTTCCGGCATATAGCGCGATCCGGCACCGTTCCCGCCGGAACGATTTCTAAAGAACCGCTTCACCAACCGATCTTCAAGCGAGTGAAAAGTTACCACAACCAAGCGCCCGCCGGGACGTAGCATCCGCTCTGCCGCCGCCAAACCACGCGCCAATTCGCCAAGCTCATCATTCACATACATGCGGATCGCCTGAAAGGTTAGCGTTGCCGGATGGGTTTTCTTGCCGCGCCGCCCACCAACCGCTCGCTCAATCACCTCGGCCAGATCCAGCGTTGTTTCAAATGACTGCTCTAGGCGGCGCTCGCACAGAACTTTTGCGATCCGGCGCGATTGGCGCTCCTCGCCAAGTTGCCAGATGACTGCCGCCAGATCAGCTTGCGGCATATGGTTGACGACATCGGCCGCGCTCGGACCCGATTGCCCCATGCGCATATCCAACGGGCCATCGCGCATAAATGAAAAACCGCGCGCGCCCTGATCGATTTGAAATGACGATACGCCGATATCCAGCATCACACCATCGACATGCTCAATTCCAGCATTCAGTAATAGCGCATCAAGATCACCAAACCGTCCGAGTAGCGGGATCAGGCGCGGCTGCTTAAGCGCCATCTGCTCAGCTCGCTCAATCGCGTCCAAATCCCGGTCGACACCATATAGCGTACAATCAGCCGCCGACAGGACTGCCTTGGCATAGCCGCCGCCGCCAAATGTGCCATCAACATGCGTTTCGCCCGCTTTTGGGGCGAGCGCATCCAATACTTCTGCCAGCAGAACAGGAACATGCCCCATCAGCTCTCCTCCCCGCCGACAAGTCCGATAATGCCGCCCGCCGCGAGCGCCGCCTTGAACGGGGCCTCAATCGCTGTTTGGCTGTCTTTCAGGCTCTCGGCCATTTGCGCATCGAACGCAGCATACCGGCTCGGCTCCCAGACATGAAAGCGATCAAGCGAACCGGCAAAGATCAAATCCTTTTCAATTCCAGCCGCTTCGAGCAGGGCTTTAGGGATCGATATTCGGCCCGTATCATCCATTTTCATGTCAGCCGACCGGGTGAAAATAGCGTGCATGAAGGCGCGGCGCGCCGGATCATTCGGGCTCATTCGCGCCAAGGTCTGGCGATAGGTCGCCATCAAGGCCTCACCGCCGCCCTCTAGGCACGGTGATCCATCCGAAGCTGGCCACAAGAACACGCGCGCGCCGCCACCCAAAGCATGGCGAAACGAGGCCGGGACTGATACCCGACCTTTTGAGTCCAAAGATGTCTTGTGCGTCGAGACGAACACGCGCCAACTCCCATCAAGCCCCGGTCAGGCTTTTATGGGCCTAACCTTCTATTTATTGGGATAGCATGGGTAAGATTGGATTCAAATGGGCAGTGTCGTGAATCATCATATCCACAATCCCAGACATTGGAAACAAAAAAAGTACAGATCAAGAACTCTTGAGAACGTGGTCAATTTCTCAATCATTAACCTTTAGAAAACAAAGTGTTTACAGTTGGTTAAAGCGCGAAACGGACATCAAATATTATTTCTCATAATCCCGAGAATTTAACATTAAAGCGGCACCGAAACCACACTCCACAGCGATTGACCGCGATAATTCTCTCTTTTCAGCATCAAAACCTCCATGCAAAGAGGCCAGCCCACGTTTTCTGCGAAAAATACACGTCTTCTCAGCATTTTACTGTTAGATGCGGCGCGATGCAGCTTCGCGTTGTCATCCTCGCCCTCGGCATGATGACCGCCCTTCTCGGGGCGGCTATGATCCCGTGTTGGTTGCTTGACCTGGCTGACAGACGCCCGGAATGGCCCGTCTTTGCCGCCAGTGCGACCGTTTTGCTGCTGTTTGGCGGCGGTCTCACCGTCCTCGCAGGTGGCCGCCCAGAGCGTACAGGCTCACGTGAGGCCTTCCTGCTCACTGTGCTGGTCTGGATTGCCTTACCCGCGCTCGCCGCAATTCCCTTCATGGGCGTCGGCATGAGTTTCACGGACGCCATGTTCGAAAGTATTTCAGGGCTGACGACAACTGGCTCAACCGTGATCAATAATCTCGACGCCCAGCCGCGAGGGCTGCTTTTGTGGCGCGCAATTCTGCAATGGTTTGGCGGTATCGGCATCATCGTGACAGCGATTGCAATTATGCCGATGTTGCGAGTTGGCGGCATGCAGCTGTTTCAGCTTGAAAGCTCGGATATGGGCGGCAAGTTCATGCCCCGGATTGGCGAGATCACGGCACAAACTGGGATGATCTATCTGTTCATTTCGGTTGCCTGCGCCCTGACTTATGCGGTTTGCGGGCTGTCGGCATTTGACTCAATCGCCCACGCGATGACGACTGTCGCTGCAGGCGGTTACTCGACCTATGACGCCTCGTTCGGGGCCTTCTACGATACGCCTGCACCGCTCGCCGCGATCTTCTTTATGATTGTCGCTGGTCTGCCTTTCAGCCTTCTCGCAATGGCAATGATCCATGGCCGCGTCAGACCGCTACTCACTGACCCGCAACCGCGCCTGTTCATCGGCCTGATCCTCGGCATCACGACATTGCTATTCATCCTGCGGATGATTGAGGATCACGATATCGTCTACATCGCCCCGGTCGCCGGGTTTACCGAGACGATGTTCAATGTGGTCTCGGTGATGACCGGCACAGGCTATGCCACCGCAACCTATGATAGCTGGGGTGAAGCGGCGATCCTGATCTTTCTGGTGACGATCTTCCTTGGCGGCTGCGCCGGATCAGCGGCGTGCGGCATTAAAATGTTCAGGCTTGAAATCGGCTTCCGCGCCGTCCTTGCCCATACCCGCCAAATGATCAGCCCTAACCGCGTGGTGCGTGTGCGTTATGCAGGCAAGGTCATCGACGACAATACATTGCAATCGGTGATGGTGTTTGTCTTCCTCTATATGGCGACGTTTGTAACCGCCGCGATCCTGCTCAGCTTGACCGGCCTTGATCCACTCACCGCCATTTCTGGATCAGCCACCAGCGTCTCGAATGTCGGTCCGGGCTTGGGCCCAATTATCGGGCCAGCAGGCACGTTTGAGCCGCTGAGTGATCGCGCGAAATGGATTTGCGCAACCGCGATGCTGCTCGGGCGGCTCGAATTTACCGCCGTGTTCGTCCTGATGACCAAACGCTTCTGGCGCGGGTGATCTGATTATCTGATTGATCACAGCGCACTAATCCGGCAATACCGCGCTATGGCCGATACAATGACCTCTACAAGTGATGCACTTGGCGACCAGATGCTCGATATGGGCAAGCGCGCCCGCGCGGCTTCAACAGCTTTGGCGAAGACCAACGCTGAAACCCGCACGGCCGGGCTGAAAGCCATGGCTGCGGCCCTGAAAGCGGCCACGCCTGCGCTCCTTGAGGCCAATGCCAAGGACATGGCAGGCGGCCAGACCAAAGGCCTTTCACCCGCCATGCTAGACCGTCTGGCGCTTGACGAGCCTCGCATCGAAGCCATCGCCGCCGCCTTGCTGGATATTGCTGCCCTGCCTGATCCTGTCGGTAGCGAGATCGCGCGTTGGACCGTGCCATCCGGCCTCGACATTGCCCGCGTGCGCACACCGCTCGGCGTCATTGGTATTATCTATGAAGCTCGCCCGAACGTGACTGCGGACGCTGCTGCCCTGTGCATCCGGTCGGGCAACGCTGTGATCCTGCGCGCTGGGAGTGAGAGCCTCAACTCAGCGAAAATCATCGCGGAGGCGCTACGTGCCGGACTGACCTCTGTGGGCTTGCCAGAAGATGCCATCCAACTGGTTCAAACCACAGACCGCGCTGCCGTTGGCCATATGCTAACCGGGCTAAACACCACCATTGACGTCATCGTTCCGCGCGGCGGGATATCACTGCTTAAACGTGTACAAGAGGAAGCCCGCATCCCGGTGATCGGCCATCTTGAAGGCCTGTGCCATATCTATGTTGATGCCAAAGCCGATCCGCAAAAAGCCGTGGACATTACCGTCAATTCCAAGATGCGGCGCACCGGGATATGCGGAGCGGCTGAAACCTTGCTGATCGACAGCGCTGTAGCTGGAACCCTGTTGCCTGCGATTGCCAGCGCTTTGACTGATGCTGGCTGCACCCTGAGAGGCGACACGCGCGCACGCAGTCTGGTGCCGAATATGAGCGCAGCTACAGAGGAAGACTGGCACACCGAATATCTCGACGCGATCCTGTCTGTACGCGTGGTCGATGGCGCGAATGCTGCCCTCGCCCATATCGCGCAATATGGCACTGGCCATACCGAAGCGATCATCACCGAAGATGAAGACACCGCCAACCGCTTTCTCGCCGAAGTGGATGCGGGCATCGTGATGGTAAACGCCTCAACCCAGTATGCGGATGGCGGCGAGTTCGGCATGGGCGCAGAGATTGGCATAGCGACGGGCCGCATCCACGCGCGCGGCCCAGTTGGCGCAGAGCAGCTTACTATTTTCAAATATGTCGTGCGCGGCACCGGGCAGACCCGACCTTGAAGACGCAATTTCACCGCGCCGCACACTTGCCACCGACCAGTTCGCGCCAACGCATTGGCCTGTTTGGCGGCAGTTTCGACCCGCCGCATTCAGGTCATATGCATGTCGCCAAAACCGCCCTGAAACGCCTCGACCTGGATCAGGTCTGGTGGTTCCCGGCGCGCGGCAATCCGCTGAAAGCGACACCCGGCGGGTTTGATGCGCGCCTCGCCGCTGTTCAGATCATGCTGGAAAACCACCGCGCCATGAAGGTCAGCGACGTCGAAGCCCATGCTGGCCTGACCTATACGATTGATCTGGTTCGGCTGATGCACGCGCACTGCCCGAACGCCCAGCTGGTCTGGATCATGGGTTCGGACAGTCTGGAGAATTTCCACAAGTGGAAAGACTGGCAGGCTCTGGCCAAACTGATCCCGATCGCGGTAATCGCTCGGCCCGGTTCAACTCAGACCACGCGCTCTTCGCATTTCGCCAAAGTCTTCCGTAAATCCCGCCTGCCGCGCCGCGCCGCAAAGCTGTTGCCGGGCCACGATGCGCCAGCTTGGACCTATCTCAACGCGCCGCTAAACCCGGCCAGCTCAACGGCGCTCAGAAACAAGCGATAGATCATGACCTCCCCCAAACTCCACATTTTCACCACTGGCGGCACGATAGATAAAGTCTATTTCGATGCCCTGTCAGAATTTCAGGTTGGCGAGACCGCGCTGGATGCAATCCTGCGCGAAGCCAATGTCAGTTTCGATCACGAGATCACCTCGCTGATGAAGAAAGACAGCTTGGACCTGACTGATACCGACCGCACGATCATACGTGACGCGGTCGCGGCCTGCCCTTGCGACCAGATCCTTATCACCCACGGCACTGACACCATGGTCCGCTCGGCGCTGTGCCTGCAAGACATAGAGGGCAAAACTGTCGTGTTCACCGGCGCGATGCAGCCAGCCTCGCTGCGCTCAACCGACGCAATTTTCAATATCGGCTTCGCGGTGGCGTGTACGCAGCTCCAGCCCCCCGGCATCTATATCGCGATGAGCGGTCAAGTCTTCGACGCCGCCCACGTAGAGAAAGATCGCGCTGCGCAGCGTTTTGTCGAAGCAGACTAATCCGAAGTCGCAGTGGCGAGCGGTTGATCATCCGCACTGCCAAACACATAGCGCTGATAGAACAGCGCAACAGAGATCAAAGCTGCGCCGAGACCTATGAAACTGACAGCGCGCGCGGTGCCTTCAAGCGCCGCCATATCGATCAGGAACACTTTGCCAATCGCCAAGATCAAAATACCCAAGGAAGCATAGCGAGCTGAGGCGCGGGTTTTCCAAACACCCCAGAACAAGAGCGCAAATGCATAGGCGATCCAGGCCGGACTATAGGCCCAAGCATCAGATCCGTACCAGTCGCGCAACATCGGATCACCAATTCCGCGTGCGACTTCCAGCGTCACCCAGACAAATCCAAGCAGCATGGCCAGCGCGCCAATCATCGTTGCTCCACGATTACGGCCAGTGCGGCGCAGGCCTGCCGCGTAACCAACCAGTAATGTCGCAGGCAACGCGAAAGCCGGGAGCAGCAGGTTTGCAATCGGTAGGTCTCCGAGCGGTGCCAAACCAAGCTCCGAGACAGCCACCAGAATACCAACACAACCGATCGCAAAAGCGGCATATTCCGCAGCGCGCCAGAACCATCCCTTGCCGCCAAACCGCCACGCAAAGCTGGTAGCCATGCCGAAATAGGCAATCGCATAGGCCGACGCCTCGCCAATACCGTCAAACGGTCCGTTCAGAACACCATTGCCCGCGATGTGCCGGATGGTTAGCCCGATCAGCGAGAAGCCGAGGATCAACGTCGCCCCCTCATAGGCTTGCCGAACGGGTTTATGCGCTCTCGCTAGCCAGCCGCCGCCGATGAGAGCCAAAATCGCAATACCAAATCCAAAGGTCATTTCATTCAAGATCGGTACCGTTGAAATCTCTACACCCATCAGCATGCCGGGACGGATCAGCAAGGCCGTGGCCAATGCAGCGATCAAAGGCCCCACAAAGCGCAGGAGCGGCAAGTCGAACCGCCTAAGGATAAGCGCAACTGCGCCAGCGGTAACTGCCATTGCCGCGCCGAGCCACAGGCCTGACAAAACCAGAAATGGCGCCAATGCGAGGCTCAGAACCGCGCCGAGCGCATAAGACGCCGCCGCGCCGGGGTGGCTCTTGAGGCCTGCATCCTTGCGGCGCATGACATCCAGAACCGTACCTAGAACGACCGCGATCAACAGTGCTGCCAGCCCCCAACTGAAATGCGGCACTAGTTCGCCCTCGCGCCAGAAGGCGATGAACAGAGCGGCGGGCGGCATTAGCGCCGCTGTCGCAGCTACCGGCGCTTTCACGTCCGGTCGCGACATCACAAACGTACCGCCAAGCCCGAAACTCAAACCGGCTGCCAGACAAGCATAGATCAATGGCGGGGCATCGATCTGCCAGAGTAGCAAACAGGTCAAAGTCGCCAGCCCGGCCAGTGGCGTCATCAAGCCGTATCCCGGATGTTGCCAACTAGCATACAGACCGAGCCCGCCAAACAGCGCCAGCACGCCAGTAACTGGGATATCCGCCGAACGCTCAAGGCCCGTGAGCAAGATCAAACCGCCCGCCAAGGCAAAGAACAAATAGGCTGCAAATTGGCTTGACCCAAACCCGGCCAGCATCCGTTTGGCATCGCCGGGCTGCTGTAAAGTCAGCAATGGTTTGCGAGCTTCATGCGCGCCGTAGATCAGGCCAATCACGGCCAGCGCCAAGGCGTAGGCTGGGACTGCCAGCGGCGTCAACTCATCCCGCCCGCCAACAGCGATGAGCCCCCATAGCCCTGCTCCAATCAGCGTCAGCCATGAAAGAAAGCGCCAGCCTTGCAAGCGAACCATTGTCAATCCAGCACCTGTCACAACAGCAAAGTAAGGCAAGAGCGGCACAACTGATCCGCTTTCCGCGCCAGTTAGAAGCGGTGCCACATAAGCCCCCGACAGGCCTAGCGCAGCGAGCATCGATCCAAACCGCAATGACAATCCAACCGCCACCAAGCTAACCAGAACAACCAGTCCAAGTGCGATCAGAGGCGGCACAAAACCGTAGATCAATCCCGCGCCAATACAGGCGCCGTAGAGAGAAACAATGCCAGCTCCAGCAAGGATTTGTGGCAAGAAACGCACGGCATTTTCCGCCTCTGCGACCAAGGGTGCGCCACTCGCGCGGATAGCGGCTGCAATCAATCCGCCACCGAACAGCGCCGCTGCAATCACCCGTTGCGCTGGTCCAAAATAGCCTGCGTCAATCGCAATGCGAACGAGAAACAACCCGCCTATCGCCAAAGCCAGCCCACCTGCCCAAACCATCCAATTGGCGGCAATCATACGTTCCCAGTCGATGCTTTTTCGCGGTGTCTTCGAGAATGCCGGAGCCGCCGCGGGTATCGGCCGAGGCGAAACTGGAGAATGTACCGGGTCCGAAGTAGCTTCTGTCTTACCGGGAAAATACTGCTTGGGCGGCTGTGGAGCCGCTTCAGCTTGCACATCTGGTAACAAATCGGGCTCGTCCTGCGCAGTCTTGTGACCATCGCCGCCTAGCGCCGCCTTAAGTCGAGCGATTTCACGTCTCGCCGCAGCAACTTCGCGGGTCGCTTTATTGGCTTGCGAAAAGCCGATCAAGCCAAAGATTGGGGCAACGATGAGCCAGCCCACAAGCAATACTACCAAGACAATCAGGTTATCCATATCAGACCCCATCACTCACTTAGTGAGCAAATGATCACAAATACGCATTCCCGTCAATCCACGATACGAAGCGTATCCGCCAGTACTGCAATCTCTGCCTCGCTATTGTAGCCGTGAACCGAGAAACGGAAGCCTTCGCAGCGCTCGTCGAACAGGATGCCGCGCGCATTTAGCGCCGCGCTCATTGCCTGCCGCTGCGGCGGGCTAATCACCAAAGCTGCGCCGCGTTGGCCCTGATCCCTCGGCGAGACAAGAATTTCATCCGGCACATGTTCGAGCAGCTTTGAAAGCAGTGTCTGTGCCCGCTCTTGTGCTTGCGTCATGCCGATCTCCTGCCACAGCTCAAGCGCTGCATTGGCCAGAATGAACGGCGCGGGTGAGGCTGTGCCGCCAAAGAACCGCATCGCATTATCGGCAAAACGGAAATCGTGAATGTCCATCTCGAACGGGTTTTCGTGTGAGAACCAACCCACATCAATCGGCTCGCAGACCTCTACCATCTCAGTCGAGGCATAGAGGAAACACGCGCCCGGCCCGAAGCACAAATATTTCAGCCCCGTCCCGATGGCGAAATCCGGCACCCAATCGGCAAGATCAATCGGCAAGGCCCCAACCGATTGCGCGATGTCGACAATCGAAATCACGCCCCGCGCGCGCGCCAGATCGCAAACCTGTTTTACCGGCGCGAGCTGCGACGTGTTGGACAGAGCATGGGTGATATGGACCAGCGCGACACTGTCATCCATCGCGTCGGCCCAAGCCTCAACGTCGCTGATCTCACCGGGCAAGAAGCGCAGGCGATAACCCGCCTTCTCGGCCTGTTTGAGTGCAAATCCGATGGTCGGGAAGTCGCCCTCCGACAACAAGATCGTCTTGCGCTTGCCGGTGTCGGGCAAGCTGTAGAGGATTTTGGTTAACCCGCTTGAGACATTGGTTTGCGGGCAGATCAGATCACCCGACACGCCCAGCACACGCCCCATACCGCCGCGAAACTGATCGATGGCCTGCATCCAGCCCAGCCAAGCGTTGCCGCCTTGGCTTTGCCACGCGCCGAAATAGTGCTCGTTCAGCTTGTCTTGCACGCATTTGGGCTGGCACCCGACGCTGTGCGACAGGAAGTAATTGTCCGGAACGTGGAAATGCTCACGCATCAGCGGGCTTTCCCAGCTTATCGCGCTTGCGGCCATAGGCGCCGCCCCAGCGATCAGTCATCTCAGCCCGAATTTGCCATAGCGGCGGGAAGAATTTCTGCTTGATGCCTTCGTTCAGTATCTCCACCGGGCGACCCTTCAGCGAGTTGGCCGCAACCCCGATTGAGCGATAGATCAGCTGCATATGCGCGTGGCGGAATTTCTGGAATTGCTCATCAAACTCGGCCATCGCCTCGGCCACCATATAGGCTTCGTCATGGCTATATTCGCTGTCATAGATCTGCTCCAGCGTGCGTTTGCCACCTTCGAGATAGACCGCTTCAAACGTCTGCCAAAGCTCGGCTGGCATTTTCAGCAAGACCCGAAAACCGGGGCTTTCCTGTCCGCTGCCATTGCCGAGCAGGATGCGAATTTCCTGATAATCCTTCGGCGACATGGTTTCGAGCAGGCCAAGCTGGCGTGTCATCATCTCCTGACACAGGTGAACTCGCCGAAACAAGGTCAGCGCTTTCAGCGAACGCCCGGCGCGCATCGCGTCATCAATATCGAGCAGGGTTGTGGCCATCAGCTTCATCCACAATTCTTCGATCTGGTGTACGATCATGAATTGTAACTCGTCGGGATTGCACAGATCTTCCGGCTCTTTCTGGCAGGCCAGAAGCTGTTCGGTGTTCAAATAAATCTCATAGTCGAGCTGGCCTGCGCCGCGCATCATTTTCTGGTATTTTTGTCTGTCCATTGTCTCTCTCCGTTATATCTAAAAGGGAAAACAACGGCGTTTCAGACATGCCCGGTGAGCCAGCGCCGCAAGACGTGTTGGGCTAGGAGAACAAAAGGGCGATCAATCATGTTGGAGGCCATAGCCCGGCTTGCATAACATGACTAGAGCCCGGCGAGCCGCCGTGTTATGGACGATTTTAACACCAGCCAAACTGGAGCAATCCCCTGCCCGCCTCCCAAACTGAGTCTCGTCCGACCCGTACAGCGTCGTTAGAAGACATTCGCGCCTTTTCAGACATTATTGTTGCTTCATTGGAAGACGACAAAGCCGAAGACCTCACCGTCATTGACCTTGTTGGCAAGTCCTCACTTGCTGACATCATGATTCTCGCATCCGGCCGTTCGGCCCGGCATGTTGGCGCAATCGCTGACCATCTGGCCCAGACGGTAAAAGAACGCACAGGCGTCTCGCCGAAGCTGGAAGGCATGCCGAATGCCGATTGGGTCCTGCTCGATCTTGGCGATATTATTGTCCACCTGTTCCGCCCGGAAGTTCGGTCTTTTTATAATCTTGAGAAGATCTGGTCGGACGAGGGTAATACCCACCGCGCGTCAGACGGCTGAGCGGGCGCTGTAACAGCCGATGCGTATCCTTCTACTGGTTGTTGGTCGCCTGAAAACAGGCCCTGAAAAGGACATGGCAGACGACTATATCGCGCGCTTCAACAAAGCTGGGCGTCAGCTCGGTTTTCGCGGACTTGACCTGATCGAAGTTGAAAGCGGCGGCGGGATGGTCGCCGAAGGTGCGCGGCTTCTGGCCAAATTGCCGAGCGGCGCAAAAGTCTTGCGGCTGGACGAGCATGGACCACAAATGGCCTCCAAGGCCTTTGCCAAACATCTAGCCAAATTGCGCGATCAGGGCGTGCCAGATCTGGTCTTTCTGATTGGCGGCGCTG
>Ga0256847_1001129_pt1 | contig 14355 bp, 13 predicted proteins | sample TeddybearmetaG_FD_189099 | JGI IMG/M metagenome (GOLD analysis project Ga0256847, IMG submission 189099) | Hydrothermal vent microbial communities from East Pacific Rise, Pacific Ocean - Teddybear | ecosystem: Environmental > Aquatic > Marine > Hydrothermal vents | place: Pacific Ocean: East... | reverse complement strand
GGATGGTGACAACAGTGCAGCTGACCGAGAAGTCTTCTCACTTGGTCTTCGCAAAGACTTCTAACCAACAACGCGTGTAACGACTTTGGCATAGTCAGTGCCTTTTTGGCGGAACCTCCTTCAGGTTCCGCCTTTTTTATGTCCACTGCCCCGATAATCTGTGGATAACTCTGTGAGGAAAAAACCTCAGAAAACACCGATAATGGCATAACCCAGGGTTATTCCCGAGTGTAATGGACATTCTCCCTTAAGCACAAAACCCCATTAAAAATCAATCGCTTATCAATAAAAAACAGGCTTTTATCGCGCCTTTATTCCAACCGTTTGATTTTTCTTATGATGCGCCCAAGCCTGTGGATAACCTTTTACACCTGAGATTGCAAATAATTTTGCAATCCCACTTTGTCAATCAATCCCAATTGTTTTTCCAGCCAATAGGCATGGTCTTCTTCCGTATCTTTCAATAACTTCTCTAATATTTCACGCGATTGAAAATCCTGCGCTTGCTCACACACAACAATGGCCGTTTTCAGGGCTTTCACAACGTCGTATTCTAGCTGCAAATCATTTTCTAACATTGCTTTCACGTTAGCGCCGACGCGTAACCCATCACGTTGCGCAAGATCCGGCGTCACTTCTAGAAATAACAATCGCTTAATTAGGTCATCCGCATGTGTTTGCTCTTCTTGAAATTCATGATCAATGCGTGTGTACAGTTGCTCAAACCCCCAGTCTTGATACATTCTAGAGTGGATAAAGTACTGATCAATCGCGGTCAATTCACCAGCCAACAATTTCTGTAGCTGTTCGATAACACGGGTATTGCCTTTCATTGTTTAACTCCTTTGTTATTCACTCATGGCCGATTGAATATAATTTTGACTGCCCATTTTTGCCAATAAATTGACTTGCGCTTCCAACCAATCAATGTGTTCTTCAAGACCTTCTAAAATATCCTCTAGATGGTCACGACTCACAAAATCCTGCGTTGCTTCGCACACCTCAATCGCATTCACCAAGGTTTCACGCACTTGCATATCTAGCATCAGATTATTTTTCACGATTTCTGCAACATCTTCTCCGATGAAGAGTTTGCCCAAACTTTGCAGGTTGGGTAATCCTTCAAGCAACAAAATACGGCTAACGATCACATCCGCTTGTTTCATCGCGTTGATTGAGCAGTGATAATCTTTCTTTTCTAGTGCCTCAAGCCCCCAATCACCCAACATTCTGGCATGTAAAAAATATTGATTAATCGAGGTCAATAACGCGCTTAATACCGTATTAAGCTGTTGATTAACGGAAGGGTCGCCTTTCATATTGTGCTCCTATGTGGTTTTTTTACGGTGAGAGTATACCAACACACCAATTCTGTTTCGATCTCTATAATCTAAGGTATGCATACCCAAAATATGATTACGCCGATTATGCAACAAAGTCGGCACCAGCCCAACCACCCAGCGTTGACTGCTGCCACTGAGCATGCTGTGCAAACGTTAAGCTATCAAGCGTTAACCCACAAGATGCAACAGTTCCAGGCTGGCCTTGAGCATCATCAATTTCGAATTCGGCAACGGATTATTTTACTCTTCCCGATTTCAATCGATTTATATGCTTTGGTTTTGGCCATACTCGCATCCGGTTTGGTGGTGGTCTTTATCGACCTCAATATGGGGAAAAAACGGGTATTCAGCGCCATTCGAAAAGCCAAAGCACATGGCATCGTTTCGACCCCGATGTTTGCCAATATCCGTTGGTTATTTCCCCATTTGTGGCTGTTGCGTTATCTCACTCCCACACAACTGCTGTATGATGCGCGCCAGCCATTAAAGATTGCACCTTGCGCCCTCACCGACATGGCCATCATCAGTTTTACATGCAGTGCCACAGGGCCAGCCAAAGGGATCACCCAAACCCATGGACAATTGGCGGCACAACAAGCGGCGTTGGCTAAAGTCTGGCCATTGTCCACCGATAAAAAAGTCCTCACGTGTTTCCCTACGCTGATGCTGCATATTCTCCGGTCTGGTGCCACGGCCGTCATCTCAACACACGCCGCCAAAACCCCTCGCACGCTTGACCCCGCATTCGCGTTAACCACTTACGAGCAATGCCACGTTTCTGTGCTGAGTGCTGAACCGGCTTATCTGCATCGTATGGCGGATTACATTTTGCTCCAACACGCCCAAAAGAGGACCCAACACATACGCCAGATTACCGTCCATGCAACGCCTGCTAGCCGTATGCTGTGTCGCAAGTTATTAAAAGCTTTTCCGACTGCCGAGATACAAATATTGTATGGCCCCACTGCATTCGAGCCTATCACTTATGTTCGGGGTCAAACCATTGCCCGTAACACCGGTTCTGGTTATTTGGTTGGCCGCTTTGTGCCGGGTGTTGCGTGTCTTTTAATTGATCCCAGGCAAAAACACTGGCCCAAGCAACTGCCCGCGATAGGCACCGTCGGTGAATTATGGGTGCATGCTGAACATGTGATGCATGATTATTGGGATGACCCGGTGGCCACCCAACACGCTAAAGCGATAGATCCACAGCATCGACGTTGGCACAAAACCGGTGATTTGGCTTATTTCGACAAACATCATCGATTGTGGTTGATGGGGCGCATCTCAGGTCAACGTTTATTCGGCCAATAAGTGTTATCCATTGTGCTCACACAGCTTATTCTGCGTTGCCTTTAAAGCAAACACCCCACCAAACCACCCATCCGAATCAATGGCTACCCAAGGCTGATGGTTTAAACAGGAAAAGCCTTCAATTTTGAGTGAGTAAGGCGGAATATGCTGCACATGCTGACGCCCGATGACGACCGTTGCTTGTGTCTCATCCACTTCAATACGATCCGATAAAAAACGCACGGGAATCAGATTAACCGACTGACCGGCTTTTTCTGAGGAACAAATGATAAAACCGACCTGGCTGTTCGCTTGACGATACAATTCTGTGAGCCGCATATAGTGGTCAAATTCATAGGCAAAGCGTTTTCCCACCGGACACACGGCCGCCTCTAAACGACCCGTTTTACGAATGTTGTAGCCTGTATTTTTGGCTTCTGGAAATACCGGCACAGGCGCTTGCCGCTGAAACGTCAGTTCGTATTGAGCATAATGCCCTGAACCATCAAAACGTTCTATTGGGCCGCGTGAAAGGAGTAAAACACGCACCTGATCCGCCGTGGTTTGCAGAAAGGCTAACGCTTCAATTTCATACGGGTTGTTCGGTTTGTGGGGAAATACCGGCGCGATCATATGGCTCAACCGAAAAGACCGAAATAAGGTAAATTGACCCTGTTTCGCGGCTTCCGTATTGACCGCCTCAATCCAGAAAATATGGTCTCGGCTACCAGAAACACCAACACACCCAATTGCCTGGTCGATCAATTGCCGACACCGAATCGCCTCGCCATCCCATTTTGATCCGAGTTTGTAGTCCCCCATGAGGGCCGCATCAGACACTGTTAACTGCAAAGGCACCGGTTTTAACACATCACCAACCGCGAGGAGATGTAACCAAAATTTCCCCGATTGCGCCGTCACACCGCCACGGTCACTCAACACGATGAGTAAATTAGTCCCAGGAATCACATCCAAACCAGAGGGGTCAAGTGATTGCATGGGCACCCAAGCATGCGGGTTGTCTTCATGTATTGCGAAAAATAGAGACCCCATCGCGAGTAACCCAATGAAACCTAACATGAGCCATTTTTTCAGCATGTTGTCCTTTTATCTGATGCGTGCAAGAGCGGTTTTATGGCTCCAAACTTTCCCAGCGTGCATAAACACCCTCTAACTCAGTCTCTAACTCAGCCAATTTCACATTGACCGAATCCGTATAGGTGTGCGTTTTTTGATAAAAATCCGGGTGTGCAATTTCTGTTTGTAACGCCTGTTGTTGTTGTTCCAACTGTTCAATACGCTGAGGTAATAATTTTAGTTCATGCGTTTCCGTAAAGCTTAATTTCTTTTGTGGTTTTGTTTTCGGTTTAGATTTTAGTGCCACCGATGGCGTCAGTTTTTTAGCCGGTATCGGCTGTTTTTTTTGCCGCAACCATTCATCGTACCCGCCGACATAACTGTTAACACGCCCATCGCCTTCAAACACCAAGGTACTCGTGGCCACTTGATTCAAAAAAGACCGATCATGGCTAACAATCAATAACGTCCCGGTGTATTCAATCAAGCGCTCTTCTAATAACTCCAGGGTTTCCACGTCTAAATCATTGGTTGGTTCATCCAACACCAGTAGGTTCGAGGGTTTCGCGAATAAACGCGCCAACAATAATCGATTACGTTCCCCACCGGAGAGTGATTTGACGGGTGAACGCGTACGGTCGGGTGCAAACAGAAAATCTTGTAAGTAACTAATCACATGTTTCGGCTGACCGTTAATTTCAATCTGTTGTCGCCCTTCGGCCAAATTGTCCAGCACTGATTTTTCATCGTCCAGTTGGGCACGTAACTGGTCAAAATACGCGATTTGAAGTTGGGTGCCTAACTCAATCTGACCTGCATCGGGGGCTAAATTACCCAGCAAAATTTGCAGTAAGGTTGTTTTCCCGACCCCATTCGGGCCAATCATGCCGATTTTATCCCCGCGTAAAATCACGGTACTGAAATCCCGAATAATCGGCTGCTGATCAAACTGAAACTGAATATTTTGCGCTTCAATGACGACTTTGCCTGAGCGTAACGCATCCTCAATTTTAATATTCGCGGTGCCCATTTGGTGACGGCGTTCTTTGTAGGTTTCACGCAAACGCTCCAACGCCCGAACCCGGCCTTCGTTGCGGGTACGCCGTGCTTTAATGCCTTGGCGAATCCAAACTTCTTCTTGTGCCAATTTTTTATCGAATAGGGCTTGTTGCTGCGCTTCCGCTTCTAACGCGGCTTCTTTGCGTATGAGGTAGGTTGGGTAATCACACGCCCAGCTACTCAGCTGCCCCCGATCCAACTCAATAATGCGGGTCGCCAAATGTTGCAAGAACGTTCTATCATGCGTCACAAACAATAGGGTGCCAGAGTAACCCAGCAAAAAGTTTTCTAACCAATTGATCGATTCAATGTCTAGATGGTTGGTCGGTTCATCGAGGAGTAACACATCCGGCTCAATCACCAAGGCTTGAGCCAACATCACCCGGCGTTTAACGCCCCCGGATTGCACAGAAAAAGCCGCCTCTGCCGGTAGGTCTAATTTGCCCAGAATGGTGGTGACTTTCTGGTTTAAAGACCAACCGTCTTTGGATTCAATGTCATGCTGAACTTTTGCTAAGCGATTCATCAGCGCCTCTGAATGATCACTTTGCATTTGATGGCTCAAACGTTCGTATTCAGACAGCCAAGCCCCCACTTCCCCCAAGCCTTGTGCGACCACTTGATAAACCGATAAGTCATCACTGGCCGGGACTTCTTGCACCAATCGAGCGATTTTGATGCCGGCTTGGAATTCTACATGCCCAGCATCGGCTTGAATTTCACGCGCGATTAACTTCATTAAGGTGGATTTGCCGGTGCCATTACGCCCGAGTAAGCAACACCGTTCGCCTGCTGTAATGGTCAAATTCACTTGCTGCAATAAAGCCGGCCCACCATAGCTCAGCTGAACATCCCTTAGGCGTACTAATGACATGCGCTTGTCTCTCTCGTCCATTTATCAGCCGACAAGTCTACCGCAACCCCCTTTAAATTGCTTGCGTGCCATAGAATATGGCTTGAGCAGGATACGTTATGGTGCTTCGGAACGGTCAAACAAGGCGGTAAATTGACCCAAGCCTTCTGTTTCCAAATTTTTTGCATCAATAAAACGCAACGATGCTGAGTTAATGCAATACCGCAATCCCGTCGGTTGTGGGCCGTCGTCAAACAGGTGGCCCAAGTGTGAGTCAGCCTGTTGACTGCGCACTTCTATGCGCGTCATAAATAATGTTCGATCCGATTTTTCGACCACATTGTCCGTTTGTAAGGCACGGCTAAAACTGGGCCAACCCGTACCCGAGTCAAATTTGTCCAGGGAGCTAAATAGCGGCTCACCTGACACAATATCGACATAAATACCCGGCTGTTTATTGTCCCAGTATGCATTCTGGAAAGGGCGTTCCGTCCCACTGTTTTGGGTGACATTGTATTGTGTCTCGGTGAGGCGAGATTTCAAATCGTCATTGGCCATCGTGGCATCTCCTTGGGCATCAACATAGCAAAACAGGATAGCTGAAAATATCAAGCAGAATGGCATGAATTTTTGCATGGTTTGTCTCCGTTATCGTCCACTATCAGACCTTCGATACGGGACAATGTTGCATAACGCCACAATATTGCCTTCTTCGTATAGCACTTTGTTTTCGCCTCAGCCTCTCTAACATCCAAAAATGACAGGGCGCAGGCTAAAGCGTGATGCGTTACAATTAAACCAATAATCCAACGGCTAAAAAGAGGATTGAGGTTATGACCCCCCCCATGCACAGCACACAAACATTGATTGAAAAAATTCAATCGCTCCCCACTGATCGAATTATAGAAGTGGAAAATTTTGTAGATTGTCTAAAGCAACGGACAAAACAAAAACAGACGGCTGCTACCCGCAAGCAATCGCTGGATTTTCCCGTAATCAGTGTTGGTCAGTGGCCAAACGATTTAAGCCTGAGTAGAGCAGATATGTATGGCGAAGATGGACGATAGCACTTTATTCATTGACACCAATATTCTTGTTTATGCCAATATCCTTGAAACACCTTTTCATGAGCAAGCACTGGCAGCGATCAACACCGCACACGAAGCCGGACGACCCATCTGGATCAGCCGCCAGGTCATCCGGGAGTATCTGGTGACACTCACTCGACCACAAATTTTTGAGAGCCTACCCAGGGCTACGGTGCTTAAACAGGTCAATCAGTTTATTGAACGATTTCAAGTAGCGGACGATACGGTTACCGTTTCCAAACAACTTTACACACTGATGCGTGATTTCAAAATCGGTGGCAAGCAGGTTCATGATGCCAATATCGTGGCGACTATGCTGGCTTATGACATTCCTTGTTTGCTGACCCACAACATCAAGGATTTTCAACGATTTGAGAAAGTGATCAGAATTGAGGGGATTTAAAAAAGAGACCCCCCCCTAATTACCATTCATATGGCTTTAGCAGAGGAGATCGACTTGGTAGAGGGCGAGTCGTTACCTATAATAAAGTGTATCTTTTATCGTTCGCATGAAATGACCATTTGCCATGACAAACTTGACCCAACCAACCACACAGCTACCTAAAGTGCTGATTGTGGATGATAACCCCGTCATCCGCACCGTGTTAGCTGCAAATTTTAAGCGTATGTCCATTGAAACGTTTGAAATTTCACAAGCCGATGAAGCCATCCCTTTTTTACACGACCACCTGGTCGATTTGATCGTGCTGGACATTATGATGCCCGGCATGAGTGGTACGGAGCTGCTCACAGCCTTAAAACAAGATTTACACTTACAGCATATTCCGGTCATGATGTGTTCTGGATTGGATGATCAAGATAACATTGTGCAATGTTTACAGTTGGGCGCAGAGGATTACATCCCCAAACCGTTCAATAAAACCATTCTCAAAGCCCGGGTTGAAGGCGTGTTATTGCGCAAACAATTGCGGGATCGCGAGCAACAGATCTTAACCGAGCTAAAACACAGCCAAGATATGCTGAATACTGAAATTCAGCAGGCCGTAGAGTATATGGAGTCGTTACTGCCAGAGCCGATCAATGAGCGGGTTAAAACGTATTGGGAGTATATTCCCAGCCATCAACTGGGGGGAGATGGGTTTGGCTACCAATGGTTGGATGATGACCATTTTGCCGTGTATTTGTTAGATGTGTGTGGTCACGGCGTGGGTTCCACCTTACTCGCCGCCTCAGCCTGTGATTTATTAAACCAAGCACAATTGCGCGATACCGATTTCAAGCGACCGGGTGCCGTCGCCAAAGCCTTGAATGATCGGTATAAAATGAATGAACGTGCCGGTAAATACTTTACCATTTGGTATGGTGTGTACCAACATTCAAGCCATCAATTGACCTATGTTAACTGTGGACATCCACCGGCTTTGTTGATTCAAGATGATGACGTCATACCCTTAAAAGAAGGCAGTGGCGCGATCACCGGGCACGAGTCAGAGATCTATCCAGAAGGTACCTTGACCGTTTCTCCTGGGGGTCAATTGATGCTGTTTTCTGACGGTATTTACGAAATTAAATGTGGCAAACAAGGTGTTTGTTCCTATAGCACGTTTTTTCAATTGGTCGTGAATATGGTCAAAGAATACAATATTTCACCGGAACAATTGGTGCAATACATGAAGGATTTACACTTTTTAGACTACTTTGATGACGATGTTTCTATTTTAGAGGTGACGTTTGACCCGACAAAATCCCCCCTTCCGCAATAGATTAACTGGCACAGTTCAGCACGGGCGACTATATTTAAAATACAAACCACAGAGGTTAACGCCTGTGCATACTTATGAATGATCATCCAATAGCGGACAATAAACGTATTTTAATCATTGATGATGATGAGAATATTTGGAGTGCCTACGAATCTATCATCACCATTCAGTCCGGTGCGGCCTTTAACAAATTAGCCGCTGTTTTAGCGCCGGATATCGTGCCAGAAGCAGGCCCACAATATGAATTAGTGTTTGCCGCACAAGGGGAAGAAGGATATACCCAAGTGGTGGAAGCCAATCAACAAAAAAAGCCTTTCGCATTGGCTTTTATCGATTTTCGCATCCCCCCAGGTTGGGACGGGGTTGAAACCGCCAAAAAAATTCGTTCGATTGATAAAGACATTGAGATCGTGATTATCACGGCCTACTCTGACTGTGCGCAACAAACCATGACAGAATCGATTGGCTGCCCGGAAAAATTGTTATTCTTAAGAAAACCGTTTGACCATGAAGAGATCAGCCAAATGGTCTTATCTCTGACCGAAAAATGGCATATTGGGCAGAATGAAGCCAAACAACAACGAGAAATCGCGTTATTGGTCACTGAATTGGAAGCGGCAAAAAACAAAGCCGAGACCGCGAACCGAATGAAATCTGAGTTTTTGGCGAATATGTCGCACGAATTACGCACGCCCATGCATGCCATTTTAAGTTATGCCAGCATTGGCAAAGGCAAAATTGACCACGCCGCGACGGATAAACTGAAAACCTATTTTGACAGAATTTCTGCCAGTGGCCATCAACTGATGTTACTCATCAATGACTTATTGGCTTTATCTAAATTAGAAGCGGGTAACGTTGATTTATCATTGGATGAGCATGATTTGCATCCAATCCTAGCGGATACCATCTTAGAATTTAACAGCGAGTGCTCAAAAAAATCGCTCACCATTGATTTGATGCCCGCCGACATCACCACTGTGGCCAATTTTGATCAACTGGAAATCAAACACGTGGTGGATCATTTATTAACCAATGCGGTAAAATTTTCCCCTGAGGGCGCCTTGATCGGTATCTCGTTAACCCACGGCAGCTTCACCGCCGAAAGTGGTGAACAGGTGGTAGGACTATGTTGCCATATTGAAGACCAAGGCCCCGGTATCCCAAACGCCGAACTAGAAACCGTCTTTGAAAAATTTTACCAAAGCTCCAGAACCAAAACCAATGCCGGTGGCACGGGCCTCGGCCTGTCCATTTGTTTAGAAATTATTCAGGCACACCATGGCTCAATCTGGGTAGAAAACCTCCCCAGCGGGGGGTCTCGGTTCAGCTTTTTACTGCCCGAAACACAAGCTGAGCTTACAGCCGATAACCTGCTTCAATGTGTTGACTCGTAATAATCCCATCCACTCTTTGCACCCCTGGGGCGGGTAAACGATACACATATAACGCCTCAGCACTGCTTTTTTCTAACAAGTCATAGGCTTCTTGCAAAGTCGCTTGCCAATACAATTTGCCCAGTTCTAAACGGCTGGCAGGAATCGCAAGCAAGTCAATATTTTCAGCCAATTGATCTCGATCTTGAATATACCGCACCAAATCGGCCGCCAATAACAGTGTTTTGTCTTGCTCGTGGGTGATCACAATCCATTTCGGATTATCTTGCAACTGCGCCATTAAATCTTGCGCCACGCCGTGCTGCTTCAGCAAAACCACACTGCGATCCATAACTCCCGCCACCGCAATCCGACGTAAGGATTGGGACACGGCATCGTTGCGGTAATCTAAATTTCTCGCCTGCATTAAATGCCGAAAAATGGAGTCCTGTTTAAACACTTCACTGTTGACAATGCCTGCGGTCACAATGGCTAACATACTGGGTAAAATCACATGCGGATTGGCGGTTAATTCTAAAATCGTGATCAAGGCTGCCAACGGTGCATGCAGTGTCGCCCCCATCATCGTTGCCATCCCGATTAAGGCATAAAACCCATGAGAGGCGACTTGATCGCCAAAAAAATATTGTGCGACCAACCCCAACGTCCCGCCTGCGGTGGCCCCCACAACCAACGTCGGGCCAATCAGCCCACCCGGCATGCCTAACCCCAAACACGCGGTGGTTGCTAACAATTTGAGCACCAGGATGCCGAGCATCAATCCCAACGATAACTGGCCCAACATGGCTTTATTCACGGTGTCGTACCCCATGCCCAAAATTTCCGGCAAGAGCAGCCCTAAACCGCCTAAAATCAACCCCGCAATACCTGCGCGTTGCCAGATTTGTAACGCACTCAGCCAACCCGTAAAAAACAGCAAACTGCGAATAAACACACTGGCCAAACTGCCGATAAACAGACCAACCACCAGCATATAAGGAATTTCCGCCAGACTGCCCAAGGTTAACGTGGGAATGACAAACACAGGGTCATCCCCAAACACCAAACGACTCACTGTCGTCGCCCCCACCGACGCGACAATCACGGGAATAAAACCAATAATGGTATATTCCATCATGACCACTTCCATCGCAAAGATCACCCCGGCTAACGGCGTATTAAAAGACGCCGCAATGGCCGCCGCCGTGCCACACCCAACCAAAGTGCGAATGGTGGCATTGGGTAGCTCCAAACGCGTCCCCAGATAACTGGCACTGCCCGCACCCAAATGAATGCTCGGCCCTTCCCGACCCACCGAGTGCCCAGAAATCAAGCTGATGCTGGCCCCCAAAAACTGCGTTAAGACGTTTTTGATGGGCATGTGCGCCTGGTGATAATTTAACCGCTCCATCACATGCACAATCCCCACCGCACGGGCTTGCGGGGATAACCATTGCAGCATTCCGCCCACCACCAACGCCCCCAACAAAGGAATCAGAAAACGCGACAGCCAATCAAGGGATTCATAGTCTTCAGGATTACTCAGAAATTGGCTTTGACACGTCTCAATGGTTAAGCGAAAAATCACAATGACGCCGCCAGCCAGAACCCCCGTTAACAACCCCAAAACCGCCGTATGAAATAATGCACGATCCGTGGTTAAACGCCAACGAATCGAGTCTAACCATTGATGCAGAACCACCAAAATAGTGTGCCTTTAAGAAAAGAACGATATACCCTTAAATATAGTGGATACAATCCATTGTGGGGAATCGCCCAGCGGATTATTCAGTGAAACTTAACCACACCGACACAGTCCAATATAGATTGGGAGGAAATAAGCATGGCATACACACATTATCTACTCATCACCGTTGTCTTGGTGCTGTCTGGCTGCGCCAAATATGTCAACGTTGACTATGACAAACACGTCAATTTTCGAACCTTAAATACCTATCAAATCCAATATCACCCGGTGCAAGTCACCCAAGACCCCCGCCTCAACAGCCCATTAATTTATGACCGTTTACAACGGGTGATCGATTTTAATTTACACCACAAAGGTTTCACCAAACAGGCGCAAAAGACGGTTGATTTCCAAGTAAAATACCATCTCGGGGTCAAACACAAACAAGAGAGCGACCCTTCCGGCGTCACCCTCGGGTTTGGCCATTTTGGTCGCCATAGCGGCGCTGGATTTGGCTTTAACGTGCCTTATGAAGAGACCCATTATTATGAGTCGGTGGTATTAACCATTGATATCCTCACCCCAAGTGGCCAACTGCTGTGGCGGGGTGCCAGTGAGCGACGTTTGTTGGATGGTGCCACCCCCGAATCCAATGACACCTTGATTTTTGAACTCACCACCGAGATTCTCGACGAATTTCCGCCCGTCCCCGGCCAAGCCTAATCCGCACACATCACACGAAAAAAAATATTTTTTTGTGTGATATTAGTTGAACTTAACATAGACTCTTCAAAGTTTGATGTCCGTCTCAAAAGTTTTGCCATTGCACTGCTATATTTTGCTTCATGTTCGCATCACGCCGAATGATAACCGCATAGGACAAACCAACATGAACGCCCATTTGAAAAATGCCAGCCGACACATGATTGCACCATTACTGATGTTAAGTACCAGTGCACAGGCCGCCACCATCGATGTGATGGTGTTATATACACCCGAAGCAGAAACCCGCGCCAGCAACATCGAAACCAAAATCAATCAATTTATCGAAGAAAGTAATGCGGCTTATCGTGACAGCGGCATCGACGTGAGTTTACGTTTGGTACACAGCGAACGTATTGACATTGCGGGCACAGATGGCGTCAGCGGTACCGGTTTGGATAATTTAAGGCGTGATCAAAAGGTCAATACGTTACGCGCACAATTTGGGGCGGATGCAGTCGCCTTAATCAGCCGCGCAGTACCCAATGGCAACGGCTTAATCACCTGTGGTATCGGGTATATCGGGCAAGGCCAAAACGGCCAATTGGCCAGCCATGTGAAATCGATTGCGTTTAGCATGTCTGCGGTGGATTGCGGTGCCAGCACGTTTACACATGAATTAGGACACAACTTTGGTTTGGGCCATTCCAGAAAACAAGGCAGCGTTGGCGGTGTGTTTGAACATGGTGTCGGGTATGGCGTTGAGAATGGATTTACCACGATTATGGCTTACGACTTTCTCTTTAATGCGGTCGATGTGAATAAATTCTCCAGCCCATTACTCACGTGCTCAGGTGAAGCTTGCGGCATTGCTGCGGGTAGCAGCCAAAGTGCCGATGCGGTGGCCGCGTTAAAACCCGTGGTACAACAATTTGCGGACTTTTTCCCCAGTAGCACCGAACCAGAACCCACTGACACTCAACCCGAAGTGGTGCCAGATCCAGTCAACCCCATCCCGGATGAAGGCTTTAATCTGACCGATAATGCCGCGTTTGAACAAACGGTGACCCCATGGATCGCGCCTTATGGCGGGAATTTACAAATTAACTCGGTATTTCGCAATACGGGAGAAGCCAGTTTAAGCATCAGTCAACGTAACTTTTATTACTCCGGTCCAATACAAGACATGACGGCCAAAATGAACGCCGGTGAAGCCTATCATTTTTCCGCTTCGGTGCGCTTGAAAGAAGGCACCGATAGTTTCCGCTTTGCACTCGGGGTGGATGACGCCAACGGCTTGCGTTTTACCTCAACCCCTGCGGCCGGCGTTAATGCCGAGACCTGGACAAAAGTAGAAGGTGATCTCACCGTGAATGCCAATGGTGCGATTCATCAAATTCTGATTTTGGGGTATGGCCCGGCAGCAGAAAAAGACTTTTTCATGGATGATTTTCGGGTCGAATCGTTAGCCTTCCCAGAGCCTGAGCCAGTGGAGCCTGAGGTTGTGGATGTGATTAAAAATGGCGGCTTTGAACCGACTGCGGCCTTCTGGGAAGTGGGCTTTGGTGGCAAGTTATTCTTATCTTCTGCTGAGTCCAACAGTGGCAGCCATAGCCTTGCCGCTTATAACCGACGAGCTTGGTATCATGGGCCAAAACAAGCCATTGAGATTGAGCATGGCAACACTTACAAGCTCTCTTTAGCCGCGCGTTTACACCCGAAAACAGCCAGCACCGATACGCTGTTTGCATACCTCTACTTTAAAGATGACCGTGGCGACCAATGGACGCGCATCGTGACCGCAGGCGTGAACAACGCCAACTGGAAAACCCTCACCGGTGCCCCAGTTACAGTTGAGGCTGTGGGTAACATCACGGCGGCCAGTGTGTTTATCATGAGTGCCAACGCACGCACCATTTTTTATGTCGATGACATCACGTTTATCCAGCAATAAAACCGCTCTCTGATACCCGGCTTTGCCTTCAAGCAAACCGGGTGACAGGCGAATATCCTCTGCCTCACACTCGCCCCCCCCCCCCATTCGCCTTGCCTATCGCCTAATTTCCTGGCGGTGCCACAATTGCACGCCAAGCCCTCACGGAACCGGACAAGCGGATTTCCCAACATTCGGCTCTTCAGTCTGCCATTCCAGA
>Ga0256847_1001128_pt1 | contig 14355 bp, 3 predicted proteins | sample TeddybearmetaG_FD_189099 | JGI IMG/M metagenome (GOLD analysis project Ga0256847, IMG submission 189099) | Hydrothermal vent microbial communities from East Pacific Rise, Pacific Ocean - Teddybear | ecosystem: Environmental > Aquatic > Marine > Hydrothermal vents | place: Pacific Ocean: East... | reverse complement strand
TGATTCGATTAGACCTTTTGACCCCATCAGTTTAAGACTGAATGATGAATTGCTGTTATTCGTATTATTCATTTCTATTGACAGTGTTCCATTCACTGCCTCAAGACCACTCCATAAAAACCCCTGAGCAGGATCCTGGCTAGGAATAAATGTTGGCCATATAAATGCCGCTTTATCAAATACACCTCCAAACATCATTTCAGGAGGAACTATAGGGAATATGGGTGATTCAATAGGCCAATTTGCACTAGATACGGAGACCAGGTCAATGAATCCATCATTATTCAAATCACCCGATGCAACTCCATGTACGGTTCTTCGGTTATGATTAGTCGAATGACTCAGTGCTTGAATGTCATAGCTGAAATTTCCCTTACCATCATTTTGTAAAACGGTTCCGGGGTTTGTGGCATCAACCATGACTCCCATGTCAGCGCCTCCATAAAATACGATATCCAGGTCACCATCATTGTTGTAATCAGCAATCGTGGTACCCCATCCAAAAGGAGTGGTACCCAAGGTACCAATACCAGGATCGGTGAATGTGCCATCTTCATGACCTAAAAACCAGCGACTTGACCATTCGTTGGGTCCTATGGGTAAACCTACAGATCCTCCAACAGCTAAAGCAAGGTAATCACCAATATTACTGGCGAATATATCAATATTGCCGTCAGCATTTAAATCACCAAAGGATAACCCCATCCAGTCACCGACTATATTCATACCCGCTTGTTCGGTTACATCGGTAAAATTTCCTGACCCATCGTTTTGTAGAATACGGATATAACCAAAATCCTGTCCACCCACACTTTCAGGAAGACGAGTTCCTTGGTCATCTGCAACAATAATATCTACATCGCCATCCATGTCATAATCAACCATGGCAATAGACCATGAAGCACCTCGAAAACCCTGGATTCCCGCTAATTGTCCGACCTCGTCGAAAATATTTTGTCCTTTATTTACAAATAATTGATTATGTTCTTTCAAACCTTCAAAACCTGGAACCATCAATGCCAAGCGGTTATCAAGACTGTTGTATAGGTTTGCTACCACCAGATCAATTAGTCCATCATTATTAACATCACCGAATGAACAACCTACAGTAGTCAAGTTTCCGGCTTGCGTTAGGCTGTGACTGCTAATGTTTACAAAAGTACCATCGCCTTGATTTTCCAGCATTTGATTGGCTACTCCAGTTCCGGTGACATAGAGGTCTTTATCGCCATCATTGTCGATATCACCAAAACAGACACCTGCACTATCTTGAAATGTAAGATCCACCCCAGCTTGCACGGCAACATCATTGAAACTAACAACACCGCTATCAGAAAAAGTATTGGCATACAGACTGTTTGCCGCGCCAGGGCCGTTAGTTACATAAATATCCAGGTCTCCGTCGTTGTCATAATCAAATAAGGCCACGCCAGGATTACCACGTGAATTTCCCGGGGTTAATGGCACTTGAGCAAAGGGTAACGAAGCACCGGGAAGTTTGTACTGGTCAAGTATTGCATCGCGAACTGACTTCTGACGACGATAATTAATACCCGTTGAGGGTAGGGTGGCTATATCAGTAAATTGTATGGATTGTTCATCATCATTGTCATCATCGACATGTTCGTTACTTGCTTCTGTCAGTATTGGAAAGATAGATAACGACATCGTTATCGCCATCATAGGTAAAATACTAATTTTTTTGTTTATCTGTGTAATGTTCATATTCTGATTCTCATCATCTATGTTTGATAGCAACTAAATTTAAGCGGATTAAATTGTTACCATTTTGAGTTCCAGTAGCAGCATTTATTGATACAACAAATGCTGCTACTGAATAATTAATCGTCTTCTGATAAATTGTGAGAATTATGATCATCCTCACCTTTAGCATATTTTTTCGAACTTATGCCTTGCCCTTCAGTTATCGTGTACATGCGATTAACATCAAGATTCTGATAGCTTTCCACTACTCCTGATGGCCAATGGACTTCAATTTTGTCCACTTGCTCATGCTTATTCAAACCAAAGTTAAGCCAGGGACTTTCAGTAGATAAGAAACTTGAACCCGCTCGCACTTCTTTGGTCTGTATTAACCTATCAGTTTGCACCATCACCCGGGCACCAATACCTCCTGCGTTACTTTTGGTACCCACTGTTTTAATGGTTATTGCATTTTTATCGTTACCCCGGTTACGTAGTAGCACTGGTTTACCCGGTAGTCTTTGGCTACCCAGGTTGCCATCAACACTTGCCGCACCTGCCGCAATAACGAGATCTGCAAAACCATCATTGTCATAATCAGCACTCGCTACACCTGAAACAAATCTACCGGTTAAATCAACACCTAACCATTCACTTTTATCATTAAAGGATTTATCACGATTATTAATATAAAGTTTTCCAGGATTAGGTACTGAGGTTAAAAAATTAAAGGGAAAACTACCGGCATAAAATAAATCAGTATGTCCATCGTTGGTGAAATCAGTAAAAGTACTACCCCAGCCCCATATTTGATTCCGTACGCCGGCAAGCATATCTACGTCAGTGAATGTGCCATCTCCGTTGTTTTCATAAAGTACAGTTGCTGTTGTTTCTGCAGGAGCCCGTGGTAGCATCCCTAAATTGGTGGAAAAAATATCCGGATCACCATCGTTGTCGTAGTCGGCTATAGTCAAGCCCATCCATCCACCTTGTCGTGTTAATCCAGCTGATTGAGTAACATTTACAAAATTTAACCCACCGTCATTTCTAAATAGTTCAATGGGACCGGGAATAAAGCGTATGTCATTACAGTTGCCAATTACAATATCCTGATCACCATCCAAATCATAATCTGTAAAAGAAGCCAGGCAACCGCCTAATGCGGTATCAATGCCTGTTACAGCGCTAACATCGGTAAAAGTTAAATCGCCATTATTTAGATATAACTTGTTACGATCCTGACGCTGCAAGGGGATACTACCGGGTGTAGATACCAGAAGATCGATATAGCCATCATTATTAATATCACCAAATGCGGAACTGAAACTGGTGATTAATCCTGTAATGCCGGAGCTGGCAGTTATATCTGTATAACTTCCATTACCATTGTTATGATAAAGTTTAAACTCGGATGATTGTACTGGCGTTACCATGCCACCATCAGAACTTAAAAACAGATCAGGGTAACCATCATTATCAATATCACCTGCAAGCACACCGGAATTACCTAGGCCATTTTGAACCTGGGCATTAGCGCTGATATCAGTGAATTCTCCATCTCCGTTATTTTGAAACAATGCATTTTTCTGTCCTCTACCATTGGTCAGATAAAGATCCAGGTCATTATCACTATCATAATCTAACCAGGCTGCACCACTCAGACCTTCGGTTGCAACTGTTAAATACTGGAAATCCAATTCTTCCGATTCATCACTGAATTGAACACTGTTATTAATATCATATAAATTGCTATCTCCATAGGCTCGGATAGCACTTTTATATAATCTGCGCATTTCTTTCTTGGTAATCTTATTAGCGTCTTTCAGCTCATTCAGACTGTTTTTTACACAATGTTTATAATCTTCTTTTGCTATTGAAACATCATCGAAACTACAAGGTATCTCAGGAAGAACCAGTTTTTCTCCACGTTTCACTTTATATAATCTGTTACGAACTCCACCGGGCCATAACACCTCAACAATACCTTTTTTGGATTTCCCCATTCCAAATATTAATTCAAGACTATGTTGTGATGCATACGTACCACCACTGAGTACCGGAGACATAACGGGCTCGCCTTTACGCGATACGAAAGAAACTACGGCACCTATACCGTCATAATTCACAACACCTGCAGAGGTCATGTTTTTTGTACCCATTAGTTTCACTGATACACTATGATTACGGTTATTTGCACTATTGAGTTCTATAACTAAGTTACCGTTTTCTGGCTCTATGCCATTCCAGGTAAATCCTTGCGTCAGATCTAACGGATTAACTGGGGTGAACGTGGGTGCAAAAAAAGCAACATCATCGAAAGGCCCACCAACATAGACGGATGGATCTTGAATATAGGGTATTAAAGGGGCAGCTGCAGGCCAGTTTTGATTCGACACTGAAATAAAATCCACAAATCCATCATTATTTAAATCAGCAACCGCGAAGCCGTTAACATTACGACGAGAGTGATCTGTTTGTTGAAGTGCTTGTGTATCCCTTGACCATTTACCTTTAGAATCGTTTCTAAGAACTGCACCTGGGTTACTGGCATCGACAAAAGATCCCATATCAAGACCTCCGTGATAAATAATATCCTGATCACCATCATTGTCATAGTCAGTTATGGCGCTACCCCAACCAAACGGAAGAACGCCAAGTTCATCAAAGCTGTTATAAAAGCTGAACCCACCATCCTCTTGTCCTAAAAACCATCCTGTAGACCATTCCTTTAATCTTACCGGGTAATCAACAAGGGGTTGCATAAATAAAGCCATGTAATCACCTATATTAGAGGCAAAAATGTCCATATGGCCATCATGATTTAAATCACCAAAAGAAAGTCCCATCCAGGCACCAAACCTACCTTCATTTAAATGATCAGTAACATCTCGAAATTTCCCTTTGCCATTGTTGCTGTACATGCGCAACTTACCAATATCTGAACCTCCAACGTGTCCAGGTTTTCGAGCGCCTTGATCATCGGCTACAACCATGTCCAAATCACCATCCAGGTCATAATCAACTAATGCCAAGGACCAAGAAATACCGGCTTCATTATTAATACCGCTGCTCAGGCTTTCGTCACTGAAAGTGTTATTTCCCTGATTAATAAATAATTGGTTATGTTGTTCCAAATCTTCGAAGCCGTGTAAAATTATTGGCAACCGATGCTGTTCTGTACCATCAAATAAATTCGAAACAGCGAGATCCAAAAGACCATCTCCATTAACATCACCAAATGAACAGGTAGAAGAGGACCTATTGCCTCCACCTATATCAGCTGACTCGGTAATATCGACAAAAGTACCTTGACCATTATTTTGAAATAACTTGTTTGGCATTGCTTTGCCAAGTACATAAAGATCCTGGTCACCATCGTTATCAATATCACCGAAACATACGCCGCTGCTATCCTGATTGATAGCTTCAACGCCAGCTTGTGCAGCAACTTCGACAAAGGTAACTTGTCCAGTTTTAGAAAATTGATTGGCATACAGGCTATTTGCTACTCCAGGCCCATTAGTAACATAAATATCAATATCGCCATCAGCGTCATAGTCTAATGCAGCAAGTCCTGGTATTCCTCTTGGTTTTGTCGGCGTATTAACCATGTCTGTTAAAGAATAAACACTTTGTTTTTTAAGATTTAACCAAAGTGTATTTGATAACGAAGGATGTCTTTGATAATCCACTCCGACATCCGTATCATTGGCAATATTATCAAAGGTAATTGCTTGATTATGTGGTTTTGCTGACAAATCATTACCAGTCAAAGCAAGTGATCCAAATAACAAAGCGGACAACAGGTACATTCGCCTTTTAAATAGATAAGGTGGTTTATATGTTTCAGCAATATAACTGTTGTTAATGTTGACTTTATGAATAGCCATTTTTTTCTCCGGTTGGAAATTTCGCTAATATTAAGCAGAAATTTTGTGCTGTGAAAAATCTACTTTGTCTAGTAACGCTGTCATTATTTCGTCAGGAATTGGCGAAAATTCTGCTTTACTGTCTTCAGTATGTGTAACCCAGGATGATGTATGTTGGCCTATGGCCAATTTTTCTTTATTACCATTATCAAGTTCGCGAAAATATTCATAACGTAATACAATCTGATTTATTGCGATTTCTTGAAACGATAAAGTGACCAAAATAGTATCGAATGGCATGGCATCGCGTAAATAATCGAGGTGTGCGTGGGTGCATACAAATGCGCCTAGATGTCCATTACCTTTAAAATATTGAGGTGCCACTTTGTGAATTAATCCGTCACGAAGTCGACCTTGCCAAATAAAATAATTGGCGTAATAAACATTCCCAACCAGGTTTGCATCTTCTAGTGTGGTGATAAATTTGCCACTCTCCACAATATTAAAACCACTAGGTAAAACGGGGGGATGGAATAGACTTTTCCCTACAACAGGATCACTGAATACACCTTTTTCTTTATGTAGATGATTTAGTACATCAAGGCGTTGTTTTGTCTTGTCCAAATATGTTTCCAAATAGTCTGGAAACATAGCTGGCTTAACTTTACCGTGACCTATAATCTCAACCCAGGTCGTTTCCTGACCAACAACGGCAATCAACTTGAGCTCATCGCTTACAACCTTGTAGAATTCACAGGTCAAAGGAATTACGGAATTAAATACTTTACCTATTCTAAATATTGCAAGAATGGGTTGATATGAAAATACTTCATTTATTATTTTCAGGTCAGCCCAATTGGTGACTAAGCCCCAGTGCCCGGTAGCCAGATCATCAGCCAATTGAACACCAATTTCTGCCAGCGCTAATTCACGTACTTTACCCGTCCAGATCAAAAAGTTTGTAAAGTAAACACTTTTATCTAAATTAGCGGATTCTTTGAAGGTGGGTATAAATGTGTACTGAAAGATGTGTTGCTGATTGTCTAAATCATATACCCATCTTTCGGCACGAGTTTTTTGTATGAAATCCAAATCATTCATAATCGAGTCCTCTGTAAAATTAAAGTATTCAGGCTGCGTGTCGCTTGCTAATAGCATGTGTATGTACTACTAATCCAAGCATACGATCTTCGAAACCTGGCAATGAAAAAAGAGTGGTTATCACTTGATGAGCCAAAGCATCACCCAGAATCTCAAACACAATTCGCTGATCATTCACTGATTCGATATCCAGGGTGAAATCCCAATGACCCAGTGCCTTTGCTGCCGCTTCAGATGCTACCCATATTCGAGTGGCTGAGTATTCTAGACGTGAATCTATTTTTAATAATTTATCTAACAAATGAAGTCTTCTTTTACCTAGTAGATCTTTCCAGGTCTGTAAGCTCCTTTTTTCGACGGGTTCAATATCACAGCCTTGTGCATCTGTTCCCACTACAACCATACATAAATCTTTATCGTGTGAAATTGAGACATCAATATCACGATATAAAGCAGTTGATATTATGGGTTTTCCATTAGAAGTCCGTGCAAGTTCAATCTTGATATCGGTATCAAAAAAAGTATGCTTTAGCTGACAAAGTGCTCTTGAAACCATGGGCTCTTCAAGTTCTCTGCGCTTTTGTAATGAAAGTCGCGCTATATCATCACAGTTTTCTATAGATACAGCGATCATTTCCGAAGCATATTCCCCCATTAATGAAGCAACAGAATTCGCAAGTTGTTTTTTAAAGGGCTGAACTACTGACTTTTTTTGTTTAATCAAATCATCTATAGAAGGTTTATCTTTTGAATTGGGGTCATTTACTGTTCGTACCCTGTAATCAATCAAACGCTCAATGACATAACCTGAACTATTTGTGACCGTTACATCCCAGACATAGTCCTTCCCATCCTGTTGTTTAAGTGATGCCTTAACCAGCATTTGGCCGGAGCGCTGCTTGTTATTCCCATAAAATTCTATTTTCCCAATGGAAATAGGCAGCACAATGTTCGGGGTGGCTGGTAACTGGACTGATTGCAGCAATACATCGCGATAAAAAGCATCTCCAAGTAGCAATTCAAATGTATTGTGTTCAGCAAAACCATTAAGGTTTTGAGGTACATTTTCTCTTGCTACGCAACTAAAAATCACTTCATCGCTACTGACTTTATATATCCGGTCCATACGCTGAAATAATGCGCCCTGAAATAGGTAGTCACCATACAAGTCATCTTTTGGATTGATAGGCAGCATTTTGTGCGAAGGAATAACTTCAGAGTAGGGGGATTGCTGTTGTCCAAAATGTACGATTGCAGAAAAATGTACAGACTTATAACCAGTTTGTGCACAACAAATATCCACTTTTACATTGAGATTAGCGAATGCATCCTTGTCATCTCTATAGGCATTGATATGAATAGTTTCACCTTGATCAACGGCAACAACAATGGGTCTAGTCAGTGATATCTCAGAGAACCCGATTATGTCGTCAGGTTGCTGGTTGGCAATCAGGCAAGCTGCCTGAGTCATTGCTTCCAGCCCTAGTACAGTCGGAAATAAATAAGAACCTCTGAAGTTGTGATCTAAAAGGTACAAGTCTTTATTGACTGTTAATTTTGCTTCAGCGCAGAGTGATAAGCCAAAATCATAATGATTGATTGTTTCGATAAAGCGGTTAGACTTTAAATCAGGCATCTTTTCAAGCATTTGCTGCCATGTCTGTAGACCAGCCAATGATCCAGCAATAATGACTTGCTGATGTCCAGATGATTTTTCAAATAACTGCCAAAACCGATTTACCCCTTGTACGGTTGGAATTGCACCAACCCCCGATTTATCCAGGTTTTTAATGACACCTAAGCGGTGCCCCATTCCCACTTCGCCCCAGACACTATATGCCAGACTAACTACCTGAGTTGTCGTGTTTGCAGCAGCATACTCTCTGAGCATTAGGTTTAAGGTTTCATTCGAATATGCATACCAGGCATTACCGGCCATACCCGTAACACCAATAATCGAAGAAAACCCAACGATCAATTTAGGAACATTTAAATTTTGCTCCATAATGACATCCAAAATATGACGCATTCCCATGATTTTGGGCTCAATTTCTTGAAGGGCTTGTTCAGGTGAAACCTGGTTCACCAGACGCATTTTGTTAATGCCCGCACCATGAACAATACCTGTGATAGCACCTAACTCTGTCGAAATTACCGATATCAGGTTTTCAACTTGATTTTTATCAACGAGATCACAATCATAATATCGACATTCAACTCCAAGAGCTTCAAGTCTGCGTAGATTTATTGAGATTTCATCGGTAGCCGTTTGGTAATCTTTAGTCATCTTTGAACTGCCCACAAGAGCAATCTTGGCACTGGTGTTTTCAGCAATACTCATTACACATTCAAAAGTAATTCCCTTTGCACCTCCAGTGATCAAAACAACATCTTCATTACCCCAGACAATTTCTCTTGATTCCATCATTTCCGGTTCATGAACCTTGACAGTAGGAACTACGCGTTGACCTGTTTTGTTATAACCAGCTATAGTCAAACCAGGTATTTTTAATTCGTATAAAAGATTTGTTATAACTGTTTCGCTGTCTATTATCTTTGAAAAATCTAATACCCTGATATTGATATGTGGCATTTCAAGAAAAACACTTCTGGCAAAACCTGTTACTGAGGTGTTTTGTGTAAGCGGTTCACTACTCAGTTCTCCAAAGTAACCACCGCCAAATTGAATATAGCTAACGTCAGTACAATTAAATCTTTGCGCAACATTCAAAACGCCATGTATTTTTTCAACGTTAAGTCTTAAAGATTCAAGCTTTAATAGATCATCTGTTTTGCTTTTAGGTAAGATGGCAATTACTTTTGAAATAGCGAATTCATTAGTAGCCAAAGATGTTATGTCATCATATTTGCGCAGTAAAAATTGAATATTGTTCATTTTGCCAATTTCGTTAAACTTTGACGCAAGAGTGATTTCCTCAATACTGTCTGCCAACACTAAAATTGATTGACCGTTAAGATGAGTTAAATCCGACGCTTTACTGTTTGAGTTACTGTCGAGCTCATATTCAATGACAAAGTTTCTAACCCTTCCACTCGAGTCTGATTGAGTTACATTATTCGGCAACAAGCAATCATCAATATTTACATTTTGTTTTGAATTAGTCTTGGGGAGGAGCAGTTCAGCTTTATTTTCTACCCTAGATTGTGATGGTTTGATATTAGTATCTAAAGTTGTTGCAACAACAAGCGCTACAATTTCTGATATTGTTGAATTACTGTAATTCTGAACATCAACAGCTTCAGCAATGCCATAGTGCCGTATAAATTCTGCAATCAGTTGTCCAGACTTTATCGAATCCAGATTTAAGTCGTCCAGCAACCGTGACTCAGCAGAAATTGACTCTAATGGATACCCAGTTAAGGCGGAAACTTTGTTTATCAACAAATCTTCAACGCTAGAGGTATTTGGTAGGGCAGTGGCTGTTTGTTCAGCTTCAACTTCATTTGCTGGTAATCCTTGCTTAATAACAGTCAAAATTTCATCAAGAGTTGAATTGGAAAAACTAGCAGGATCCAAACCTTCATTTAATTGTGTTTCTCTAAAAATCTTTCCTACTAACTGGCCAGACTTTATCGAATCAAGGTTTAAATCATCCAGAAGTCGCATATTGAGGTTAATACTTTCAGCTGGAAACCCTGTAGCCTCAGCAACCAAACTGATTACCTGTTGTTCATTCGATATAGAAATAGCAATTGAATTAGAACTCTTAGGTGCGATTTTTTCAGCAACTACATTATGGACAGTTTCAAAGTGTTCAGAATTTTCTATCAGCTTCGGTTGTAGATTTGTTGAGTTGGCAATATCTGCTTTTATAATATCGGCGATAAAGTTTCCTCTCGTTTTCATGTAATCATCAAACTTCTGCTGATCTAAATCGAAATTCAGATTTTTCATCAACGATTCAGCAAAACTTGGTTTTTCGTTAGACGTATACTCGACACTGGGATTAGTTAATGGTCGCTGACAAGGATTTTCAATAAAGTTTTTTTCAGATACGGGTAGATAAGGTCTGACCAGGCGATTAATGAACAATAAATCAATATTCAGAGGTATACCCAAAACAAAAAGTTTGGCTACTATTGTATTTAAACTCTGGTCAGCCGATATGGGAGGCGCAACTGGTAAACATTTTCCTGGTATATTGATGTTTTGTTCGACCAAATTAGACAGAATTCTGCCTGGACCCACTTCAATTAACACATCACTAATTGCAACTATTTTTTTAGTTAAAGCAATAAAGTTGACTTGCTTTATAATTTGCGAGGAGAGATGGTGTTTAATATCAACCTGTGCATCCACGCATTCACCATCGATACTAGAATAAAGTGATGTAGTCGTTGTCCAGTTGTCTATCTCAGGAATACAATCAGTAAACTTTTTTGCTCCTGATAACATGTGTTCAGAGTGAAAAGCACCTGAAACGGGAAGTAAAACCGCATCAATAGCTTTATCTTTTGCAATGTCTATGATTTGTTTTATCGACTGTTCATCACCTGAAACAATTGTCTGAGTAGGGGAGTTAAGATTAGCAACTGTGATATAACCGGTCACTTGATTAATCAGTTCATTGGCAATACTGACTGAACAATTCAAGCTTGCCATCGCTCCATCCTGTTCTCCACTGGATTCAGCCAGTATACGTCCACGCTGACAAGCAAGTATTAATAAGGTTTCTTCATCGTAAATTCCTGCAGCATGAAAAGCGGTTAATTCTCCCAGGCTATGACCACAAACATTATCTGGTGTAACTCCAAGCTCCTTGAGTAACCTTAAATACATTAAAGATATTAAACAAATAGCTGGTTGGGCAATTGTTGTATCAGATAATTCTTTCAACCATTGCTTACGTTGCTGATCATCGTTAACGCGATCAACATCCTTAAATATGTATGGTGAAATTGTATGTCCTAGTTCCACTGTAGCAATTTTATCTGCCATAGAAACCAACTCAGCTGCCCAGGGAAAACGATGAATTAAAGTTTTTCCCATGGATAAAAAATGTGAGCCTTGTCCTGAAAATAAAAACGCTACTTTAGGTTTAGATGAACTTGTTGCAACATATATATTTTGATTGATACTTGTCCAACTGCCAGTTTGCGGGATTTCTCCAGTCATTAACTTTTCATTTACCTCAAGCATGGCACTGGCTAATTCATCAGCTGTGTTCGCAATAATGGCTACTTTAATAAGTACTTTTTGAACAGACAGTAACTGTTGTTGCAAAAAAGCTGAATAATCAACCAGTTCTGAAAGACTGATTAATTTTGCATCCTTAGCTTGTGCAGTAAGGGTTTGAGATAATTGTTCACGCGTTTCAGCGTTAAATAAGAAAACCTCACTGTCTTGATAACTTGCCAGCAAAACTTCTTCATTCAAACTTGGAGCCAATTTATCTAAAGATGGAATAGCAGGGGATACTTCCAGGGTAATATGACTGTTAATGCCTCCGAAACCCATCGCTGAAATTCCACAGCGCATGGTTACATTATTTGATTTACGTCCATTAATAACAGGATAAAGACAATTTGCTTCCTTACTAAACACTGGATGAGGTTCTATACACCCAGCTGTTGGCGGAATGATCCGTCTATTTAATGCGATTGATGCTTTGATAAATGCTGCAATACCTGCTGCTGCTTTTGTATGCCCTAAAATTGATTTTAAGGAGGTCATACCACAAGCTCTCAAATCAGGGTTCCCAAAGGCGTTCATAGCTAATGCAATACCTTTTAGTTCAGTTAAATCTCCTAATGCAGTTCCAGTACCATGGCCTTCAATAAAGTCTAACGAATTTGGTGAGTATCCTGCTTTGCGATATGCTTTGATTAAAGCTTTAGCCTGGCCTTCAGCAGAAGGTGCTGTGATCCCCCCTTTACCATCACTGGAAATGCCCCAGCCTTTAATGACTGAATAGATTTTATCACCCTCTCTTTCAGCATCTGCTAATCGCTTTAGTACAACAAAACCACAACCTTCACCAGGAATAAAACCTTTACCCCGTTTGTCGTAGACATTCATTTGTTTTTCGGTGAGTGCCCCTGTCTTAGCAAAGCCTATCAGTTCGAATGTATCAAGGCTAATGTCAACGCCACCCGCCAATGCCATGTCCAACTCACCATTAACTAGTTGAGAGGCTGCTGTACATACAGCTAATAATGAAGATGAACAAGCACCGTCGACAACATATCCACCGCCATCAAGGTCAAAGTAATTTGCGACTCTACCTGCAATGGTGTTTGATAGTCCACCCTGCAAAGTATCTTCATCGACTTCTGGGAAGGCTGATTTATAAACTTGTTCGCAGCTTGCAACAAAGCGGTTGATTTGTTGTTCTTCCATGCCTAAAGCATTAGCAGTTTGAAGCATGGCTTTACGAACAAATGGCCAGCGTAATCGTAGATTATTTGAACGAGTCTGTTCACCCGTTAAAGAATTTCCAAGGATGACGCCTGTACCTTCATTGGGTACTGTTTCTCGCGTGTACCCGGCATCTTTTAGCGCTTTGTCAGCGGTCTCCACAGCCAACCATTGTACAATGTCAGTACCTTCAAAAGTTTTTTTAGGAATGCGGCGTTTAACCCAATCAAAATTAAAGCCGTCTATATAAGCTGCCTGAGTTGAATAAATTTTATCCTCTACAGACTTGTCTGGATCATAGTATTCTGACAGAGGCAAACGCTTATCCAGCATGCGTCTAAATTGTTGTTTTTTACAAATAATATTTTCCCAAAGTTCCAATGCTGATCGTGACCCTGGGTAATGGCACCCTATGCCAACAACTGCAATATCTATATTTTTAGAATTGTTATTTGATAATTCCATTATTAGCTCCCCGTTAAGCGCAAAATTAGTTCCATTATTGAAATTTAAATATCAAGTGATTTTGGTTATAACTATTGAATGTTCATTTAACTCTTGCATGATTAATATGTATTAGTTGATTCGTCATTCAGTGTTAAAAATTCTTTTTTTTGTTTGTTTTTCAAGATGAAGAATATCAATCTCAATGGTTTTAAGCAGTGAAGTATTCACAGTGCATTTGTGAAATATTTACATTATTCTCTGAAATAAACAGAGGTAACTAAATCTAAGTTCTTATATATGTAGTTCAGAACTTTAGCGAAACAACTGTCCAGGATTTATTGGACTTATATACAGTATTGAACTGTTAAATATAGTGTCGAAGATAGATGAGAGGAAAGGAAAGGGCATAATTATTTCCAATATATGCCGCCTAAACGGATAAGCAAAACTGAATCAAACTCCGGGTAATATTTCACCATTTTTGAGTGAATTACTTTACAACAATTTTTCGTGGTAACTCATATTCTATAAGTCAATCATTCATTTCGTATTTTGTAAGATGGAACGTATCTGAACAGGCCTTAATTGGAATTTAATTAAGGTGAAGATGGACGCTTCGTCTTGTTAAACAACCAGGGAGATACAATGAAAAAAGAAACGAAAAACAGTTTGATTTATACGTCTATTCTCCAATCGTTTGTCATAAAAACAAACGATTGGAATAGTCAAGATGAGTATCTGACATGATAAATAGATCAGGCCAACTTATACCGGATGTTACTGTAGAAATGCTAGCCAAAAATTTCTTCAAAAACTCATTACATTATGGTTTCCAAAAACTTGACTATCTACGTT